>Ga0209831_1001665_pt1 | contig 20086 bp, 28 predicted proteins | sample Maine_Asex4_meta_FD_187451 | JGI IMG/M metagenome (GOLD analysis project Ga0209831, IMG submission 187451) | Marine algal microbial communities from Maine, USA - Maine_Asex4_metaG (SPAdes) (version 2) | ecosystem: Host-associated > Algae > Red algae > Unclassified | place: Maine, USA | collected...
CGGCCCCGCCGGCCGCCTCCCGTCCCCCGTCGCACGCCCGTTCCGCCCCGCGGACGTGGCGGCCACCTTTACCGTCGTGGACCGCCCCGCGGGCCCGTTTCCCCCCACCACCTGCCCCGCCGCCGCCATCCGCCACGAGCTGCTCTTCCCCCGCGGGCCGCGCGTGTGGGACGTGCCCCACGCGGGGATCTTTATGGACGGCCAACCGTGTTCCGTCGACGGCCGCGTGGCGGGCGGGGACAACATGACGCTCGTCGCGGCGGCGGCGCTCACGTCCGCCGCCGCCGCCGACGCGGCGGGCGTCCCCGACGTGTACAAGGCCGTGGCGGGGCGGCCGACGATGACGGCCATGCTCCGCTACACGGGCGCCCTGTCAGACGTGTGGGTCGGCTACGAGCGCCGCAACCGCAAGTGCCGCGGCGGCAAGACGTACGCCAAGGGCACCCTGTTTTTTTTCGTCGCGTCGCAGAGCCGCCGCCTCTCCGAGGTCGGCGTCACCTTTGCCCGCGCGCAACCGTTTGTGATTAGCTTTAACCCGGCCGTGTGCGTGCTCGCCGCCCCGCCCCGGGCGGCGGCGTCACCGCCGCCCGTCGCCGCCTCACCGACGCCACCGCCGCTCGGCAGCGGGGGGGGCGACGGCGGCGCGCCGACGGCGGCACCGACGGCACCGCCGACGGCGGCACCCACAACGGTGGCGCCCACGGCGGCTCCGACGGTGACACGCACGGCGGCTCCGACGGCAGCGGCAACGGCAGCGGCAACGGCAGCGGCAACGGCAGCGGCAACGGCAGCGCCGACGGCAGCGCCGACGGCGGCACCCACAACGGTGGCGCCCACGGCGGCTCCGACGGTGGCACGCACGGCGGCTCCAACGGCAGCGGCGACGGCAGCGGCGACGGCAGCGGCGACGGCAGCGGCAACGGCAGCGGCGACGGCAGCGGCGACGCCGGCCGACTTCCCGACCGCCTCGCCGCGGCCGCCGGTCACCACCGGCCCCGTCGTCGACCCCGCTGTTACGGCAGCGGCAACGGCCACGCCGACGCCGCCGCCCGCCGGCAACGCTGGGGGCGGCGACGGGTCGGGCGGCGCCCGGGCGGGTGACGGTGCCGCCGACTGCTTCCCGGGGGAGGCGGCGGTGACGCTCGCCGACGGGCGGGTCGTCGCCATGACCGCCCTCCGCCTGGGGGATGAGGTTGTGTCGGCTCCGGGCGGCGCCACGTCGCCCATCATGCTCTTTTCCCACCGGGTGGTGGGGGGCGAGCATGACTTTGTGCGGGTGGCCGCGGAGCCCGTAGCGGGGGGCGCCGGCGGCCGCACCCTCACGCTCTCGCCGGGGCACTATGTGTACGCGGTGCCGGCGGGGGGTGTGGCGACCACCGCCGCCCCGCGTCTCGTCGCCGCCGCCGCCCTGGTCGTCGGTGACACCCTGCGCGACGCTGCCGGCGACGCGCTCGCCGTCACGTCCGTCACACCCGTGCGTGGTGTGGGCTTGTACAACCCGCACACCGTCAGTGGCGACCTGATCGTCGACGGGGTGCACGTGAGCACTTTGACGACGGCGGTGGCGCCAGCGGTGGCGCGGTCGCTCCTCGCCCCGCTCGCGTGGGCGTGGCGGGTGGGCGTCAGCCGCAGCGGCCTGGGGGGGGCCCTCCACGCCTCGGTGCCGGCGGCGGTGTTGGCGCTGCTGCCGACGGGGGAGAGCCACGTGGAACTGTGAGGGGAAAGGGGGGGGGCGGGGGAGGGTGCGGGATGCCAGACATGGGGGCGTGAGCGAGGGGCGCTCGTGGTAGGGTACAGCAGGGAGACAAGTAACACATTGACACATTGCAAAAACATTGGGAGCGGTGGAGCCCAGCGCTATCTGCCGCATGGGGACCCATCCAAAGAAAAACACGACGCACAACGCAAAGAGCAGCCGTGTGACAGCGCCACAGCAAACTCTGCAATGCAAAACCGACCGGGGTGACGCACGTGCCGTCCCGGTAACCCGCTGCTGCCCCCCCCCGTGCCCAGCTTACGCATCGGCCTTGGCGCCGCGGTAGACCACCACGGAGCATCCCGCATTGGCCACCAGGTAGGAGGACACGGAGCCCATCAGCATCCCCGCCGCGCCAGAGAGGCCCCGGCTGCCGACCACGAGGAGGTCCGTCTTGTCGGCCTTGACGTACTTGGCAACAACGTCCCGCGCGTCGCCGGGGCGCGTCTCGATCCCCGCGGCGAGCTCCAAGCGCGCCGCGAGCTCCCGCAAGTTGACCGCCGCCAGTTCGGCGCGCTTCTGGTTTTCGACGAGGATTTCTGTGGGTCGGGTCGCAGGGGAGGCCACACCGCAACGGACGTGGCAGGGGAAGAGAGGCACCCATGGCAAAGCGCAGCAAGGGAGGACCTCGCTCGAGAACAGCGATGAGGAGCGGCGTTAGAAGCAGACACGAGGACGGCAGAGAGGGCGCAGGCATACAAACGAGGGGTGTGCGACAAGGACCAACCGGGCGATAGGCAGAGCAGACATGGGGGTCTGGCAAACATACCTTCCCAAAGCTTGTCGCCCGTGAAGAGTGCGTGGAAGCCCCAGTCGGGTAGCTGCGGCGGCAGGGTCACGTACAGGATGGTGACGTGCACCTCGGGCGGCGTGATTTCGTCGCCCCCGGAGGCCTTCTTGGGGCGGATGTTGAGGTTCTCGGCCGCCCACTCGATCAGCTGCACCGCCTGCGGCGTGTCGCCGTCAACGGCAAGGACGATGCGGCGCGTCATGGTAGCGGGGATGGCGGCGGAGGGGGAAGGGGTCAGGTGAACGCGAGGGAGGAAGACGTCGGGTGGGAAACAGTCTTGCAGGTGTGAGCGTCTGGTGGGGTCCACAGTACTGTAGTCGTTTGTGCGTGGGGAGGCAAAGCCTGAAGATGAGCGCGTTGTGTGGTGAGCTGCACTGCGTCCGCGCCAGAACAGCGACTGGCCGCTGTGTTCTTATAGGCTCATCACGAGCCATGATGTCTCAAGAGCTGCCCGGCGCTCGCAGAGCGAGTGGCGCCAGGGGCGCGCAACCACGTTCTGCGGCTGTTTCCATCAAGAAACGACCCAGGCGATGCCAACCGAAGTGTGCTCCAAGCGTGTCGCCTTGACCAGCCCGGTTTAACCAAGCGACGGGATTGGACGTGGAAGAGCCGACTTTGTCGCACCGTCCCGCCAATGCCAGAGGTGGGGGCGTCACGGGCGGGACGCAACGAAGCGCGGCGGAAGCGGGCGGCACTGAGGGCGTCTTCCTTTTTTTGCTGGAACATCGGGGTGGACGGACGCACCTGGTTCGAACCCACTGGTATCCAGATTCCATCTCGCCATGGAGCTCCACCGGAATAGTTGATCTTGGAGTACTAGAATTAGTCTTCCGTACTTGCAGAAGTCCGATTCTGCGAAATGGCGATGATGGACTCCACACGCTGGTGGCTCTACCGAAGCACTCGCTCGTCGCTGGTCCGACAGAGTCACATGCTCTGTCTCGACTCATGCCTTGGAAGGGAATGTACGATTCCAGCTGATCAGCCACTGTAACATCATTGTGTCAAAACCGGTACAGGCTTTGTCTCACGTGCTTTTTCTGGAGAAAAAACGAGAGCGCGTCAGCGACGGAGAAGACCGCCGACATCGCAGGAAGCTCCAGAGCAGCGTCATATTTTTCTTGTCCGCTGAGGATCAGACCTCAAAAGACGGCCAGTTGCGAAAAACTGGGGTCAGACGGCTACGCAGAGGGGGCCGACGGCTCGGGGCATGCGTCGCCGCCCGCACCGCTGCCGACGGTGGCCGCGGCGATGATGGGGGGTGTGGAGATGGGCGACGCCGGTAGCGACGGCGGAGGAGTGATGGGAGATGGGGGCGGCAGCGGAAGTGCCGCTAGTAACCAGGGCGGTTTGCCGCAACAGGGGGGAGTATGGGGGCCGCATTGGGGCCAGGCACCCGCGGCAGCGGCGCTAGCGGCACTGGCGACGTGGGCTTGATGGAGAACAGCAGGGCGTCGTGGTTTGAGTCCCACGTTTCGCCACCGTGGACGAAGCATCGGCTGTCGTCCGCGCGGCTCGAGCAGCTCATGGGGCGCGCAGGAGACGGGCGCACGAAGCAATGCAACATTGAACCGAGACACCGTACATTGGAACTATTAACCAGTCGAGCGCCCATAACACGCACGCACCGCCCCACCAAACAATGTGGGCAAGTCAGACGCACAACACCATGCGCGCACCCACCGGGACGCGGTGGCGCACGTGCCGCGCACGGGCGCGGCGCACCTACACCACGCCGCTCACAGCCCCATCCCCGTCCAAGGAACAGAAGCACGCCACACGGGGCGCGGGCGCTCACCCCGCGCGGCTGGCGAGGGTGCGGGCGATTCCCCCCAGCGCCCCCAGCTCCGCCTCGGCGCGCGCATCACAGGCCTCCCAGCTGCAAAAAAAGGCGGCGTAGGCCGCTTTGAACACCCCCGGGTGCTTGGCGTACGTCGAGCGCATGCGCTCCAGGAGCCCCGCCTGGAGCGCCCCGTACACAGCTTCGCACCCGTCGCGCCGCTCCGTCGCACGACCGACTTTGACGTCGTCGACGCGGCGCTTGCCGAGCAGCGCCTCGAGCCGCCGGTCGGCGGCAGCAACCGCCCGTCGCGCGGCAGCGACTTTGGGGTACTCGCGCGTGAGCGTCTCGATTTCCGCAAGGTACGCCTTGACCGTCCGGTGCGACGCCGCCGCCGCCGCAGCGGCCGAAGATGCGCGCACAGCGGCCGCCGCGGTGGGCGCCGTTGACGACGCAGCGGGCGACGGCAGCGGCGGCGGGCCGGTGCCGCCGCCCGCCCCGCCGCTGCAGAGCGGCGCGTCAACGGCGGAGAAGCCCGTGAGCAGCGCTGCCGTCGCAGTGCGGCTGCGTTTGCCGAGCGCCCGCACCTCGTCGTCGTTGGGGTAGAGCGTGTGTAGGTCCGACGCAAACGTGTCGGCGGCAGTGAAGAGGCGCTCCCACCCCTTGCGCTGCGCGTCGATTGACGCGGACGCGGCCGACAGGGCTGCGGAGACGTTGGACAACTTTTGCTGCCACGCCCCAATGTCCTCATCGAGTGCAGGGGCAAGGTGGAGGGGGCGCAGGAGCATCCGCTTGGTAGAGTGCAACATGGTCGGGCGGTCCGGGGTTCGCCGGGGGGGAGGAAGAGGAGAGTGCAAGCGTGGGAATGAGGGGAGAAACAAGGGAGCCAAGGTGGAAAGCTCGGCGGCGAGAGGAGAACGGAGGAGAGAGGAAAAGGGGGGGGTGGGGCAAAGTGGGGACGCGCATGCGGCCGACAAGAAGAGAAGGCGTGTGAGGGTGAGGGTGGCCGCACGGTAGCGCACGTGGACGACAGGGGTGTGAGCACACAGGACAGGGAGCACCCAGAGGACGAGGCGATGGCTGGGTGGTGGGTTGCGGAGGGGGGCTATGGGGGAGCACAACAATAGGTGACCGTGACACGGCGCCGGCGCGCGCGCCGAGGAGGGCAGTTGGCCACGCCCTGCGCGACGGGCCGAGCCAGGCAGACTGCAACCGCGGCCCCAGGAGCGCGCACCATGGTGCGTACACCCCTCGGTGCCGCTCGCTGGCAGGCGGGAAACCACAGTGCAGGCGCCGCAGGCGACTGAGGGGGCGTGCCGCCGTCGGCCCCGCCACCGAGCGCGCCAACGGATGAACCGAAACCGCCGCTTAGGACAAGCGGCCCGCTTAAAAGGGCCGTTGGGTCGCGAGCCAAGAACGAGGCAAAGCGCGGGAAGGTGGGGTTGGGATGGAGGCATGAATTTGATTGGTGGAGGCATCTTGAGGCGCTGTAAAGGAAAAGATGTCTGGATGCGCCACATTGACATATCCCACCATCGACGGACATTTGGGGGTGTCGATCCGATTAATTCACCTCAGGCGTCCCTTCGAATGAGCAAAATCACCGGGTAGCGTACATATGTACGCTACCGGGGGAATCGCCCATTCGAAGGTACCACAGTACAGGAAGCTTTATCCTGAACGATCGAATCTCAGATTTCTTGCGCAACTATGTATTGAGCCCAGCTAAAGACATTTCGTAACCCGATCATATTGTGTGGTCCTAATGTCACGCAGACATAGCTCGGTCAGGGCAATAATGTCTTCCAAGCTCCAGATAGCGCCAGTGAGAGACACATGATCATCCAAAGCTGATGCTTTTCGCGATGGAGGTGTGCTACTTTACTGCGAGATGGGGGCTATGTCACCGGTTGTTGATTTCGAGCTATCCCTGGACGGCTGACCTCCCTCTCAGAACCCGTATGACGTGGTGTCCCTGTCAGTCGCTATCAGTTCACGGTGCGGGGAGGCGCATCCCGTGCAGCCGACGGCGCTGCTCGCCATCAGGAGGAGGGGCTTGCGGCAACGACCTCCGCCTCTGCCAAGGGCGGGTCAGGCATTATGCCGTGATGACTGCGCGCACAGGCCTTCGCTGGGCTCTGCGTGCGTGACTTGCTGGTGACACCGGTGGCGTGGCTCTGCGTGAGGTGCTTGTAGACCGTGCGGAGTGGCGCTGCGTGTGAAGGCTTGGTTTTCTGGCGGGTAACTTGCGATGTATAGTGGGGTGCGGTGGTGACTCGCTTCTGGTGTACTGCGAGTTTAGCCGACGCTGCAGCTTGTCTTTGTCTTCGTCTATTTTATCTGACTCTTCTTCGCTGTGTTGGTCCCTGGCCTTGTCTGTGTTTTGCATGATCAGTCGACTGTATGACTCTATGATGGCTCAGTTCCTGGACTCGACGTCCTACGTCGTTGTGGGCATCTGGTGAAGCAGGGACTGGGTGGGGGGAGCGGGGGGGATGGCAAGGGTGGAGGTAGTTCCCTGGCCTTTAGGACAGGGTGCTCTCGAAGTGTAGTGATGCACACATATACTTAGATCACGGGACTTGCTCTCCGCTTCAGAGGTGGCAGTCTGCATTCGTGTCCTCAGGGATCTGAGGGCGTGTCAGCGTCGCGATGATGCTAAAACCGAATAGAGATACGTGGCTGAGAAGGACTGTCCTGCCACAAGGGTCACAGGGCCCGGGCGGCGGCTGCCCTCCTGCCTCCCTCCACCGCCCCGAGTTGCGCGCGGCGACCGCGCGTGGCGTTTTCCGGGGTTCGAAGCGCCCACGATGACCCGCGGGTGACCGTGCCTGCGCGCCGGCTTCTGTTGCGGCGGCGCGTCGGCGGCTGCTGACAACATCTTCCGGTACGGTTAGAGGCGCCCCGTCGCGCGGCGGTCGACCCCACCCGCCCGCACGTGCGCCGTGTCGGCCGCCCCGCCCTTCGTGCGCAGGTGCGCTGCGCAACGGGGTGATGGCCCTGCCCGTGGGCGTTGCGCCACGCCGGCCGGCCGCAGCCGCTGCGGTGGCGGCGGCGGCACCCTTTTCCCAGCCCCACGCTCCCCCCGCCCCGGCAACGTGGCTGTACGTGCCCCCGTGCGTGTTCGCGGCCATGGAGCCGGCCGGCGTGCCCGGTGTCGATGCGTCGCCCAGCGCGCCACCGCCCTGAAGGCCAGGGTATTGCACGCACGTGCCTGGAATTACAGCTCGGAGGGAGAGGTGGCGCTGGGAGAGAGAGGTGGCATTGGGAGAGGGAGGTGGCGAGGGGCGAGGGAGGTTGCGAGGTGCGGCGAGGGTCGCGAGGGGGAGCGGTAGTACTATGAACATGACGCGCTCTCAAGCGTATGGCTCTCACCTGTATCTCTTCGATCAGAGATTCCGCACACCGTCATGAGTTTCCGACAATTGCATTCGTCTACAATGCTTCCAGTGTGTGGAAATCAAGAACCCTTTGTGTGGTAGTTTCGGTTAACACTTTGAAGAGTGGGTCAGAGACATTCCAGTTCGTAGTGGCCAGATACGAGAAGCGCTTTTTTGTGCCCACACTTTCCGGTCCTGTGACGCATGAGGTGAAGTTAACCGGATACTGTCTGACATACGCCAACACAAAGGTCATCGAAGAAGATATGCGCGACTTGGACGTTCGAGCGCGTGTTTCCTCACGCACAGTGGAAGAATTGCCTGACGTATCTGACAGCCGATCAAAATAAGAGGCATATTTCTTTTGGATTGCTTATGTCAGTGTTTCATCAAACCCCATTATGCCAATCGTCAACTACCTCCAGGACCCGAACAAGACTCAGATTCACCAATATGCTTATTCAACAAATAGTTCAAAAAGTACGAAAAAATGTACGCTTGTCCTTTGCTGTCTGGAAAGTACGCATGAACCTGACTTCTCGCGCTCGACGTACGCGGACGCAAGCTATTGATCATACCGAATACGCAAACGCTACCCTGAATTGGATACGCTTGAAGACCCTTGATTCGAATGTGCGCATGGGGGTCTCCCTCAAACCCATGGCGCCAAACGGCGCCCGCACCGCCGTTTCCGCTATGTGTCGGACGCGCCGTCAGACTCGCGCCCGCGAAAGTGACCACGACCGGGGCGAGCGCACGCGCGCGTCATGGGTGGCCCCCGCCGTGCGGTCACGAAGATCCGCGAGGCTATCCCCGTCTCCCCAGCAATGGGGTGTCGGGCCCAACCCCCACCCGAGTTTGAGTGGCTCTGCTGGGCGGGGTGGACAGCAGAGACCGGCCGGCGCACGGACGCCCGCCGGCTGCGCACGAGGATGAAATCTACTTCGCCAACAGACGAGCGCGTCGCGCCGCGTCGAGCTACGGGACTGCTTTTATGGGTGCGTGTGGAGGGCGGGCTTTATGGAACAGCGCGGCGGAGCGCAGGGAAGCTGAGGGAAGCGAGGTGGCGATGGCAGACCGTAAGCTGCCGCTGTTTGAACAGCCCGGCCATGGGACCCGCGTCTGCCCCACATTGTTTCAGCGCCCCCACCTGTCCTCACTGTTGGCCCAGACCGGGTACATTGACAGATTTTGCGCGTGGGGTGCCGCCAACCTGACCACCGCACTATTGCCACTGAGCCTCCACGTGGTCGTCAGCTACCTCGAGGCCGAGGCGACGCGCCGCATCGCCCGCTCTGTAAGGTCGGCGCAAAGGCAGGGACGCGCGATGACCACCTCAATTGCGAGCGCGAGAAGCGAGAGCGACGGGGATGACCTGTGCAGCAGCAGCGACGACGCCGAGGAGTAGGGTGAAGACAACGCGGAGCCGCCCGTGGCTAAGCGTCCGAGGCGGGGGGGGGCTGGCTGCCGCCAGACGGAGGTCCCCGCGGGAGAGAAGATGGTGGGCGCCTTCGGGAAATGGGTGGGGGCCCGCTTCAGGAACGGCTGCTGTGGCAGCACGCAGCAGATTGACACATTTGGGACTGTATGAATCGAGCGCTGGGGGCCTGCGGTTTGTTCCCCCCTTCGTCGGCCCCCCCCCCAGAACGGCCACAACAACCTCGACGGTCCCTCGCGCGGGTTCTGCTGCTCCCTCTCCTTCCCTTCCTGGTCGCACACCACTGAGCACTACGCCGCTGGATCAATGTCGGGAGCCAGGAGAAGCGCCGGTGGTGAGAAGAACCCCTGAGCGACGACGAGGCGCGGCACCGCTAGCTGGTCGCGATGCACGAAGGCCGGACGCCCGCACAAGTCCTCCCTCTGCCGTCGCGGGCGGCGCAGGCGGCGTGTCTGATACGGGCAGGGTGGGCGGCGCGAGGGGCGCGGGCGGCGTGGGCGGCATGGGCCGTGGGGCCGGCGTGCGGGGCGTGGGCAGCGCGGCCGGCGCGGGACATGTGGGCCGCACGGGGGGAGCGAACGTCACGGGTGGCGTGGGGGTGCGGGAGACATTGGCGGCGCGGGTGGCACAGCGGGCCATGTGGGCGGCGCTGGAGGAGCGGGCGGCAAGAGCGGCGCGGGGGCCCCGGGCGACACGGGCGGCACGGGGGGCGCGAGCGGCGCGGACAGCGCCGGCGACGCGGAGGGCGCCGGAAAGCTGGTAAGTCACCATGTGTTGAAAAGCAGTTTCAACGCGCTGGCCAAGGTCGCACATCTGGTCAATCTTTTGCAGCGCACGGCCACGTGCTCGTGCTGTAAAAGATGGGCGACACACGAGTTCTACTCGGCTGGCTGCTTCTGCGCGGCCGTTGCGGTGGTGGGGCGCGGCAAGAGGGATAGGATGCTGCAGGAGAATGCGACGGGGGTGGCCAAGGAGCTGGGAAGGCGGGACGTGATGGTGTCGGACGAGAAGCGGCACAGGGTCAACAAAGCCGTCCTGCTGGAGCCGACGACCGCGCGAAACGTCCGCAAGGAGTCGATGCTGAGCACGCTCCTCAGGGTGCAGTTTGCCCTCGAGGCGCGCGGAGCGACATCACGTGACATGGCGTCCAGCGACTTTGCTTTGCACCAGTTCACGGAAATGTTCGCGGCGGCGAGGGGGGAGGAGCCCAAATTGCTTTGCACGTACATTTCGGCGACCAAGATGACTGAGAGGGTGGTGCGGTGCATCGGCGTGTTGCCATACGTGGATCCGTGGAAGTGTTCGGCTGGGGCCCGTCGACGCCGCCGGTTGAATTTGCGCCCGTCTTCATGTCCAACGACGAGGCACTCATCGCGGCTGGCGTCAAGCCGGCGCACTTTCGGGAGGTGGGCACGGTCGTTGGCTTTCGCGACATCAAGAAGCACGGGTTGTAGTCGGCGATGATTGGCGGCGGCTTATACGAGGCGTCCATCCCCAAACCGGCCATGGCCAACGCGCTGTCGGGGCGACCAGCCAACTGTCCATCACCCTACACCCCCCGCCTGAATGTTTTCGTGCCGCAGGCGCTGCAGTAAGCCCTCTGCTCCTGGTTGGAGGACGCAGAGAACGCGCTGGGCGAGCGCGTATCGAGGGACCACAGGGCGAAGGATGAGGCGCTGCGGGATTCCTTTTCGCTGGTGCGGTGGTGCCTGTCTGTGTATTTCCAGACGTGCGCCGCCCGGCTGGCCTCGGCCAGTATCCCCTCCGCTTCGTTCCTTCACCGCCATCCCCTGTTCAGCATCCCCAATTTTTCATCCTACGGCGTGACGATGGCGTGGGCACTCGCGGCTAAGGGCGACACGGCCGCCAGCGCGCCGTGCAGCAGGTACTACCCTTGATGACCACGGCCGTCCGAGTCGCGGTGAAGACCGCGGCAGCGGCGAGCGCAGCCGAAAGTAAGGAGATGGAGCGGCGCCTATATCACAAGATGGTCAAGAGCGTCGTGGCTGTGAAGCAGCACGTGAATGTGGGGCTGAGCAGGGTGCCGGCACACGGCTCCGCCATTGCGGGCGTCGCGCGGTCGCACCTGGACACACGCGTTAATGTGGTTTAGGGGGATATGCGGCGGATGCTCGAGCTACTCGCGCGGCTGATCACGGACGAAGTGCTGTGGGACCTTCGCGCGCGGGGGCTGGTGCGGCAGAAGCTGGTTCGCGCGCCACCCCCGCCCCCCTATGTATCTTCCTCAGCGCGGGTGTTGAACAGCGCTTCGGTGCCGGCGGTGCTCTCTGTGGCGCCACCATTGACGGCGCTCGTACCCGCGCGGCTGACGGCCGACCGAGAGCACGCGTGGACGCTGTAGGTGGCCAGCAAGCTTGCCGGCGTGCTGGTGTTCGAGTCGTCAGACGAGTACGTGCCGCTACTACCGATGGGGCACGAGCTGAATTGGGAGTTGGCTCTTGACGAGTATGCGGTCGGGGTGGACGGCCGCGTGGCCATGTGGGACCTGGAGCAGCTCTTCAGCGACTGCTGGCGCCTGCGGGGGGGGGCGAAGAAGCGCCTATCCAAGCTCTACTCGGAGCGTGCGGCGCTCGACGGCGCGTTTGAGGTCGAAGACGCGAGTCGTGGCAGCGCGGTGGGGGTGTCGGGCGTCAGTTTCTTTTCTGAAGGAACGATAAGGCTCGGGCACTAGTAAGATGAAGGAAGCCCTGCCGCAATTTCAGAAAGACCAGCCGACGCCAACTAAACGTCGCGCCTGACGCTCACGCATGCTTGCAGCTAGGTCGACGGGGGCGGGGCGATGGTCGCGCTCATGACAGCGACCGGAACGCCTGCCGTCTGGTACGGCGGGAGGCGGGGCCACTGGGACAACGCGGTGCGAGGGAGGTTGTCACAGTTGTCGGGGTCGCCACTGTTGAGGGCGTGATAAATTATTTCAGGTCGTTGCTGGTCGTTTGCCTCTCTGCTTCTTTTTGCGGCCGCCGCGGCTTCAACGAGTTGTTCTTCCCCGCCACCGCCGCGGTTGATACTACCAACAGCCAAGAGAGCGCGGTCGCCGCCCCGTTTTCGCTTCCGGGATGGAGGCGGAGGTCACCGTGATCGGTGACAGGGAGAAGCAGGACAACGGAAGCGACGTCGTTGCCACTGTCGGCGGCGGCGTGGCCGCTGTGGTTGCGGTGGCAGCCTGTCTGATCGTGACAGCAACGGCGAAGGCGGCGCTATTGCCCTTGCAACGGCCGCGCGATCGTGTTCCGGTGTCGTCGCCGAAGCCTTCTTCGACTATCTTTCTGTTTAGGCGGCGACCAACGTCGCCACGATGGTGACACCGTCCGTGCCACCATTACAGGCGCCGCCGCCTCCCCCGAGCATACCGACGCCAATGGCTTGGGCTCGCCGCACAAGGGCAGCCGCATCCACGGCGGGGCAATCGGCTGCAGTGCGGTAGAGACTGTCGTCGCGGCGTCCGGAGTGGACGCGTGTGGTGTCGTGGGTAGTGAGGCGTTGGTGATGGTCATGTGGGCGCGAAGACGCCAATGATGACGGCCAGGGGCCGGACAGCGGCGAGGATCAGGGCGAGGACGCGGGGGGCAATGTGGCTTGGCGGCCATTGACGGCGAATCGGGGGCAGCTGGCGACGGCAAGCGACGGGACGGCCGCGACACGGACGCGGTGCACGTGATGGTCGGTGGCATTGCTGTGGCGGAGGGGGTGGGGCTGCTGGGGGAGCCGTGGCCGGGGGAGCGGATATGGACCGCTTTCGGTAGTGCTGGTTTGGCAGATGCAAGCGGCAGCGCGATCGCCGCCACCCGGCGGCGCCATCGCCGTCACACGACAAAACTGACGGCAGACCTGCCGTTTTTTTTTTTGGGCGGTCATAACTGCCATCGGTGGCACACTGACGGCGGCGCCGACCCTGCCGCCGCCGACGTCCACGTCCACGGCGCAGGCAAACAGATGGGAGGCGATGACGAGGTGGACGTCGCGCGCGGTGGCGGCCCGGTGCCCAGAGAGTTGCCAGCGGTCAGGGCGTCCGCGGCCGCAATATGCGGCCTTGTGGCTACCTAGAGGTAGGTCGAAGTGGTGCCGGCTGTAACGGCGCAGCGGCAGCGGCGACGCGATCGCTGCCGGAGCGGTATCGCGCGGGCTGTCGTACGGCGCCGCCGATGCCGTGTTCTCGGGCGTCTTCGTTGCTGACGCTGGCCGCGGCCACCACCACCGTTTTGTCGTTCCGCCCGCCGTCCCCGTCGCGGCATCCATCGGGTTGTACAGCGTCGGCGACGGCGACGGCGGGCGGCGGGGCGACGGTCTCGCCAAGAGCGGCCTTCTTGAAGCCACTGCATCGGCGTAGGGGGTGGTGCTGGTAGCGGGGGGGGCGGGGGTGGCGTCGGCGCGAGCGCCACAGCGACGGCACTGGGCGTTCCGTTGCCGACGCCAACGACTTCATCGAAGTGCACGAAGCTGCTGACCGCAACGGCGAGAGACGATACAAGGTCGTCGGCACGATGGTCGATGGCTTGCTGCGGGCCAGCGTTCACGGGGTGCGCTTCGTGGTTGGCGGTTGTGCGGCTTCGAGGGTGGAGGTGGCAATTAGAGGGACCGCTGCCAACGTCGCGGTGGTCGAGCTGGAGGTGGCTTTTGTGGCAATAGTGCTAGGCCTACAATGCCGTTCCCTTTCTCTGGTGGTATTTTCTTTGACAAACATGATAGAACCAAGAAGCTTCTCTGTTTTTATCGTCGTCAAAAGTTTATAGCCCCACTGACAGCGCTACACGCGTCACCCTGTCTTGCTCCTCGTCAAAATTTCCAACTCCAACGTGCGCATTGCGACTGGGGCGTGGTGAGGATGTGCAGCGTTGCCGCGCGTCTTTTCCGCACTCATATTGATCCACCCTCACTCACACCTTGACCTCCGTCAATCGTAGTCAAGGTGGGGGTGGGGGTGGATAAATCTGAGTGGAAAGACGACGCGTGGAACGGAACAATTGTCACATTCGGTGGCCGGTGGCCAGCTACAAAGCACAGACAGAATGTCGGATGAGCGGGCGGGTTGGAGCGCAGAAGAGACAAAAAAGAAAACGTGTGACGAGGCACAAGGCACGAAGACAGGCTGCCAAGTGACCTGATGTGACGGCAGGCAGGATGTGGCTGTAAAGAGATCTATCAAGGCATTTTAATGATCGTATGTTTTCGAAGGGTGGGGAGGTATCGTGAGAAAGGCGATATTTACTCATAGTAGAGGGGACATCGAACAAAACGGGCGCAAAGAAGAATGCCAAGAACAGTACAGGTAGGGGAAGCAGGATTGCAGCGAGCGACGCTCCCTTTGCCAACGTATCCCGCACTCCTCGCCCTTCCCGTGCGCGTGGGGGAGAAAAAACTCATACACAAACGCCAGCAGTCAATGCCTATGCGGTCGCCGGCGCTCCGCAGCAGAAGCGCAGAGAAAGGCCACTACTACCACCACTACCACCGCCGCTGCTGCCTGCAGGCACCGCCATCGGCGCCGTCGAGGACACGGACACCTCAACCGCCTTCGAAGACGGGGCCAACTCCACGACCGACGCCGCTCGCCGCCGTCAGTACACGCCGCCGTCGCCTGTGTCACCGTTGTCGCTGGCCGCCAACACGAGCAACCCCAACACCGCGGATAGGGAGAGAAGGAGGTCTTGGTGCGCTGGCCCGGATGGAGGGCAGAAGAGGGGCGGGCACGACGCGCGATAGGGGGTGGGGAGAGGAGGACGGGCGACGGGCACCGCGCGCCAGCGAACGGGATGGGGGCCGGCCGGCGGCCAACAAGGTGCTGATGGCGGGCTTGAAATGGGAGGGCAGCGGTGGGTAGGACGCGTAGCGGTGCTTAGCAGGCAGAACAAGAAAATCAACACTGCCAAGCGGTACCAGCAGATGAGGCGAGAGGAGCGGAAGAGGGACGTGTGCTGGGGGTTGTAGAGAGTGTGGGGCAGGCAAAGGAGGGTCGGGCTTGCGGCCGAGCCGGCCGCGTCACAGCCTGCGCCCCACCATGCCCCGGGCTGGTGTCCCCAGAGCCGGGGCCCGCGTGCCGCTGCACCCAAATGGCGTTGCTGGGCACTGCCCAAGACGCGTCGTAACAGGGGGGGTGGGGTGTACCGCTGCCGACGGGCAGCGTCGCGCTCTACCGCCCACATCACACCCACAGGGAGCGCGCCGCTGTACACGGGTGATGTCGCGCTGCACTGCCCAAAACGACAGGTGGGCGGCCGGGGTGGTCCCCGACCAGCCTTAACAGCAGTACAGAGGCGCGAAACTTCTATCGCACCGGCGGAGCGCCAAGAAGATGGGATGCAAAGTTACATGGTATTTGATGGAGCATCTCGTGGAACACATCTCAAATATGGTAAGCAGGTGGCATTTCGGCGCCGCGTGGACGCGCAGTGCACAGTCCCGAATCTGGTCGGTCAAAAGAGACCTTCGGCAACTGCGACGTGGGTATCGGATGTGGGTAATTTGTGGGTAGCCCGACTGGTTTTTTACGGAAGCCTCATCCACCTTTCGGAGCTTCGGCACGTATCAAATGTGGGTCGGCAGTCTGCCACACTCCTTTCGGACTCGCTTACAGTGTGACGGGGTAGAGACCCCTGACGGCGCCGGTGACGGCGCCATGTGCCCACGCCTGCGATTTCGGGTGGACTGCCAACGGCGCCGGTGACGGCGCCCTGTGCGCACGCCTGTGATCGCGGGTGCACTGCCGACGGCGCCGGTGACGGCTCCCGTGCGTAGACTCACGGTCGTGGGTGATTTGGAGACGGCGCTGGTGACGGAGTCAAGCACACTGGACGGATTGCGAGGAGGTTGAGGGACGGCTTCTGGTGGGGGTGTGGAGAGACATTGCGAGGTCTAACGAGGGCTGCATGCAATGGTGTCGCAGTCTGAAGTTACCATCAGCGCTCTTCGGCGCCGACGGTCACACTTACGTCGGGTTATTCGTGCACAGATTGCTCTCGATCACGGCATTGATGAGATGCGGCCCGTACTTGTGCGATACCTCCGTGTTGGAGGGTACATCCGACGGTCCCTGCAGCGCTCGGAGCGCGTAAGTGCTGTAGCATTCAACCTAAATGTATTCTCCCATCAGGAGGCTTTGATTAACTTTCGCTTTTTTGTGCCCGACCTCGGTCGACTGTCTTCTTTGTTGGAATTGCAAGTTGATGTGTCACGGCGCCGCTACAATGTGTCTCCCATCGAATGCTTGGCTATTGTCCTTCGTCGCCTTGCCTCTCCCTGCAGGTGGACAGACTTGGAGTTGCTGTTCGGTCGCTCTGCATCGTCTCTGAGTGAGAGATTCTGTCGGGGCGTGGACGAGCTGATTGGGCGGTGGGGTCACCTGATCACGACATGGCGAGCAGCGCTTACGGTAGAGCGTGCGGCTGCATACGCAACCGCTATTGCAGGTAAGGATGCACCGCTTCAAACGTGTGTTGGATTCATTGATGGCACCCTCATTCGCATTGCGCGACCCGGCCTTGGACTGCAGCATGTTTGTTATAGTGGGCATAAACGCTGCCATGCCATCAAGTTCCAGAGCATCTGTACCCCCGATGGACTATTGTTTCAACTTTTGGGACCGGTTGAGGGCCGCCGTCCCGACATGCTCTTGTACCACGAGTCTGGCATAGACGCGCAGCTTGAGGCGACACTTCTAATTGACGAGACACAGTTTTGCATCTATGGTCATTCTCCGTACATTATTCGTGCCTGGATACAGCGTGGCTATGGTGCTTGGCCTGATGGTGACGCAGAGGAGCAAGCGCACGATGGTGCTATGAACAGCCTGCGAGAAGCGGTTGAGTGGGGATTCAGAGAAGTGAAGCAGCAGTTCACGTCCCTCGACTTCAAGAGAAAGCTAAAGATATGCGAGACCTCTGTGGGCGCTCAGTACCTCTCGGGCGCCCTGTTGTGGAACATGCGCTCCTGTTTCTACGGCAACCAGATGTCTACGTACTTTGACTGTGCAGCTCCATCGATTGAAATTACTTGCAGTGCCAATAAAACCGACATGGGTACCGCCCTACTTTTTTATCTCCCACAAGCGCGCGTGAGAGAAATGATCAACAGACAAAGTTACAGGATCCGGGCGACAAGTGAAAAATTGTCGGGAGAACAGGTGCCCAACTCATTGTTTTTCTCTTCGATGCAAAGTAGAATGACGTACTGTTTATTCCTTACGGAGAAACAAAGGAAATCCAAGCAGTTGACCGGCTAAAAGTATCAGAGAGCATCAGTTACCCGAGCTTGTCTTGTTGTTGGCCAATGCCTCGAGAGCGCGCGTCAGGGCCGCCCGCTCAACACGTGCGGTCTCTGCAGTGTCAGTGTCTTGTGCTTCCCGCCGCAGGCGCTCAGCCCGATCCTCTGCACGCCGCTGACGAGCTTCCTCAAGCAGAGCACGGTCATGGGCAAGCTGCTACTCCCGCAGGGACAGCTCGCGACTGGCGAGCTCCTCCTTGCGCGCCTCAGCGCGCTCCAGCAAAGCAAAGATCTCCTCGTCGTCGCCGTTGTCCGCCTGGGTGCGGGCGCGAGATCGCGCCCGGGTCTTCTTCGATTCGCCCTTGTCGTTCTCCGACTCGAGCGCACTCATGCAGGATGCGGCCCCCTCAGTGCGACAGGACATGGCCAATTCCCTCACCACCTTCCCTTTGCGGGTCAGCTCCTCCTCAGTGGCCGTCTTCTCCCTGCGCTCCGCGTCCGTCCGCTGCTTGTGCGCGTCGCACTCCTCCACCATCGTCACCAGCATCTTCTCCGTCGGCGTGAGCTCCTCCTCGACCCCCGACTTGTCCCGGCAGATCTTGTACAGATTCTCAAAATTGTCCTTCAATCGAAAAAAGCGGTCCTTGACATGCTTGTGGTCCGTTTCCCAGCGCGTCGTCGGGTCAGAGTTGAACTTGTCCGCGGCCTGCTGGTAGCGCGCCGTCATCTTTCCCCACGGCGACACGTGTGCCTGGGCGTTAACGATCTCCTTGAGCACTATGTAATTGTCTTGGTGGCTCCAGCGGCGCCGAGGACCCTTGGAGGGCGACGGCGACGGGTCTGCCTCTTAAGGAGGGTTTGCGCACGCCCCGGCCGGTGCATTGGGCGACGCCGCGCGCGCAGCAGATGTGCCGGCAGTCGAGTTGAGCTTGTCGGCGGGTGGTGCGGACACGGTGACGGTCGGGGGCGTTGTCGAATTGGAGTGGGAGTTGGGGTCAGCGAGGGGATCGGTGCCAATGCATGATGAGGATTTGGCGGCCATGATCGAAGCAGTGTGGTAAAAATGGTACATAAAGGATCGTCGGTGGGTGGGAAGAGCGATCGGGCGACTGTCCTTCGCAACCCGTAAGACCAGGCATCGAAGGCCAACGGATGCCAGCGATTGGCGGAAACAGCCATGTAAGCCACTCATGGACTGCTACGTGGCTGCGATCACCTCGGTTGGTACCGTTTTTTGACGTGGGTCGAACGGCCTCCTTAGCGATATAAGGGATGGAAATGTGGGTCCAAGGCTTAACGTGGCGTGAAACATGTCCCCGACCCACGCCGTCGACCCACATGTGACATGCCGAAGGTCTCTAAAGTGCAGAATATTAAGTGCAGTGACATTTCGCTAAATGACCCCACTTTTACGCGAGACTGGTTTGGCGTGTGCTAACCAGGGGCTTCGGAATAATGATTCGGATAAAGCACCGTTCTGTGAGCAGCAGCGTCCTGCCCGCAGCAACACCTTATGCTCATCAGTCTTTTCACGAGGAGACTGAGCATGAGGTGAGCTTTCCAGCAGTGTCTTCCGTTTGGCTCTCACATTGGATGGCGAGATGATTCCAATGGATATATCCGGATATATCTGGATATATCCCAGATTCTGCTGAAAATCCCGGATTCTGAAAGGCCCTGGTGCTAACCCGTGACTCACAAGTAAAACAAATCTTCTGCAGACGCTGCTTTGGCTGGGTACTGCGACACATTTCTTGGTGCCACCGCGCGCGCGTGTGCACGCCGCGCTGCGGTCATCGCGTGACCGCGGTGGTGGCGCTGCGCGCCGCCGACCGCGTCGGCGGCCGCCGCCTCACCCTCGCACCCGAGCCCTCCGCAGTCGGTGTTCCTCTGGAGAGAAGGGGGGACGCGCGGACGGGTAGGGCGCCTGGAGCGCCCGCCAATGCGACCGCATCTTATCCACCTCTGCTTCCCTGCCTACCCCTGCAACCGCACCACCCGCACCTACCGCACTGTTCACAACACCATGATGCTTGCGAAGGTGACGATGACGAGTGATGGGGCATGGGGGGGTGATACGAGTGACGTTGACGCTTTATCAGATTCTGCACCGGCAAATAATTCTTACATTTCATCCTGCCTGAGATCCCCGTCAATGCTATCTTCTATACCTCTTCTCAAGGTTGTCAGCGATTGGTTTGGTTTACTAAACCTGAACCGAATGCTACCCGATTCACAGGAACGCCGGATGATTCTGGAAAAATGTAACATGGCACGTTCTGTACTTTTCCTAAATAAAAGTTAATACGGCGGGGACTGTGCTGTGGTTCACGGCTTGACAGTGCACCTTCCGCCAAACACCGAGGTCGTCCTCCGCTGCACGCCGGGTGGCTTTCTCATGCGCGAGACGGGCTGCCGTTTTTTGCAGCCGCTGCGGCCGCATGCACTCTCGTTGACTCTACCCTCCCCAACCTCCGTCCGCCTCCGTCCCCTCCCGCACCGTTGCCTTCCTCTTCGCCACGTTCATCACCACTACGTACCAGTGGCCCTCTTTGTTGGTTTTCTTCCCCGCATTTTAGTCTGTCTCACCCTCGGCCCGACTCAAGGGCGTCTTGCCTAAGCACCGTGGCGGTGTCGCGTGGCCGCCCGCTACCACCATAGACGCTTCGGTCGCTGCCCTACGGGCGGCGCTCGAAGCTGCTCAAGCCCCCCCCCCTGCCCCCCC
>Ga0209831_1001668_pt1 | contig 20074 bp, 20 predicted proteins | sample Maine_Asex4_meta_FD_187451 | JGI IMG/M metagenome (GOLD analysis project Ga0209831, IMG submission 187451) | Marine algal microbial communities from Maine, USA - Maine_Asex4_metaG (SPAdes) (version 2) | ecosystem: Host-associated > Algae > Red algae > Unclassified | place: Maine, USA | collected...
CACAGCAATGCCCTATTTTTGTGAATCCCTTAAAATCAAATCATTAAGAGAGCGCCGATCTCTTTTTTGAGTTCTCATTTTTTCAGCGATCGCCCTGAACAATTACCAACTATTTTTGAGCGCACCCGTTGCCGAGGTACTAATGAGTATTTGCTATCGATCAAACCAATATATTCTTCTGCCAAGATGACGGAAGCCAATCTACTTTTTATCGTATTTTTTACAGGTATTGAACCGTATAAACACCAAAATAAATCAGTTTGTTTATACCTTGCTTGCTCTGTATTTAGCTAATGAGGCTCTGCAAACAAAGAAATAAAGCAGGGAGAGAAGTCATGATTATGAGAATTTAGGACAACAGGGCGATCGCCCTGTCTAAATGTTGCTGTTGGTGAGTAGCCATCAAAGATAGGCGAATACGGCTAGTGGGAACGGTTGGAGGACGAATAGCAGGGGCAAAAATACCTGAATTTACAAGTCTTTGCGATCGCTCTAAAGCTTTGTGAGGACTATCAAAATTGATGCAGAGGATCGGCGATTGGGAGGGCAGTAGTTCGAGGTGGGTTAGGTGCTGCTTGAGATAGCTGATATTTTGCCAAAGCTGCTGCCTAATTTGGGGTTCTTGTTTGATAATTTGAATAGCTGCAATCGCTGCTGCGGTATCGGCTGGAGACAAGGCAGTGGTATAAATCCAGGTGGCTGCACGATTGCGCAGAAAATCTATTAGTTCGGCGCTACCCGCAACGTATCCGCCCAAACTGCCTAAAGCTTTACTAAGAGTGCCAACTTGAACTAAAGGCTTGCCAGTACAGTGAAAGTGTTCGACACAGCCAGCACCAACCTCGCCCAAAACTCCCGTAGCGTGAGCCTCATCTATCAATAGCATACATGCAAACTCTTCGGCGATCGCTACCAATTCGGGTAGGGGACATAAATCCCCATCCATACTAAATACGCTGTCGGTAGTAATTAGGCAGCGACGATACAGGCTGCGGTTAGTAATTAACTTCTCTTTTAAGTCTGCAAGATCGTTATGCAGATAATCAACTGTGGTTGCACCACTTAAAATTGCGCCTTTTTTTAGGCTGGAGTGATTATATATATCTCCCAAAATTAAATCTTTTTGTCCGACTAAAGCTGAGACAGTACCCAGGTTCGCTAAATACCCCGAACTAAAAACTAAAGCATCTTCTGTTTGTTTTAAATTAGCGATCGCTTTTTCCAGTTGACGATGCAATTCTTTATGTCCACTCAACAAGCGCGATCCCGTACTTCCCGTACCACAAGCCTGAGTTGCAGCCACCGCAGCATCGATTAATCTTCGATCCCCAGCTAGTCCTAAATAGTCGTTGCTAGCAAAATTGATTACGGGCTTCCCCGATAATTCTACGACTGCCCCTGGCTTGCCTGCGATTTCTTTTACCGAACGATACCAGTTAGCACGATGAATTGTATCGAGGGATTTATTTAGCCAACTATAAGGGTTTGACACTTTGCGATCGAGAATAAAAGGTCTTCGTTTAAGTTTATTCTTTTTTAGCGATCGGCTTTCAAGAACTGATGCTTTTCTTATTTCTCTTCTGCCTCCTACAAATACTAAAAAACGATAACCTACTTTTTTAAACGTAAGTTATCGTCAACCGAAATTAATTTTTTTATCAATCATTTATCTCTGGCGAGTTTCAACTGTAGCGACTGCCACTGGTCTGCACCAAAAGAATACCGCACATAGCGCCAACAGGTGTAGTGACCAATGGGCGATGACTAAACCCCAGATAAAACAGGCGATCGACATTCCCACTGCTAGCAAGGCAAAAATATCGTTATCTGTGCGGAGATAAATAACAATACTAGCTAAAGCCGTAACGAGTAATAGGATTGGGAACATATATTTTACCTGGTTTTGATGAGCGATCGCTATGAGAAGAAAAAAAGAACAGCGATAAACTGAACTTATCGATTACATAACGGTTGTTTATCTATTACTCAATCTAACGCACGATCCCCGCAGAACAAAGTTAATTATGAGGAATACACTGATATTGTTAGACTTCTTTACATAACTTCAGACTTATCTTATTACAAGCCGTTATAAATAGGTACTTATACGTTTAAATGTAGTTTGACCTTTGAGCAAATTTCCTAAAGCTTAATTTACGATCGTCCTAATCACTAATTAATACTAACTGCTGATTTCTCTGATATTCCATAAAGTCTAATAGCCAGTCTTTGAGATAGCGAGTTGCCCGACAGTCATCTTCGTTGTAGCTAAGAATTAATTCTAGCAATGCTCGATCCTGTGTATTTAGCCAGCGATCGTACCAGCAGACAGATTGATCCCCACTGCCTGACGTTTCACGCCAATAAAACCCAATCCAGTTAGCGATCGCCTTAAGAGAATAGCTTTCGACAGGAAAAATCACCGCCTCTGTAACCCAAAAGTGAAGATCGACTAAGCGAGATAAAATCTCTTTTTTTTGCTCTCTGGGGGTGCCGTAAAGTTTAGCTAAACGTTTAATTGTGTCGGCTTCGTATTCGGAATAGTGGAAGATCGGCGCGTCGGGATAGAGAGTAACAAAGTCAACAAATTCCTGCCAAATTTTGCCCTCGTCTTCGAGGTTTTCGGCGAGGAAAGCATAAAACTTCTCGGTATTGTTATAGCGATCGACTAGTAATACGCCTAAAAGGTAGTCTGTCTGGCGTTCGGGTTCGGCTTCAATATCAAAATACAGCTCGATTGCGCCACTAGGAATTGGCTGGGTGTCGATCAGGTCAAAACTAGATCTGACCACGGGGCGATCGCTTTGAATGGCAGTGATTTGCTGTTTTAGCTGAGTGGCGATATCAAAGCCCAAAGCCTCTTCGAGAATATCTGAAGGAACATCAACCAGAGTTTCTACCGTATCTATACCTAATGCCTGGAGGTATTCATAGCGTTTGGGAGTCACCCCTGGGATCAGCGACAGATGTTCGGTAGACTTGGCGACCTCATGACAAAATCCATGCCAGCTACAGAGGCTACAGCGTTGCCGAGAAATGAATACCTCTGGTTCATTTCGGTTTGCAAGCATAGATATACAGTCGGCGACAGTCTCCTGCATCTTAGTCAGCCAGTGGGTTAAATTAATTTGATGGGAATTATGCTCTTTGAGGATTAACTGCGATCGCGCGGGAACTTTACCCTGAATTACTGCCAAAATCTGAGCGTGATAGGCAGAAATCAACTTATATTCGGGCTTTGGTTTGCGACCCAGCTTGATATTGACGGGGATATATTCCCAATCGCCAAAACTTGATTCTCCTGGCTGCTTGATCAACAGGCTTGGTGCAGCAGTGAAGGTAATTGCCGCTAAAAAATCTTGATGTTGGGTCAATACCTTGGAGTCGAAGGCGCGATCGCTATGTGGCGATCTCCACTGCTGATAATTAATGCTTAAAGTCCCTCTAACAATGCAGTCTACTCCCTGCTGCATCAACTCCACAGTTTGTTGGGCGTTTAGCTGCCAATCTCGGCGAGAGGCTTGAGGCTGCTGTGGTTCGAGAGATCTGGCTGCAATTACGTTTTGAATGTGGGACTGATTTTCTCGCTTGAGCTTGAGTAAGAAATCTTTTTCGCGATCTCGATGTTCGGGATTCCCAAACATTTCGAGAAAGGTGCGACGGTTGCAACGTTTGTAGTTGAGCAGCAGATGGTCGGAAATTAGCATTGTATTGGAATCAAGCCAGAGAAAATAATAAAGAACGATAATTCTCTGCATTGCTGCATGGCAGCACTTTTGACCTCAATATTATGTTGCCTAATATTTAATAAAGAATGTCGATATACTAACAATGGTTCGCCACAGAGCAAGATCTTACGTATGACTAACAGTTTATCTAAAACCGACCTCAAAGAACACCGCCAGCAATTTCCTGGGCTGATTAATAAAAACTACTTTAATTTTGGCGGTCAGGGAACAATGCCTGAGGCTTCCCTCCAGGCGATCGTTGATACTCACAAATACATTCAGGAAGTCGGTCCTTTTTCGGGAAAAATTAACGGCTGGCTAACGGACAAAGTCAATCTATTGCGTCAGGCGATCGCTTTGGAGTTAGAAACTGCACCAGAAACTATTACTCTGACCGAAAACGTCACTGCAGGCTGCAACATTGCTATGTGGGGTGTAGATTGGCAAGCAGGCGACCGCATTCTGATGACGGACTGCGAACATCCAGGCATCATCGCCACGGTAGAAGAAATCAACCGCCGTTTTGGGGTCGAAGTAGATGTCTGTTCGATGATGGATACCCTTAACGAAGGCGATCCTGCAGAGGTAATTCGCAGCCAGCTAACTGAGAATACCCGCATGGTGGTTTTAAGCCATCTGCTTTGGAATACAGGACAGGTATTGCCCTTAAAAGCGATCGCCCAAGCCTGTCATAACTATCCTGCAAAACACAAGATTCGAGTCATGGTAGATGCAGCCCAATCTGTTGGTTCATTGGATCTCAATCTACCCGAATTAGAAATTGATTACTATGCATTCACTGGTCACAAGTGGCTTTGTGGTCCCGCTGGAGTCGGTGGACTGTATATCAGTAAAGATGCATTCGCCGATTTAAACCCAACTTTTATTGGCTGGCGTGGAGTAGAAATGGACGATCGCGGTAAACCAATTGCCTGGAAACAGGACGGATCTAAATTTGAGATAGCAACCTCTGCTTATCCCGAATACGAAGGCTTACGCAAAGCGATCGCTATCCATCAAGCCTGGGGAAATAAAAGCGATCGCTATCAAAGAATTTGTGAATTAAGTAATTATCTCTGGTCGGGATTACAGCAGATGGAGGGAGTAAGCTGTCTCAAAGCCACACCCCCCAAAGCAGGATTAGTATCTTTTCAGGTTGCAGGAATTGAACATAAGCAGCTAGTAAATCCCTTGGAAAAACAAGGGTTTCTTCTCCGAACCATTGCCGATCCCGACTGTATCCGCGCCTGTGTTCACTATCTAACCCTGCCCGAAGAATGCGATCGTCTGTTAACCGCGATCGAAGAAAATATATAAAGATACGGATTGTTCTCTCTCCTCGCGGGAGAGAATTAGGGAGAGGTGACAGATTAACAACCGTATTTCTTATAATCAGAATAAAGTAGTGACGAAATAAATAATTACAGGCGACCGATGGCAACTTTAGAACGAAAAAGAACCGAGAATACTCCTGGTAACTTTTATGTTGACTCAAGCTGTATAGATTGCGATACATGTCGTTGGGTCGCCCCAGAAGTCTTTAACCGCCAATCTTCCCAGTCTGCGGTATATGATCAGCCTGCAACGACACAAGAGGAGTTAGTGGCAATGCAGGCTTTACTCGCTTGTCCCACTGCATCCATCGGCACGACGGAAAAGCCGAAAACAATCAAACAGGTGCAGCAAACCTTTCCGCTGACTATTAAAGACAACGTTTACTACTGTGGCTACCATTCAGCAGACTCATTTGGTGCAGCTAGCTACTTTATCCAGCGACCAGAAGGTAACATTTTAGTAGATTCTCCTCGCTACACACCCCCGCTAGTCAAACAAATCGAAGCAATGGGGGGAGTTAAATATATGTATCTGACTCATAAAGATGATGTTGCGGATCATCAAAAGTTTCACGATCGCTTTCAATGCGATCGCATTTTACATCAAGATGAGATTCAACCCAGCACGAAAGACGTAGAAATAAAACTGTCAGGACAAGAAGCGATCGAATTCGCCTCAGATATACAGATAATACCCGTCCCAGGACATAGCCAGGGTCACACAGTCCTGCTTTATAAAAATAAGTTTCTCTTTACAGGGGATCATCTTGCTTGGTCGCCCTATCTCGAACATCTCTACGCTTTCCGCCGTTTCTGCTGGTATTCGTGGTCGGAACAAATCAAATCAATGGAAAAGCTAGCCAACTACACTTTTGAATGGGTATTACCTGGGCATGGTCGTCGCTATCAAGGTAGCGTCTCTGAAACAGAACAACAGATACAGCAGTGTATCGAATGGATGAAACAACAGTAAAGTAATGTACTTTAAAAGTTTTGGCTGACTCAATTATTGCGATCGCAATTGCAAAAGCTAAGTTTGCAGCAGGCACAAAAGTTTAGCTGGTCAAAAACTAGCGCAGAAACAAAAGAGGTTTTAAAACAGCTTTTGTAAAAATTCTGATTAATTAATTTATCCTCACCCCAATGCATTACTTTTTATCTTATTGCGATCGCAAAATTTGATAATAAAGCAATGAATAAATACTGCTTAATTTATTTTATTTGTTTAGTACTTCATGTATATAATTAATAGCAAAAATAGAGTTAGTATGTTGAGGATCTAATTGAACAGCTAAATTATAATCTTCCAAAGCTTTATTGTATAATTCAATCTCCTGATAGCACCAGCCTCTACCATAATACAGTTTAGGAGCGTCAAAGCTAATTTTAATAGCTTTATCATAATCTTTGATAGCTTGATGATAATCTTTTAATTCTATATGTACTGAAGCTTTTTTTAGATAAGCGTCAAGGTAGTTAGGGTCAATTTCAATTGCATAGTTGTAATTTTTAAGACCTTCATCAAAGTCTCCCCTGTTAGCACAAAGATAACCTTTGTTGCAATAGGTTGTAACATTATGCGGTTCTAAATCAATAACCTTATCTAACTCCGCGATAGCTTTGTTTATATTGCCCATAACGCAGTAAGCGCCACATCTAAGATTATGAACGACAACCTCATTAGGGTTAATTTCAATTGCTTTATTTGAATATTTGAGAGATTCATCTGCTTTATCTAAAGGAATATAAGCAGATGCTAAGTATATATATACTGTGTATATTTCTAGATGGTTAGGACAGAGCTGAACTACTTTTAATAAGTCTTCAATTCCTGCCTCTAAGTTTTCCGATTTGAGATGGTATATACCGCGCTATTTGTATATCTCTACATCATTAGGATTAATAGCTAAAGCATGATTTAAATATTGAATCTCTTTTTCGTATTTCATAAGCTTAAATATGATTTATTTTATTTACTTTAACCTCCTTGAATTTATAAACTCACACTTAGTTTATGATTTTTAATACATTATTGTTTTTTTATTACCTTAAAAACAATGATGCATTTTAATTGCTTCTAATCATTGGCGACAATAAGACATAATATCTCAATCTAAACATAATTAAGTAACATCGAAGCTTATTTATCGGCATAATAATAGTTTAAATAAAATTATGGGCATACTAGTAGCGCAAGTTAACTAAGTGTACTCAATCTTATAAATAAGAGCGATCGTATATCGATTAAAAATTATGGAATGCGAGATAAAGTATAAACCAGCATTTTCAGCTATTTTTGTTACCCTCGAACCAGGCGAAAAGATTATTGCCGAAGCAGGGGCAATGGCAACTATGGATGGTCATGTCACAATTAACACCGAACTTTCTGGAGGTTTTTTCTCCGCTATAGCTAAGAAGTTTTTTGGTGGCGAATCTCTATTTATTAATACTTTCACTAACAAAACAAAGCAGTACGCAACCTTAGTCTTAACTCAATCCGTAGTCGGTGATATTGAGGAGATTGAAATACACGGCAAAGATATGTATTTTCAACCAGGAGCATATATTGCCAGTACTCCAGGGGTAAAAATGGGAGTACGTTGGGCTGGATTTACCAGTTGGATTGCAGGAGAAGGTCTATTCAAGCTGAGATTGAGCGGTAAAGGCAAGGTCTTTTTTGGTGCTTATGGTGGCATTACGAAAAAGGCAGTTGACGGGCAGTTTATTGTCGATACGGGTCATTTAGTAGCCTACGAACCAGGAATTGAGATGGGAATTAAGCTTTCGAATGGTTTGATTGGTTCTCTGACTTCGGGAGAAGGCTTTGTAAATCGTTTGTCTGGTAGAGGAAATATCTATCTTCAGTCTCGAAGTATTGGTGGATTAGTTGGCTTTTTACGTTCAAAGGTGCGTTAACTATGGATATAGAATTATTACATCAACCAGAAAGTGCGATCGCTCGCGTATCTTTAGACTCAGGAGAGGAGTTAGTCGCTCAAGCTGGGGCGATGATTGCTATGAGTGGCAGTATTAACGCCAGCACTACTTTACGTAAGGGCAAAGGCGGAGGCATCATGGGTGGTTTGAAACGCATGGTTGCAGGGGAATCTCTGTTTCTAAGCGTCTTTCGTTCGCCTATAGACGGCAATACGATTTGGCTAGCGCCAAGATTAATCGGCGATCTTTTAATTTACGAAATGACGGGGCAAGAATTGGTCGTCCAGGCAACTTCCTATCTCGCCTGTAGTTCCCAGGTAGATCTCGATGTCGGTTTTCAGGGATTTAAATCGTTATTGTCAGGGGAGTCTATTTTCTGGCTCTCTTTTTCTGGTCAAGGAGTAGCTTTGCTAGCTTCTTTTGGCGCGATATACGAGGTTGAAGTTGACGGAGAATATGTGGTCGATACGGGTCATATTGTGGCATTTGAGAAAAGCCTAGATTTTAGTATTGGCAAGGCTACTTCGGGTTTGATGAGTTCTTTCTTGAGTGGAGAAGGATTCGTTTGTCGTTTTAAAGGGAAGGGCAAGGTTTTTTGTCAAACCCATAATCCTAAATCTTTTGGTATGACCGTTGGTTCTAAATTGCCACCCAGATGATCGTAGTTACGCAACTAGTTATAAACGGTTTAGTGATTTGTTCGTAGGTAGTAGGTAGTAGGTAGTAGGTAATTATGAATAGTAAAATTCCCTATCGAGTAGAGCATAGTCCAGCTTATGCGTCTTTAGTATTAGACGTACCAGCGAATGAGACTGTGATGGTAGAGGCTTCGGCGATGGCAGCAATGGATACCTGTCTACAAATGAAGTCGAAAATGAAGGGCGGATTGATGAAGGGTGTCGGCAGAATGCTGGGGGGTGAATCTTTGTTTATCAATGAGTTTACTGCCAAAGGCAAAAACGGCGAACTGTATATATCCCCTGGAGTACCTGGAGATGTAAAGCATTATGAGGTTTCGAGTAAATGTGGTCTGATGGTACAGTCTTCTGGCTTTGTTGCTTCTAGCACCGAGGTCGATCTCGATACCAAATTTCAGGGTTTTAAAGGCTTTTTTAGTGGCGAGTCTCTGTTTCTGCTAAAGGCGACGGGAAATGGCGATCTTTGGTTTAGTTCTTATGGCGCAATCATCGAAATTCCCATTGAAGGGGACTATATAGTTGATACTGGCTATATCGTGGCTTTTGAGGATACCCTAAAATACTCTGTAGAAAATATTGGCGGGCTATCTTTTAAAAGCTTAAAGACAGGAATCTTTGGCGGAGAAGGCTTAGTATGTCGCTTTAGCGGACAGGGACGCTTATGGATTCAGTCTCATAATATTTCCCCTTTGATTAATTTCCTCAATCCTTTCCGTCCCGCGAAGAGTAATTAATTCAGATGTACCTGCCTGTAAGGCTGATGACCGTAATATTTGGGTCGAAGATCGAGTCTGATATGAAGCCAAGGTACTCCCGCACCTGCTGTACTCAACCAAATCGGTTCAGCAGAAACTCTTTGTTCCATTACTTGCCCCACTTTTTGCCAAAGCAGATGTTTTTGGTACTCTGGGGCTTCTCTAACAAAGGCAGCGAGATGACCGTCGGCGGATATAGAACCCTGCAAAGATGGCACGATTAAAAGTGCATCACCTCTTAAATTAGGAAACATCGCCAGATCGCAATCTATTGTTTCTTTCGACGATGTGAACATTTTTTTATTCAGTTAGTCCTATTTTTTCTCATTACTCATCCCTCCTAATACATGCCCTATCATTCTCCGCAAAGCAATAAAAACGAATCTGAAAGCAATAGTCAAATATTAGCTCTGGGTGTCATGTTCTTAGCAGGTGGTATTATTGCCTATCTGTTATTCAACCTGCTTGTCAACACTATCATTACCTTTATTCCTCCTTCCTTCGAGCAAAGTCTTGGCGCTGCGGTTGTCCCTGTCTATGAAAAGCAAGCTTTGGATTCGCCCCAACAAAAAACCCTCAATCAGCTTTTAGATCGTCTTGAGGCTAACCTACCCGCCAAACAGCAAAAGGATAATCAGTATCAGGTTCTATATGTACCAGAAGACACGGTAAATGCGATCGCAATTCCAGGCAATAGAGTCATTATCTACAAGGGGCTATTAAAAGAAGTCGAATCGGAAAATGAACTGATGATGGTCTTGGGTCACGAACTAGGACATTTTGCCAATCGCGATCATCTACGGGGTTTGGGTAATATTTTGGTTCTTAGGGTGACTATTGCTTATGTCTTTGGTGATGCGAGCGTGTTTAAATCCATTGTGGCGACTACTGTCAGAGCAATTAGCCGAGCTAATTATTCTCAAAAACAGGAGAAACAGGCAGATGATTTTGGTCTGATGCTATTAAATAAAACATATAATCAGGTAGCAGGTTCGACAGACTTTTTTCAAAAGCTAGCAAAAGAGGGTAGCAGCAGCTTTGACTTTTTGAATTCTCATCCCGCGCCAGCTAAAAGAGTCAAGGAAATTAAAAGACTGATTAAAGCCAATAGATATAAGACTGGCTCACTAACTCCTTTACCAGATACTTTGAAAGTAGATTAAATAGTATTGGTGCGCTTCAGATCTGAAAAGAAAAGTGTCCACAGATGAACGCAGATAATTTGTTTGCTTCCCCGAATATGTTGGGGATTTTGGATAAGTATGAGCTTTGAGATCGCGATCGCCTAATTACAGCTGAGTAGAGGAATCCCTTAGAAACTTAGTCGGATTGTTTTGTGTAAATAAATCTTGATATTGCGATCGCAATTCGCCAAACTTGTCTAAGTTTAAAGCAAGTATTTAGTCCCCAACTTAGACAAACCATGATTTCGGTCATCTATTCCCCAGAATTTTTAGAACACGATACGGGTTATGGACATCCAGAGAAAGCTAAACGTTTAACAGCGATCGCACAAGCCCTTAAAGCCGTATCATGGCACTCGCAGATTGAATGGCGATTACCAACTCCCGTCAAGGATAGTCAGGCTTTAAGCTATATTCGGCAAGTTCATACTCCCGAACATATTCAACGGATCGCTCAAGTAGCAGCAGACGGTGGCGGACATTTAGACGGAGATACGCCGATCTCCGCGCGGAGTTATGAAGTAGCGCTATTAGCCGTAAGTGCTTGGTTAGATGGAGTGGATCGCGTCTTGCAGCAGCAACCAACCTTTGTAATGGCGCGTCCCCCAGGACACCATGCAACCCAGGATCGGGCGATGGGTTTTTGTCTTTTTTCTAATGCAGCGATCGCAGCGCACTATGCTCTGAGCAAGCCTAATATCGAACGTGTGGGCATTTTAGACTGGGATGTTCATCATGGTAACGGTACGGAGGCGATCGCCAAAGAGAATCCGCATATTTCTTATTGTTCTCTCCATCAGCACCCCTGTTATCCATATACGGGAATGAACGAAGGCATAGGGGGAAAACACCATAATCTTCTCAATCTACCTCTAAAAGCGGGTAGTGCGATCGCCGATTATCAGCAGCTATTTAAACGAGAGGTTGTACCGTTTTTTACGGCTAATCCTCCAGATTTATTAATTGTTAGTGCAGGCTATGACGCTAATGCGACTGACCCCTTGGCAGGTATTAATTTGCAACCAGCAGACTACCAGATACTAACTAAATCTATCTTAAATATTACCAAATATCCTTTATTTGGCTTAGAAGGTGGCTACCATTTAGCTGCATTAGCTGATTCGGTAGTTGCCACTTTAACTACTTGTCTGTAATAGTTATTGATTATCCGATCTTTTTTATTGAAATTATTCTTGTAGTCTAAATCTAAATATTTATTACTTCTGTACTTCTGTTAACACAAAAGTAGAATTGCTATTAATAATATGAATATTGCCACTTCTGAACCATCTTTGTACCAGTTAACTCAGGACTTAGATGAGCCTCTTGTTTCCCTTTCAGTGGGAGCAGAGACACTAAAATCTTATGCTAGTAATATTATTGAATTATTGATTGAAGAGCAGCTTCGAGCAACGGTTTGGGTAAAATTACCTCAGACAAAAAGTTGGGAAAATCAGATTCAAAGATTGCAGAAGGAGGGAAACTGCGAGACTATTTATCTCTGTAGTGGTCAACGAGGGAAAATTAGTTCTGCTTATCAAAATAATTCTAGTGAAACTGAAATTGTACCCCTCAAATTCAACCAAAGTTCTACCCTTCAAAGGGAGTCATGTCTCATTGTTTCTGCACCAGATTTTTGCTCCTTAGTGCTGGCTCAGTGGCAAAAAAGTCGCATTGAAGTTGACCCATCAGGAAAAAGATTGCAGCAGCCATATTTAGAAATGGTTTCTAGTTTTGCAGCGCCACAAATTAGCTCTATCTTATTGGGAATGAAACAAAACATTCTTGCCGATCGAGAGCAAAAAGATGAAGTATTGGCATTTAATTCTTCTGTTATTGTCAGAGCCGAACTGTTGAGCAAACTGCTTTTACGGCAGGTAGATCGGCAGGAAAATGTGCAAGACGCCCTAAATATTTTACGCTCAAAAGCCAATCATCAGCCAGAATCGAGTCCCTCTGTTTTAGGATTAAAAGAAGGCTTCCTCAAAGATTTGGTTCAGGAATTGCGATCGCCAATTACCCATATGAAAACAGCTCTTAGTTTGCTAGAGTCAAAACAAATTAAAGGAGAACAGCGCCAGCGATATCTCCAGATGGTTAGTAACCAATGCGATCGCCAAAATTCCTTGGTTAGCGGTTTATTGGGCTTGTTGCAGCTAGATAGTCCAATCGAGACAGAATACCTGCGTCTAGACGATCTTGTGCCTGGGATAGTCAGTACCTATCAACCCCTTGCCGAAGAAAAAGATATCCAGCTAGGCTATACCATTCCCGCCAACTTACCACCGATTTCTTGTCCAAAAGCCTGGTTTAGACAGATTATTATTAATCTGCTCAACAACAGTCTACAATTTACCCCCCCAAAGGGCAGGGTATTTGTTCAGGCATCTTTTAAAAAAGATACCGATCGAGTAGAAATTATAGTTAGCGATACGGGAGTTGGCATTCCTAGCAAGGAGATCAATCGAATTTTTGATGGTTTCTATCGAACTAAGCCTACAGATCGCTCTCAAGCTGCGGGGGCTGGCTTGGGATTGACCCTGGTTAAACAATCGATTCAGCGCAGTGGGGGCAAAATTTCTGTCACCAGTACACCCAATAAAGGAACAACGTTTAAAATATTGATGCCCGCAGTCCCCCCAGAGTTAGTTTAATTATCCTTTATAGCTTTAAGCTAACAGAGGGTCGAGTTTGCCTTCTGTCTCTAGCTGATGCAGGGCATCATTACCCCCAACGTGAACATCATCGATAAAAATCTGAGGTACAGAACGTTTACCGTCTGTTCCTCTCTGCACCATTGCCTCCCTGGCTGATTCGTCGTCATCAATTACGTATTCGCTATATTCAATGTCTTTGCTATCCAAAAGCTGTTTGGCGCTATTGCAATAGGGACAGTAAGACCAAGTATAAATTTCTACTTTTGCCATAATTATTCTACTTTTGCTCTCTACAGTATCAATAATAAGCTTCTAATCAGAGATAATTCAGCCTTTGATTAATACCATCATCTGCTGAGTCGTTTCTTTAAACCTCGCAACTCCGCCATCCGCACGAGCGACCAGAAGATCTCCTTCCATCAAAGAAAAGATTAATCTTGCCATTGCCCCAGCGTTACCTTTAAAAGCAAATTCTCCCGTTTTTAAACCTTCTTGCAGAATTTGCTCTAGATATTGCTCATTATGATGATAAAACTGGGTAATGCGCTCGACAATTGGCTCGCTGAGAGTTTTTAGTTCGGCGCTCAAGATGCCACACAGGCAGGCTTTATCTCGATCGCCACTATTCAGGGTTGCCTCAAATAACCCATAGTAAGCATCTAACTTAGACCCTGGTAATTTGGTTGATGTCACTATCTGTTCTAAAAGATGACAAAACTGCTGATTATAGCGGTCTAGCAAGTTAATAATTAAATCTTCTTTCGTCGGAAAATAGTAGTGGATACTGGCTTTACGAATACCGATCGCTTTACTAATATCGGCATAGCTTGTGGCATTGACTCCATTTTTCTGAATTGAGTCCTGAGCTATATCCAAAATTTGCGATCGCGTATTGGCTTTTTCCATCGTCTCTGATTTACTAGTAGCTTTATCAGATTAGCTAGTAATTGTCTTTGAGGGAATAGTGACAAAAGGCAAATGTCCCGTCTTGAGCCAAACTTTTGCCCCTTTATTTCCGACCCTTGCCACAATTTCACTCTCGATCGGCAGACGCAACCAAGAGTTTTTAACTAGCTCATCTTTTCCCGACCAAAAACTACCAGCCAAAACTAGTAATTCTGCACCTGCTGGGGCATTAATCTGCAGCTCTAGATTAGATTCCCACTGTTCCAAACGCACAGATTCTCGTTCATCTTTATATAAGGGTGCGATCGATACCCCCGAACGTTGAGGATCGGCGAAGAAAGACATCTCTTCGGCATTGATGCGTACGCTTTGACGATCTTCTAGATCGAATTGCCAGAGCTTGACAAAAATAGTACAGCCCACATCCGAACCAGGGGTATGACTAGACTGTGGAGGATTGCGAATATACGACCCCGCAGCATAATCCCCATGTTCGTCCTGAAAAACGCCATCCAAGACCAGAAACTCCTCTCCTCCAGTGTGAACATGGCTAGAGAACTTGCTATTTGGTGCATAACGGACAATCGTCGTTGCTCTAGCTACCTCTTCACCAATACGATCGAGCATTCGGCGTTCGACTCCCGCCATCGGTGAAGCTTGCCACTCCAGGCGATCGCTATGCACCACAATTCTCTTGCTAAAATCGCTGTTTAATTTCATATTTCCTTACAGACAAGACATGCCTTCTCATTTCTTACTTAGCAACACTAGGACGTTGAGCAACTTTTGACCGCCAGGCAATTAGATTCTGACATTCGGCAGGTATATCAATCTTGGCAAAATCTGCAAAGGCAAGCCCCATAAATGCGGTAATGTCAGCCACAGAGAATTCATGACCAGCAATAAAATCTTGTTCCCCTAAAACTCGATCGAAGTAATGCATTCCTGCGATCGCTCTTTCTCTCTGTTTTTCCCCCCATTCCTTGTTTTGATAGGTTTCTAGCTCTTTGCCTAAACCTGGGGTTGCATTATGGAAATAGAGTCCTACTGCATCCAGTAAATTTTGTTCTGCCCGACGTTGCATCATATGAATTACAGCCCTTTCTTTCGCAGTTGTCCCCGTTAAGGAAATACCAGGAAAACTATGGTCGATGTATTCGGTAATTGCACTACATTCGGCGATCGCTATACCATCATCAAGTTCTAAAACAGGTACGGAAGCGCTGGGGTTTTTTGCCCTAAAGGCAGGCTGACGATGCTCTCCATTCATTACATCCACCTCCACAAACTCAACTCGATCTAGAGCGTTTTTTTCTCCCAAGGCAATACGGACACGGGCAGGGTTAATAAAGCCTGTAGCTTCGTATATTTTCATGATTCAAACTTTTTTAATTAATTCTTATCTACTAGTAGGTAGACAAGGCAAATCTAGTTTAAATGCAATCTATTTGTCAAGTTTATTGATTTTGCTCTGCACTTGTTCAAGTTCATCTTATAAGGGCGATCGCGATCGGATAAAATAGACGACAGATATAATCAAAAAAAATAGCTCTAAACTCAAGATAATTGGTTCGAACTGTATTAGCAGTCGATTATAATGCCCAAACTTCTAGTTGTTACTACAGTCCCGATTACTATTCGCAGCTTTCTACTGCCTTTTCTCAAACATTTTAGAAGCTTGGGCTGGCAGGTAGACGGCATGGCACAGGGCATTTCTGAGGATGATGATTGTGTCAAAGAATGCGATCGCACTTATGATATTCAGTGGTCGAGGAATGTCTTCGATCCGAGGAATCTTTTGGCAGGCATTACTAGAGTTAGAGAGGTAGTGACTCAGGGAGATTACGACCTAGTTCATGTCCATACGCCGATTGCAGCCTTTGTAACGCGCTACGCTTTAAAAAATAATCCGAAAACTAAGGTTATCTATACAGCCCACGGTTTTCACTTTTATCAGGGCGGTAGTGCAGTTAAAAATACGATCTTCTTCAATCTCGAAAAGCTAGCGGGACAGTGGACAGACTATCTAATTGTAATTAACAAAGAAGACGAGGCTGCTGCTAAAAACAACAATTTTCTGCCTGTTGAGAGAATTTACTATACTCGCGGTATCGGCGTAGATACAGACTATTATGCCTCTGGTAAGGTTGCCCCAGAAGCTATTACTCAAGTTCGCCAATCAATGCACCTATCAGATGCGGATATCCTTTTGCTCTCCATTGCCGAATTTACTCCTCGCAAACGTCACCAAGATCTGCTTAACGCCTTAGCTAAAGTTGCCAATCCTAATGTACATCTAGCCTTGGCAGGAGAGGGGAAAATCAGACCCGCTATGGAAGAATTAGCCCAACAGCTAGGTATAGAGAAACAGGTACATTTCCTTGGCTATCGTCAAGATATCCCCACCCTCATCCAAGCAGCCGATGCCGTATTGCTAGTTTCTCAACAGGAAGGCTTACCCCGCAGCATTATGGAAGCCATGTGTTTAAACACTCCCGTCATTGGTTCAAATATTCGCGGTACGCAGGATTTATTAGAAGACGGCTGTGGTTTATTGGTTGAGTTAGGAGATACTAATGCTTTAACCAAGGCAATGATCCAGGTGGTTGAAGATTCTGAAAATTTGGCAGAGATGGCAGAGAAAGCCAAAGTCAAAATGAATGATTACGACATTAAGCAAATCATTCAGCAATATACAGATATTTACGATTTAGCAATGCAAAGCAAGTAATAGCTAAAGATGATTGACAATGTAGTATTCCATTTCTAATTAAGACAGGAAGCGATCGAGATAAATGTCCCTCGTCAATGATTTTTCAGACTATAAAAGAAAGTTAATTATGTTACTTGTATAGCTATCCTGGGAATAATAGTTCTATAAAAATATTCGCATCAAACAAAATATAGGATTATTATCGTTATGGATTTTATTGATCGCGTCAAAGCTTTTACTGCCACAGTTCCAGATAAATTAAGCAGTATAGAAACGGAAGAGGCTACCAAAAACTATTTAATTCTGCCTTTTATTCAACAAATACTAGGATATAACCCATTCGATCCCAATGAACTAATACCTGAATATGATGCTAATGTCGGCGCATCAAAAAAATTCAAGTTAGACTATGCCATCCTTCAAGATGGTAAACCAGTCATACTAATTGAGTGTAAACGTTATGGGACAGATATGGAACATGATAAACACTACACTCAATTGTTTAGTTATTATGCTGCCACTAATGCTCGGATAGGTATTTTGACAGATGGAGTTACTTATCAATTTTTTGCCGATCTCGATAAGAGTAACAAAATGGATAAAAAACCATTTTTGATAATTAATCTTTTGAATTTAAGAGAATCGCAGATTAAAGAATTATCAAAATTAACCAAATCGGCATTTGATGTCAGTGATGTAATCAACTCTGCGTCTGAATTGAAATATGTTGGTGGAATAAAAACACTGCTGAAAAAACAGATGCAGTCTCCCAACGAAGATTTTGTCAGATATTTCTTTAAAAAATTGTGTCCTGATAATGCTTATGCAGGTCAACTAAAACAAGATTTTTTAGGCTATACCCTCAGAGGAATTAACGAATTTATTACCGAAGAAATGAAAAATATGGTTGATGAATTTGTTAAACCAAACCCTGAGTCAACCGATTCCAATCCAGATCCAGACCCAGAAATCTATACAACGGATTTTACAGAGGATGAGCGCGAAGCATATTATATTGTCAAAGCGATCGCCAGTTCCGTGATAGATCCTAGTAGAGTTACTTATAAAGATACAAAAGGTTATTGTAATATTCTTCTAGATAATAATAGTTGGAGAAAAATTGCACGCCTGTACTTCAATAAACCGAAGAAAAAAACAATAGTAATATATTCTATTAATGCTGAAGGTAAAGAAAATTCAGAAACATTTCCTATTGGAGATCTCAACGAGATCCATCAATATGCAGATATGCTAAAAGCGATAGTGATATCTCAAGATCGCTCTAGGTCGGTCAAATCTTAATCGATCTAGAACGTACAATCAGCTAGTAGTTTGAAATATATTTTGCGCGTTGGACAATATCTAGATAATTAATACCTGTGCCATTGTCTCATTAAAGATTTGGCGATCGCTCTCATTTCTATCTCGTAAGACTAAATAGTTAGCAGCGATCGCTTTTATAACAAAATATAGCCTAGAGATCTAAAACAATTTTGTTGGTTTTCGGGCGAGAAATGCAGATCAACACCGAACCAGCTTCAGGATCGCCCGCAGGTTCGTCAGTATACTCCACTTCTCCCGACTCGATCGCACAGGTGCAGGTATGACATACTCCCTGACGACAGCTATAGTCGGGACTCAAGCCATTAGCTTCGGCAAACTCTAACAGCGAACCATCGGCAGGAGTCCAGGTAACGGTTTTATTGCTCTGGGCAAAGGTTACTTCGGCGCTTTCTACTGCTCCCTTGCTGCTAGTAGATGCTTCGGATTTGCCTTTTGTTTTTCCCCCACCAAAAGATTCAAAATAGACTCGATCTTCGGGTACGTCCAATTCGGTCAATCCTTCTTTTAAAGAATCCATAAAGGCGGGAGATCCACAGAGGTAGTACTCTGCGTTAGCCGAACCGCCATGAGCCTGCTTAATTTCGGGGATAATCGTGTCTTCTAAAAGCTGCCGATTGGCATATCCTTGGCTATGGTATTGTCCCTCATCTTCGGGGTTAGGACGGCTATAGCGATAGTGAACGTGGAGATTGGGATAACTGGCTTTTAGGTCGTCTATTTGCTCTTTACAGGCATGATATTCACCATTACGCGCACCGTGAATAAACCAAACGTGACGCTGGGAATTTTGCTGTCCACAGGCTTTTGCCATGCTAATCATGGGAGTAATGCCTACGCCGTTACTGATAAAGACTGCGGGGACATTACTTTCTACTTCTAGGTAAAATTTGCCTTTGGGTGGTTTGCAGGGAATTACAGAACCGACTTCAATGCGATCGTGCATGAAGTTTGATGCCACACCAGGAGGCACGTCTAAATCTTTGGGAGAAGGTTCTCTCTTGATCGATAGACGATAGTAGTCGCGAGATTTGGGGTAGTCTGAGAGGGAATAGGTACGAATTACAGGTTTATCGCGATCGGGAATATCTAGCTGAATCGTTAAATATTGACCAGGCTTAAAATCGGGAATGGCTTTGCCATCGACAGGCTGTAAATAGAAAGAAGTAATTTCTTTGCTTTCGGCTTCTTTTTTAACAATCTTAAAATCGCGCCAGTCTTGCCAGGTATCAGAAGTAGCTGGCTTGGATGAGGTTGAACTATGTTTGGGTTCTGCCTTGACGATTAAGCCTCCCCCCGCACCAACCGCCAGGGCAATTAGGGAGGCGTAGATACCTGTCTTATTAGCTGTTTTATCCTTAGTTTTATCGCTTAAGCCGATCGCTACCGTAGCAATTATGGTGACTATCGCAAAAGCAGCACTAGCAGAAGTAATGCTTCTAATCAAAGGATTCTGAATTCGACCGAGACTTCTCAACATTTTTTTAGCTCTATCAATACCTGACTTTAGCAATAGAAAGGCTAAAGCCAAGCAATTATTCAGGTTAACTTAATTTTTAGCTAGTCAAGAATAAATTGGGAAAAATAGCAATATCCCCCTCAATTTTAAATGACGACGGAATTAGAGCTAGTTTTAAGTGCCAGAGAGGTTTTTATCTTGTTTATAAGTCTGCATAGCGCTTTGATACATATATCTGTAGTTTAGACTAACGGAAAGGCTAAAACAGAAAATAAAAAGAGAATGAAGGGCAAGTAGGGAGAAAATGAAAATAACAACAAAATTCAAACTCTCCCCATTATGGAATATGACCGATATCGAAA
>Ga0209831_1001671_pt1 | contig 20057 bp, 10 predicted proteins | sample Maine_Asex4_meta_FD_187451 | JGI IMG/M metagenome (GOLD analysis project Ga0209831, IMG submission 187451) | Marine algal microbial communities from Maine, USA - Maine_Asex4_metaG (SPAdes) (version 2) | ecosystem: Host-associated > Algae > Red algae > Unclassified | place: Maine, USA | collected...
CGGTATCTTCTCTGTCTCACTAGTGTAGAAGAATATTTCCTCCTATTTATTATCTTTAGGATAAGTTACTGTTAAAAGAAATAGACCAACATGAAAATAGCTCATACGTTAGTGATATTTATATTTTCCTTCTTATCTCCATACCTTATAGAAGCCCAAATTCAACCAGCCGATGTTTGTGAACAAATAGTTGATGCTATTCCAATACACTTTATTGAAAATATAGCAACTCAGAAATTTACCTATAGTTGTAACTTCTTTACTTTAGATGGTGCAACGGCTGAAATTGAAGTATTACCAGGTAATTCTTGTACTTTCAAGGAATTCCCAACGGTATGGCATAAAATTGAGCTAACACAACCAGCTGATATTTTACAAATTAAGGTTGAAGCGGAAGGCAGATGGTCTCCGATCTATTCTGTCTACTATGGTTCTTGTGATAATCTTATACAATTAGATTCACTGTCTGGCAATGTGGCATGTAATAATCTTGACCTTACTCCAGATATTCATCATGTTGACTTAACTTCTATTGACGATTATATTAATCAAACTTACTTTCTTGCCATTAGTTCTAATCAATATATTCATAGAGATCCTAGCTATAATGTATGTCTAGCGAGTTATATGGAAATTTGTAATTTTCGGTCTACACTAAATGTTACTGTAGATACAGTTTTTACTATTGAGAATATTGAAGTACCTAGTTGGAGAGAACCTAGTGATTGTATCTTATCAGGTGATAAACTTACTTATTGTGTCGATTATGAGTATAATAATTCGCAAGGAGGAGATTGGATGATCGGTATGATACCAAGTGTTGAATTTGATATTCCAATTGGTACTTTTAACTTTGATGCTGAGTGGATAGATTCTAAAAGTGATTGTGCAGCAGTAGCACAAGAAGATTTACCTTACTTATGTACTTATAGAAATAATGTAGGTGAATTAATAATATGTAATTTATTATATGAAATATGTCCATGTGAAACTGGAGTGGCGGTTGGAGATACACTCCCTAGTGGTTGGTATGTTTTTTCTGATAGCCCTTGCTTAGGGGATTGTCAACCAAATAATAATTACGGAGAGCCTAGTTCAATTTTTCAGATAGAGGGTTGTTTTGTTACTAATACGCCACGAACTAGAGATGTTAGAATTCAATTCATTTCTGATGATGCGGCAGGATGTAGAGATGATGGAAGTAGTAGTCTTTGTGAAATGACTTCTATTAAGAGTAATACGTATAAAGATGCTGGGGAATTTGAACTTATTCAAGATGGATGTTGTGTAGAGATTATTCCTAGTTCAAATATTAATTTAGTTAGATACTCAGTTAGTTTTGGTGATGGGAATAGAAAATTATTATGGAAAGAATTGCAACCAAGTTACGTATACTGTTATGATGAACCAGATATTTATAGAATACAGATATGGTATTTTGATCAACTTGGTGCGACGGTTTCTAGTGATATTAAAACTGTAAAGATTATGGAGCCTTCTGACGGGACAGTTCACATTGATACTTTATTATGCAGTAGTTCAACTTTCAATTATAACATTTCTACTGATTTAAATAATTTAGATAGTATTCGCGTTGTACCGTTATTTAATAAGTCATCTGACCCTACAAACAGTAATAGTTCTGTCGAGGGGCAAAATATGTATGTTTTTTATGAAAGCACAGGTTTTATTAATGACATATTAGTAAATAGTTTAGATACTATCGAAAGAGCGGGATACATAATTAATTATTATGTTGCTGGAGATAACTGTCCTAAAAAAGCTACAAGAATAATTATTGATGTTTTACCTGAAGTAAGAACACTCGCTAATAATATACAGAGTTGTACCCCAGATTCAATATTCATTGATGTAAATGATTTTATTGAATTGGGTGTGTTTACGGAAGATGCAGAACTTGAGTGGCACCTTAATGGAATTGATCCATTGAGTACTGATAATAGTTTTACTTTTTTACCAGAACTAGCTGATCAATATTTAGAATTAAATTTGAAAACTACTCAAGGTTGTTTTTACAGTTTTAAAATTGATATTGATCACGAGGAACAGTCTAGATTTATTGGGGGAACATTGTGGATTGATACTGACAGTAATTCTATGTTTGCTGATGAAAATACGCCTGCTAATATTAAAATAAATATCACAAGTTTTGACAATGGTTTCAGTGCAAGTACTTATACAAATCAACAAGGAAAATATTCATTTTTTGTAAAAGAGGGGATATATAATATTTCAATAGACCCTTCTATGTTTTTAAATAGCGGACTTCTGGGCAGTTTCTATCGTCCATGTGATGAGTTTGTCGCTAGTAATATTGTAGTCGATAATGATAATAATGTTTTCTTGGATAATGCATCCGAACTTTATTTAATACCTAATTTACAAGTTGAATGTGAGGAAATATCTAAAGATTTTATTGAAGATTATACATGGGATATGTGCCTGCAAAGAGCCTTCTGTGTAATGTCAGATACGAGTAGATTAGTAAGCACATGTGAAGAAATATTAGAAAATCCTGACTTATACACTTTTTGTAATATAAGTGCACTTGATGGCTTTTGTACTACAACTAAAGCCGAAGAAAGTCAGAATCAAGAGAGTGCTATATGCCCTGATAATATTCCAACTATTGATAACACTTCTTGGTTTTCGTTCGTGGGAGGAAAGGGTGAATATGACCTCGAATTTTTAATGTCAGATTGTTCTGTTCTGTTTGCTAGTTTAGCTGGAATAAAAATTGGAATATTTGAAAATTGTAATCTTGATGAACCTGTTTTTTGTAGTCTAGATTGTTTCGATGAAAGTTTTGTGATTTCGACAACTTTAGAAGAAGGTATAACTTATTATGTTGGTATTGATGGCTGCTTTGGATCAGTATGTGATGTTCAAATCAATGTTATATGTAAAAGTGAAAACTGTGACGACGCAAGTTTTGCTGAACCCTTTGACTGGTTGATAAGTAACTGCGATGAAGATAAATACTGTGCAAATGTAGAATACGAAATTGAAGTAGAAACTACAGATGATTATGATGTTCCTTTAAATTGGACGATTAGAGATGTAAATCTTGATGCTGTCGATACACTGGAAAATGAGGATCAAAAAATTAACTACAGTTTTGAAAGAAATAGTGTATATGAATTATGTATTCTATTGGAAGATAATTGTAAGACATCTCAATTTTGTAAACTTATAGAAGTCGAACATTTACAATCAGACATCCAAAAAATAATTCTTTGCCCTGGGGATGAAATTACACCTACATTTGAATATCTAGATTCGATGTATATATGGAATGAGGCCATAGTTGCGGCGGATAATATGAGTGGAGAATCTATGTTCTTAGATTTAGACAATGTTGTTGAAACTAATTATGGATGTCCAGTAACCCTTAGAGTTTCTGCTGAGATTCTAAGTAGGTTTGAGAATCAAGTTGTGTTGACAGATTGTATAGAAAATTTTCCGATTACCTATAATGGCGAAGAGATTGCAGAAACAGGGACTTATGAATCCAACTTTATGGCAATCAATGGATGTGACAGTCTAGTTATCTTAGAGGTAAATGGAATAGAATCTGAAATTGGACATATAGATACTTTAGTTTGTGAAACCGTTTTTCCTTTTGATTATATGGGAGTAGAGATTGCAGATGAAGGGGAAACTTCTATTGTGTTAGATGATCTAAGTTCAGAATCTTGTGATAGTACAATAGTTTTAAATGTAATGAGTTACCAAATTCAATCGCCTATTATTAATTGTATCCTCGATACAAATCAAATTATTTTTGTTTGGGATTCTGTTGAGTTAGTCAATCTATATGAAGTATCAATAAACGGCAATATTGTTTCAAGCCAGACATCAACTGAATATTTAATCGATGGTTTAGAGCAAGGAGAAGTCGTATCTATTTCTGTACAAGCTTTTGATATTAATATGTGTGGTTCTATTGCATCAAGCTTGGAATGTGTTACTCCGGTAATAAGTAATGTTATAGATATTTATGGAGTTCAATCGATTTCTATTTACCCTAATCCTGCCAGTGAATACTTAATCTTAGATTACGAAGCATCTGAGAACAATAAATATGAGATTAGTATTTACAATAGTCAAGGAGGGAATAAGGAATATTTTTTAATAGATAGACAAATAGATATTTCTGAATTCAACAACGGATGTTATATTTTACAGATTTTAGATAAGACAAATTCTGAAATAAGAATTGAAAAATTTGTTGTTATTAAGTAAATAAAAGATTCTGATATAAGTAATAATCCATTACGTATATCAGAATATTGAAATTTTGCTCAGACTTTTATTTATTACTTGGGTTGTGGAATAATTTAGAATCAGTAATCAGCGGGTTACTGATAGCGTCTTGACTAATGATAGTTTCTCAGCGACTTTATTTTCTATATTTGACCACTGGATATATTTCAGGTGGGCTCAGAAACTATTTTCACTGCATCTGTATAACCCTCGAAAGCGACTTGACAGCCTTAGCATGCTTCCTTACAAATGGATTTGTATTATCCCATACATAGCCCGCTAGAACAGAACAGATTTGTTTTTTCATGGTTACATTAGACGGTATTTTCTCTGTCTCACTAGTGTAGAAGAAGATTTCTTGTAGACTGCCATCGTACCAAGTTTTGACATAGGTGCTGAAGGTATCTACTCCGTGCAAAATAGGTTCAGAATATTCCTTTTGCCAGTCTACTTGTTCACCAGATAATTGTCTGGCTGCAGCCTTAGCGGCTAGTAATCCAGAATGGGTAGCAAAGGTAACGCCACTAGAAAATATAGGATCGATAAATTCTGAACTGTTACCCGTAATTACAAATCCATCACCATAGAGCTGTTTAGCAGAAACCGCAAATGCTTCTATTTGTTTCGCAGGTACAACAATGTCTTGAGTTTGGAAACGCTCTCTCATCTGCGGCACATCTTTTATCATCTGATTTATGCGCTCATCCGTTGTTCCTTTAAAAGACTCTATATAATCCGTGTTTCCCACGAATCCTACAGAAGTAACACCATCAGAAAAAGGAATAATCCACATCCATACATCCAGCTTATGAATCACAAAGGTAATCTGCTGACCTGGAGCACCTTCTGGTCTTTGCTTATCTGTTAAATGGGTAAATATAGCCTTACGAGCAGGCTGGTCCGTTTTCTTTTCTAGGTCTAGCAAACGAGGAAGAACTCTTCCATATCCACTAGAATCGATAATATATCTTGCTTTTACTTGAGAGCTATTGCCTTCTTTGTCGACCATGGTTGTCGTAGAGTTAGAACCATCAAATTCTACTTCAGTAACGGATTGGCCGAAACTTACATTTACACCCATCTTTTGAACCTCGGTTGCTAAAACCTGATCAAAATGCGACCTAGGAACTTGCCATGTCCAGGTACGACAACCTTCTGTAAATTGCTCAGAGAAATCAAACAAACAATCTTTGTCTCCACGTATAAAACGAGCTCCAAATTTTTTCTGATAATTTTGAGCCTTTAAAACCTCCATAAATCCGGCCTCTTCTAGATGTTCCATGCACTTGGGTAAGAGACTCTCACCTATAACAAATCTCGGAAATATTGATCGCTCTACTACTTTTACCTTTAAGCCTTTCTGATTGGCGATAGACGCCGCTACACAACCAGAAGGGCCTGCGCCAATCACTAGTATATCTACATTTTCGATGTTGTCGCTCATCATATAAAAGTTTGCTACAAGTTAGTAATTCTTTTTTCTTTTATCGATCAATTTTAGTGGCTTTCTACTTGTGCTAGGGTATTTAATCTTCCTTAGCTCTGGAACAGAAATGAGCCTGATCTGAGGTTTTACACGTAGATGTGTATTACATTTTTCCGTTACGTCTAAGATAAGCTCCTCTCTATCTTTTTCCTTATCAGAACATATTATTAACGTCAGATCGTCTGTTTCTATTTCATTAGATTCTATAAGGACGATATAGTCTTTGATTGCAGTAATGCCATTGAGTAGTTCGTAGATGGTCTCAGGAAAAAGGGTAGTGCCCCTATATTTCATCATTTGTTTTTTTCTACCCAGTACAGGACTCAGTCTATAGCTATTGATCCCACAGCTGCAGGGTGTAGCATTTTTGACACATACATCTCCTGTTTTATAACGGAGCAAAGGCATGGCTTCGATGCCAAGACTAGTGATGCACACTTCACCCGGTTCACCATCTGGGACGGGCTGATCGTTTTCATCTAGCAACTCTATATAGATAAGTTCTGTAGGTATATGTCCTCCTTGTCCTTCCTTACATTCTGTAATAGCTGTAGACATTTCTGTAGAAGCATAAGTAGAATATAGCTCCACGCTCGGCCAGAAAGCTTTTATTCTTTTACCTAGATTATTGAGCTGATACTGTTGATCTCTTATGGGTTCACCGATACAAATAATCTTTTTCACTAGATGCCTAGGTAACTCTATATTGTTTTTCTCAGCGTACTGAAGCACATTCAGCAAAAAAGAGGGTACAGCAATCATAACTTGAGGATGGAAACGTAAAATAGAATCCAATTGTAGCCCAGGACTCCCCGAACCTACTCTTATCGTTGTCGCTCCATAATGTTGTGCTCCCAGATAGTAGGCAAGTCCTGCCATAAATCGCTTATCTAGGGTCACCATAAGCTGTATAGTATCATTAGAATTACAAGCAGTAATCGCTAGGGATCTCGCTTCGTTTTTTGCCAGCCTAGTTAGATCGTTTTTACTCAGCGCAAAAGATACGGGAGATCCTAAGGTTCCTGAAGTAGTTATCCATTCTGCTACATCTGTAGTCGGAATACATAGAAAGTCCATATTATATTCTTGTAAATGGTTCTTACTAGTCGTAGGGATTTTCTGAAATGCTGCTATACTTTTTATCTCCGCAGGATTAATCTTATGTATGTCAAATAAAGACTTATAATACGTAGAATTTTTATTCAAATAATACAAAGATTCAATAAGCTTTTCTAGCTGATATTGTTCGATTGCAGTTCTATCAGAATACTCTATTTTACCTATCATGATCTACTTAGTTGAGTTTGCAATTTTCTAACTGTTGACCTATCTCATCAATTTCTTTCTGCCAAGGAATATGTTTTTCCAGTGCACCGGATAAGTACTTGTTTGCTTTGTCACAAAGCTCGTTGTCTGCATAGTAATTACCCGCCAGTAAATAAGGTTTATACAATTGTGGATTAAGTTGGATCAGAGTTATAAATTCCTTTTCGCTAACTTTTTCACCCTGATCTATTTGTTTTTTGATATCAAAATAAAGTTTCAGATAGGATTTGTAATTTGTAAATGCTTCTGTCTTTGCCCAGGAAGATGATGCTATGATATCATCCGAATACAAAGCCTGTGATTTTAGAGTATCTGATCGAGTAAATATATACTTAAGGTTGTAGCGTACAAATTCTTCTACAGGACTAAGACCTACAGATATCCATACATCGTAAGTCTCAGGTTGGAAAAGGATAGAGTGATGAGCCATGAGGATATTTATGTTTTCCTCATTTCCATAACCAGATGCTATAGAGCTATTATCATTCTGATCTCTAAGAATATTTACAGCATCCTCTAGACCTATCGCCAGCGTATCTGGAGAGAGTACTTGCAGCCTTTCCATTCGGCGTCCTGTACTCGATACTTCCTGAAAACTGACATTCTCCTCCATGTCCTTCAAGGCTGGAGACTGAAAATGATTTGTGCATAACAGTAACCCCTCATCTGATTCTACAACGGCTAGATGGTCAGGGGTTTTCTCTATGACGACCGCCCGTCTATCTTTTTTGGAACTTATAAATAAACTTTGACTGACAAATATTTCTCTCTTTTTGGCTATCGATACCGCTTCTTCTATCGTGCTTGCATATTGAAGAATTTCCCTGGCCAATATGGATACGGGCATTTTAGCCTGCATCGGTAATTCTGGCGGACCAGCATTAAGACTTACAGAAAGTCCTGCCTCATTCATGCCTGATAACACACCGACCATGCCCGGCCAAGAATAAGAGGTAAAAGCATATCCCGTCTCAGGCTTAGAAAATATTAAGACTCGATTTTTTCTAAAAGCTTCTCCGATAAAGAAATCAAAATTTCGACCAGCAATGATTTTTCCATCGGCAGAGTGATTTCCCCATGCGGCAAAAGCACTGCAACCCACAAGTCCCATATTCTGTACGGTGTGGCCTATGTCATGAGCTGCATGATACATCAGTTTTCGCTGATACTTAGGACCGATAAAGTCATACTTGTCGCTAGCACTTCTAGAGACACCATATATTTCTTGCTGGTATTCCAGAGGTATATAATCCGGCAGTTTCCTGTTTTGCCAAGCTACGAGATATTTCAGAAAAAATAATTTAGTATTAGATTTGAAATTACTGGTTATGTTTTCTACAAATGAGGCTTCCTGGAAATCCATCAGATCTTGACACAACCTGCCCATTAATAGACCCCTCTCGTAAGGAGCACCTTCTACATACATTTCCCAGATATCGTACTTGTTTTTTCGGACCCAGTTAGGCCCTATTTGATAATGTGTGTCACTGATTTTTAGTCGAGGAATTTCTTCTATATTTTCGTTCTTTATTTCTGGATCGGGTATGTAGATAGACCAAGCGAAAAGAGCAAACAATATAACAATGATGAAGAGTAGGTAGATTGATATTTTGTATCTTTTCTTTATTGCCATAGAGCTATTTTTCTAATTGGCAGCTTTGATTTTTTTTACGAGCTCGTTAACTTCCATAAACTGACCGCAAGTTACGACAGATCCAACCGTTACGCCTAACATGCCGTGCATATTAAGATTTTGTCCCGTAAGAAATAGATTATCCACTTTTGTCTTAGGAGAGATATATGTTTTTAATGGGTCATTCCAGTCTTTTCTGACGCCGTATAAGGAGCCATCTGTTGTACCGATATAATCTCTAAAAGAAAGTGGCGTCGATGCGTAATAGGATTTTATTTTAGCCTTCGTTCCTGGAATACGTATCTCTAGAAGATCTATAAGTTTCTCGCATTTTTCCATTTTCCAGTCTTGGTAGGATTGGTCTCTTATAGACTTATGCTTAGGAACAGTGTTGAAACTATCTTTCCATTTTTCGACTTCAGAGAAATTCATGTACGCCATAAGATTCATACCAGATGCATATTTTTCTGACTTTGACTCTGCTGGTACAAATAGCGCGAAGCTTTCGGGCCACTTAGCTTCATCATAATAGATAGATGACCAGGCATCCTGATCTCCGTGATGATACAGATTATAGTTTAGGTACTCGAATGTATCTTCCTTGAATACAATATGAACGGTAAAGACAGATATACTATTCTCGAGAGAAGTCATTCGGTTCTTATATGCCTTCCTAATTTTTCCACCTTCTAACAAATGCATCGTAGCTGAGGGATGTATATTAGAGATATATTGTTTAGCTCGTAATTTTTGCCCGTCCTGTAATTCTAGTTCTGAGATAGAGCTACCATTGACATGTAATTGTTTCACCTCAGCATAATTCTTAAGGGTGCATCCCATCTGCTTCAGACTCTTCTCAAAATGCCTTGTTATCTGACCACCACCATCCACACATTTATAAGCACTTTCTATGTAGGTGTTGATTACTAGAGCATGCACATATAAGGGCGTTTTGTCTGGGTAGCCGGCATACAAAGCATTAGATCCTCCGAGGACATTCTGTAGGATTACGTTATCCGTGCAAGATGCAATGAAGTCCTTTGTATTTATACTTAGATACTTCATGTCAAAAGATATCTCGTCAGAAGTTCTTAGATTATACAAAGGGAAGTGATCACATACTTTCTTTATCTCTTCTATATATTTCTGGATGCCTGAGGCTTCTTCTGGAAACTGGGTTATTAGTTCATGAGCAAACCCCTCGTAACCCATGGCATGTTTATACTCCTTTTCAGAGTTACCAAATGAGATCCTGTCAAAGCCTCCTTCGTCCATTTTCTTGATCTTGAGCTCATCCATAAGACCAAAGTAATTCCAGTATTGATACAGATTCTGACCCGGGTCGAGTCCCCCTATATAGTGGACACCGGTGTCGAAAATCACCTTGTCTCTAGAAAAGATCTGAAGACATCCTCCATACTGACGATTTTTCTCCACCACACATACTTTATAACCCTCTTTAGAGAGAATATAAGCACATTCCAGTCCCCCTAGTCCGCTCCCTATAATTATTACATCGTACATGTCTGACATACCACAGATCTCTTGTCCCGCTTAGTTATAAATCTTTGTTATTTAAGCACAAATATAACATTAGAAGTGAATTTTGTATTATCCATTCTTTGAAGATTTAAGCCATTGGCTATAGCCCAGTTCTCTAATTCCTGCCCAGAAATATAATTTAGTTCGTTCTGGGTCTTATTAAATCCTGATTTCGTAGAAAAAATCTCTGTCATCTTTGTTCCCTTATGTCTTTCCTTCAGATCTCCGTCGCCATCTCGTAGTATGATCTTTCCTCCCTTTTTCATATGCTTTTTACATCTGTCTAGCAATTCGTACTGCCTTTCCTTAGTAAGATAATGTGCGACGTCAGAGATGAGGAAGACATCAGATGTGGGAAGTTCGTATTTTGTAATATCAGCATGAATAAACTGCATATGATCCGTCCGGATAGCACAGTGCTGAGCTACTTCGATTTTGTACCTATCATAGTCCACACTTACGAACTGCCTATCTGGTGCAACTTTACCCAGAAAATAGGTCATATAGCCATAGCCGCAGCCTAGGTCGCATATTTGCGCATCTTTAGGTATTAGATTGTCAAATATTTCGTAATTGTTTTCCATATGGGTTTTGAGCTTACTATACCATTCCGTTACAGGTCCTTTATACAAGTAATTATGAATAATTGCTGGTCGGAAATAATGAACAGTTTCTAATTCATTGCGGACTTCCTGATAGACACCCTTGAACCATTTGCTGAAATTCTTAGTGTAGCTAGAGTAATTGTCACCATGTACCTTATCCTCATATCTTAGTCGATCATGTACATGTACGGTAAGATCGTTGCTCCTGCCCCAGAAATTTCCTTTCCCTAGAAAAGCCTGCGTTCCATGAATAAACATAGGTACAATATCTAATTTCAGTTGCTCAGCAAGATAGAATGATCCTTTCTTGAATCGAAGCATTTTTTCAGAAGTAGATCGAGTGCCTTCTGGGAATATTGCTATAGAGTATCCATTTTTTACCCGATCTTCTAAGTTTGCTAATAGCTCATCTGCTCCCTGAGATATAGAATAGAAATCTGCCATTTTACATACGGATCTATACAGCGGTGATTTAGCTACCCAGTCATTCGTTATAATGATAATCTTAGGGGTAAGCTGAAAAAACATAGGTGTATCGATCAGTGACTTATGGTTAGCCAGCACCAGACATGGATCAGTAAAATCTATAGGACTACTGAACCGTTGTCTAAACTTTCCGAAAGACGCCGCTTTTATATAAAACCTAGATGCATAGTAGATGCAATAATGGAAGAAGGTTTTTCTCTTTTCTATCGGTAGGAAGAATAGTATTCCGAGAAGAAGACCTATAATTGTTAAGACAAAGCAACCGAAGATAAGTAATATATATACCCACAAAGTGACTAAGGTATTTGTTAATGTCAATGGAAAAGGTCTCTTCTTTCCGTTACGTTCTACTAACCAATTAAATATTAACGGTTGTATCAGGAAGGTTACAAGAACAACTGAGAATATTCCTATTAAGGATATCGAAGCAATAGACCTTAATGCTGGATGATCTGCAAATATTAGAACCCCTATTCCGATCAAGGTTGTCATAGACGAAAGTACGATAGAGGTCTTGTAAGATTCTAAGTTGTCGGAACCAGTAGCATATTTTTGTAGGAGCCCTCTCATTACAAAAATGCTATAATCTATACCTAACCCAAAGATAAATGAGGTAATAATTATGTTTACTATGTTAAACTTAATATGAAAAACATTCATAAGTCCTAGGGTGATTATCCAGGAGAAACAAATAGGGATAAATGCCACCCAAGCTAGCTCAGGTCTGCCGTATACTATATGCAGAATCAGGAAAACCACAAGGAGGGAAATCCATACGAGCTTGCCAAAATCATTTTTAAGAATATCAACAAATTGTTGCACAACATATTCCTTATCGAGAATGGCCACATTATCCATATTAGAAAAAGCAGCATGGATATATTTCTTTTGCTCGGGTAGCAATCGTATCATGGTTGTAGAGCTAGCACTTTCTTTTTTAGCTGTAAAATAATCTTTCACAAGATGACCACTAGACTTATCCAGTTCTGTAGGATCTAGAGGAGAAAAGTCTTTTTCTATCAGATTGTAAAACTGGCTAAATGCTTCGGGCTTGAACTTTAGCGATTCAGTATTTCTAATTATGCTATTCTTCGTACGTGTTCTGATTTCTAGAGTCCAGAAATTATTCCATCGATCTATTTTAAGCTGCTGTTCTGTCTTAGAAGCAATGAGCTGGTTTGGACTGATGTAGGATTCTATCTTCCCCTCTTGTTTTAGTTTTTCTAGAGTGGGTAGAATATTGTTGTTAGTTTCTAAAGCATCATTAAGATCCTTGCCCGTACTAATGATGTAGATGCCTCTTTTAGTAACATCAGAGATGCGCTCCAGGCCTTGCTCGGCCTGAAGTAGGTCTTCGGACATATAGTTAATTTTATACAGATCTCGTTCGAACTTTACGCCACGGGCATTAAAGGCACAGAAAACAAACAGGAATAAAATTGGATAGATAAGCCATTTGTTTTTATGGTAAGGGTAGGCTGCTATCTTCTCTATGAAAGTCTTATGTACGCGTTCTTTTTTCTTATTAGCGGTAAAGAAGTGAGGTAAAATAATCAGTGCAAAAAAAGCGCAACTGAACACACTGATCGCAGCAAAAAGTCCTAGATCATGAAGCGCCTCAGATCGTACAAAATACAAACAAAGGAAAGCACAAGATGTTGTCAGAGCACTAAGTATCATAGGCATGCTTACATCTTTGACCACTTGTTCTACTGACTTAGTTTTCTGATAATGTGTAAAGAGATGTATAGAGAAATCTATACCGATACCGATAAGCACAGAACCTACACCTATCGCAATAATAGAAAGTGAGGGTTTTGCAATTCCGATGACAGCTAGCGCAAATGCCGCGCCTACAAGTACAGGAATAAGTATATAAAAGAATATTTTCCAGTCTCCATAGAAATAACCGATAAGCAGGAACAAACTCAGCAAAGCGATGGCGACCGTAATGCTAACATCTTTTTTGATCCTGCTTGCATTAGCAAGGCCGATTGCAGGCCCACCGAAATATGCGAGGTGGAGATCTTCTCCGTATGTATTATTGATCTGATCAGCTATCTTATCTATACTTAGGATGAGTTCGCTATTGGCACTAGATTCTGCAATCCCAGCTTTAGGGTTTAGAAAAAACAATAAGTTCTTATGATCCTTAGAAAGTATATACCCATCGTACAGTTCGAAGTTGTCATCTAGCTGAAAATTAGTAAGCGACTCAAAGACCAGGTTAGAGAGTCCTAATGGATCTTTTCTTATAACATCCTTGAAGGCAAAACTAGCGGGAGATAGGATCGCTTTGTAGGCACCATAGGTACGATCTTTTATCTCATCTTCTTGGATTCTTTTTTCTATTTCTGCATAATCTTCTTCCTGTAGAAAGAGGGGAAGATGCTCTATAATTCCTTTAGATATGTCTTGGAACAGAGTAGGATCTATTTTGTAATTTATATCCTTTATAAGTTCGGATACAGGACTGTTATCTATGCTATCTACAAACTGCTGACAGGCTGCAGTAAGCAGCATCTCATTGCCAGAGTTTTCTGTGCTGATGTGGAGAACCATTCTGCTGGAAAGCTCAGAGTCCAGAAAGCCTTCATTAAATTTCTGCGTTTCTTTATTGCTAGGAAGTATCTTTGTTATGTCTTCTTCTAGGTTAGAATTATACAATGCTACACCGCAGGTTGTAAAGATTGCGATAATACCTACAGGAATCAACCATCTACGCGTAGACAGCAATTTGTACAGTCCTAGGAAGAAATTGGTCATTGTAAGCTGATTATGACCTCAAATATGGTTAATTTTTACAAGCTACTAGGCGATGATCTGCCTATTTTTTTTTGTGTAGTAAGCGCTTTAGGTTTTTTTAATATATTTCTGCTTGTGAGCATTACATGTTTTTACATATTTGCATTTATAAAAAATGACATAAAAAGACTATCAGAAATTTATTTAGCATATTACTTGTAAGTATTGCCACATCCTTAACGATTGCGGCTCAGAAAGTTACGCGTGTCAAAGGGAAGGTTGTAGATGCTGTCACACTAGCGCCGATTCCATTTGCCACAGTGGGATTCAGCGGTACTAGTGTAGGTATTACTACGGACCTAGAGGGAGAATATTCTATAGAAACAAGATTTGCAAGCGATACGCTAGAAGTAAGTTTTCTAGGATATAAGAGTAGTTGTAAAGTAGTCGTCAAGGCGAGACGAAATACAATAGATTTTGCTCTAGTACCAAGCTCCCAAAATTTAGAAACGGTAGATCTTATCGGTGTGAAAACTAAGTACAAAAAAAAGAATAATCCTGCGGTAGAGCTGATTCAGAATGTTGTAAAAAATAAGAAAAGAAATAGGATAGAATCGTCGGCATATTATAGCTACGATCAGCATGAGAAGATAAGAATCGATGCTAATAATATAACTGAAAAATTCAGGCAGCGGAGACTGCTTAGACCCTTTGAGTTGCTATGGGAGTATGTCGATACATCAGAGATAAACGGTAAGAACTTCTTACCGCTGTATCTCAGAAACATATTATCTACAGTCTATTATAAAAAGGAAGGAAATGTAAGGAAAGAATATAGAAAAGCCATAAAAAATACCAACCTCGATGATACTTGGGATCTGACTGCGATAAATGATATTATGGATATTTTGTATGTCAATTTAGATATCTATGATGAGATTATTCCCTTAATGGAGGTGCAGTTTCTAAGTCCAATTTCTAGCAAAGGAATAGATTTTTATAAGTATTATATACTAGACACGGTGGATTATAAGGGAGTTCAATTTATAGACCTAGCATTTATTCCCGCAGTGAAAGGAAGTACGGGATTTACTGGAAACTTTTATATCTCACTAGATGGCAGATACGCTGTCAAAAAAGCAACACTAGGCATTGTTAATGGTATTAATCTTAATTTTGTCAGAGACCTTCAGCTTAAGCAAGAATATGATCTTATTAACGACCAGTATCTTAAAACCAAAGATGATCTAACAATCGATTATACACTGACCAAAAATAGCATAGGATTTTTCGGAACTCGGAGTATGACCTACAGTAATTATAGTTTTGTAGCTCCTGATGATTTAGGGATTTTTCATGGGTTAGAAAATATGGTGGTTGCTGAGCAAGCATACGATAGATCTAGTGATTACTGGTCTAGTGATATTAGTTATTCACAAGATGAACACGATATAGCACTAGAAGAAATGGTCGGCAGACTGAAGCAGACCTTTCATTACAAGACCTTCATGCGGGTACTGCGACTTTCTACAACAGGCTATCTTTCTGCTGGTACTGTAGATATAGGTCCCGTAGCGTCGCTTGTAAGTTTTAATGATGTAGAAGGTCTGAATGTAAGGATAGGGGGAGAGACGAATTACAAACTAAGTAAGCGACTGAAACTAAGTGGATATCTTGCCTATGCTAAAAATACGAAGCAATGGAAACATAGGGCGGCAATCTTATATAGTTTCAATAATGCCTTCAGAAAAAATCCACAACATTATATAGAATTTAGCAGCGAACGAGAAAGTAGTTTTCCCGGTCAAAGCTTAGAATTTTTCAATCCTGATAATTTTCTTTTATCGTTCCAGAGAGGTATGACTACACGTATGTTACTAGAGCACAAGTATGATCTTAGATATGTTAAAGAGATTCCTAGCTACAGTTTTATTTTTGGCACAAATATGAATTCAAGGAGACCTTATGGTAGCCTAGTTTTTCCAAAAATAGTTTCCTCCTCAGACACGATGTTTCTCGATCGGATCAATACGACAGAAATATTTGCGGGACTGCGGATAGCTCCTAATGAGCAGTTTGTGCAGAGCCAAGATAGGAGAACGCCTATCTATAATAAGTATCCGGTAGTGAATATTATTTATAGTCTAGGCGTCAATGGTCTGCTGGGTGGACGATATAGTTATAGTAGATTACAAGTCGATTTGCTGAAGCAGGTAGAATGGGCAAGGTTAGGTACAACTAACCTATTAGTGGAGTCCGGAAAAACATGGGGTGAGATTCCTTACCTATTGCAGTTCATTGCTAGAGGAAATCAGACCTATATATACGATTTCAAGGCATATAATATGATGAATTTTCTAGAATTTGTCAATGAACAGTTTGTATCCTTCAAGATGGAACATTTTTTCCATGGATATTTATTTGACAGAATACCACTAATAAAAAGGTTAAAATTACGAGAAATTATAGGTTTCAAAATATTATATGGTTCCTTATCTGAGGTTAATAATCCAGATAAAAATGAAGAATATATACAGTTTACAAAGAATGAAAACGGTGTACCAGCTACGTTTGCCTTCGATAATAGACCTTACATAGAAGCAAGCCTTGGATTCTCTAATATATTTAAGATATTACGTTTAGATCTGATAAAGCGTTTTACATATTTAGAAAAACCAGAAATTCCTAGTTTGTTTGGTTACAGAGGATTAGCTATAAGGGGGGCGCTGTTGATAGAGTTTTAAGCGCTTGGCTTATGGATAAGTAATTAGGAATATTTTTGGTGACTGCCTTATTAATTCAGCTTAAAAGAACTTAGCAGCACTTTGTCGTGTTGCATAGAGGATAGGGTATATAACTACACTATCAAATAGAAACGACAGAAATGAATAACGGAGATATATTAAGAAGAATAAGATATACATTTGATTTTTCTGATGACCAGATGATGAAGATTTTTGAAGTAGGAGGGAAGCCTGCGACAAGAGCGGAAATTAGTGATTGGTTGAAGAAAGAAGATCACGAGGACTATAAAGGGATCTATGATAAGGATCTTGCTGTTTTCCTCAATGGATTTATAACGGTGCGTCGAGGCAAAAAAGATGGACCGATGCCAGTCCCTGAAAAAACACTAAATAACAATCTGATTTTCAGAAAGCTCAAGATTGCTTTATCGCTGAAGGATACCGATATCATTGACATTCTAGAACTTGCGGATTTTGAAGTAAGTAAGCATGAGATCAGTGCGCTGTTTAGAAAACCTGGACAATCTCAGTATAGAGCTTGTAAGGATCAATTCTTGAGAAATTTTATACATGGAATGCAACTGAAATATAGACAGGATCCGCCTACAAAATAAGATGTCAATTAATTAACGCTATATACGTTCTAGCTAGATCAGATGAAAAACCAAAAACGAATATTAGAAAAACTAAAAATTCCTGCGCTGAATGATATGCAGCAACAGGCACAGCTGGCGATACATTCTACTAATGAAGTTATATTATTGTCACCGACAGGTACCGGTAAGACCATCGCTTTTTTACTACCTATTATCCAAGATCTAGAAAAAACAGATAAACAGATCCGGGTGCTGATTCTGGTTCCATCGCGAGAGCTAGCCATACAGATAGAGCAGGTAGCTAGAGAAATGGGTACTGGTTATAAGGTGAACGCCATCTACGGTGGCCGATCAGGTACTAAAGATAGGATAGAGCTGAAGCATGCTCCCTCTATACTCATAGGAACACCAGGGAGGATAGCGGATCATATAAGAAGAGGACATCTGGACTTGGATGAATTAACTACATTGGTCTTAGATGAATTTGATAAATCACTAGAAACGGGTTTTGAGAAAGAAATGATGGAGATCATCGACTATCTTCCAGATGGAATAAAGAAGGTACTCACTTCAGCAACTTTTGGTGTTCAGATTCCAGCTTTTGTAAGGATGACGAAGCCACTAGTTATAGATTTTCTAGAAGAAAAAATAGATAAGCTAGACATAGAGCTGGTAGAGTCCCCGATAAAAGATAAGACAGGAACGCTAGTAGATTTACTCAGAAATATAGGCAGTAAGCCTGGTATTATATTTTGTAATTTTAAGGACACCATACAGTTTGTCAGTGATGCACTAGATGATGCAGGAATAGTACATGGGAAATTTTACGGAGGACTGGAACAGCAGGATAGAGAGCGTGCACTGATTAAGTTTAGAAACGGAACTCATCTGATTTTGCTAGCAACAGATCTAGCTGCAAGGGGATTAGATATACCGGAACTGAGCTTTATTATCCACTACCAGATGCCGTTTAAGGAAGAAGAATTTACACATAGAAATGGTAGAACTGCTAGGATGCATTCTGAAGGAACTGCTTATGTTTTGTATTACAAAGGGGAGAGACTCAAAGATTTCATCCCTGAAAAGCCACCTGTAGAGCTAGATATGCTTAAAGAAAATCCTATTCCCAAATGGTCTACGCTATTTATTTCTGGAGGTAGGAAGGATAAAATATCTAAGGGGGACATTGCAGGGTTTATGATTAAAGAGGGTGGAGCAGGTGCCAATGAAGTGGGTGTAATAGAACTGAAACAAGACTGTGCCTTTGTATCTATACTTGCGTCTCAAGAAAGTAAGATTATACAAGCTACTGATAATAAGCGTTTAAAAAAGAAAAAAGTAAGGGTTAGAAAGGTGTAATTTTTCAGAGAACTCCCTAATAGTTTTTTCGATATGTGTATATTTGAGTAGATGTAGACTGTACTCTGAGTTAAATAAACGTAAGGTTTTTTAGGCTTTTTGTACGCTTACTTAAAGAACATTTTTTTATTCTATTTCGTTATAATTGCCGATGTTACATTATACCACATATGAGCGAGATGCTAAAAGAGACTGGGTGACCTTCATCCATGGAGCAGGCGGTAGTAGTTCTATATGGTACAAACAGATCAGAGATTTTAAACAACATTTTAATGTACTGCTAATAGATCTCAGAGGTCATGGAAAGTCTAAGAAGCCCATCTACGAGAAACTAAAGCAGTATAATTTTGAAGTGATAGGAGATGAAGTGGTAGAAGTTATAGACCATCTCAAAATAGAAAAAACGCACTTTGTTGGTATTTCTTTGGGGACAATAGTGGTAAGGGAAATAACAGAGCGATATCCTGGAAGAACGATAAGTATGATACTAGGTGGCGCTATCATGAAGCTGAATCTGAGAAGTAAGATCCTGATGGGCTTAGGAAATATTTTTAAGTCTGTCATACCCTATCTATTTCTATATAAGTTATTGGCTTTTGTAATTATGCCAAAAAAAAATCACAAAGAGTCTAGGCTGTTATTTGTAAATGAAGCAAAGAAATTATACCAAAAAGAGTTTATTAGATGGTTTTCTCTCGCTTCTAAAGTAGGCCCATTACTTAATCTGTTTAGGATCAAAGACAGTGGAGTTCCGACTCTCTATATTATGGGAGAACAAGATTACATGTTTTTGCCATCCATAACAGAGTTAGTTAAAAAGCATGAGTTTTCTTCACTTCTAGTAGTTCCGGACTGCGGCCATGTAGTGAATATAGAGCAGCCAGAAGTTTTTAATGCCCAGGCGCTCCAGTTCATGGGTATATAAGTGCGGATTTTCTAGCGAAGCGATTATCATTTCTCTACTTATATCTCATTAACTTACAATCGTTCTATGGTCAAGGAATTATAGATAATTCCACTATCTTAGTCAGAAATTCTGAAATGAAATTCCTAAACCTCATAATCATTATTCTTGTTTTATTCTCGTACCAAGCAGATGCACAAGAACTATATAACCCTGAGATTTTCGAAACTATAGAGATTGATTTTTATAATGATAATTGGAAAGCAGTTCTTACAGAAAGCTGGAATGAAAAAACCAAATTAAGAGAGCCGGCATCTATTAAATACGGTAGTGAGATAGTATTA
>Ga0209831_1001674_pt1 | contig 20042 bp, 10 predicted proteins | sample Maine_Asex4_meta_FD_187451 | JGI IMG/M metagenome (GOLD analysis project Ga0209831, IMG submission 187451) | Marine algal microbial communities from Maine, USA - Maine_Asex4_metaG (SPAdes) (version 2) | ecosystem: Host-associated > Algae > Red algae > Unclassified | place: Maine, USA | collected...
AATTGATGGCCGTATATCAAAATATGGAAAACGTTTATGATAACAATAATTCACTCATCATAAAGGATGAAATCAATACTTTAACTCAAACACTAGAAAGCATTACATCAGCTAAAAACGATTATATTATATCACAAATAAAAAACCTTAGAGCCTTAAATGAAGGCATCAATGTATATGGATACGAATCTGATGACCACATGAAACGGATCAATACATTAAACCTGAATATATTAGAGTCTAACGGTAAAGAATTTTCATTATCTCCCAAAGACTCAGAGTGGCTATCATACATTGCAAATGCATGTGTGGATAATGTGGGCAATAGTAAGTTTGCTGCACAGAGCTTACTTAACTATTATGATTACAATAGAGTTGACTTCAGTAATAATTGTGAGACCACTGATAAGAATCTTAGCTTGGATAATGAAAAAGAAGATAAGATTATTGTTTGGCCAAATCCTGCCAGTGAATCTGTAAGCGTGAAACTTGCTATGACAAATCTTACAGCAAAAGAGAAATTATTTATTAATATATATGATATGCAAGGACAGACAGTCTATTCTGGACTTGTAAATAGTTTTGAGGATTTGAAAATAAATACACAAGCTTGGTCAGAAGGAATATACTTTATTAAAGATAATCATAATACGATTTCTAAAAAAATTATAATACTTAGATAGATGATAAGAGTAATAATAATATTTCTACTAAGTACTTTCCAGCTACACTCACAAGCAGTACTCAGCGATTATTATATGCAGTGGATAGGTGGGTACGACAACTATCCTGACTATGGTTATGGGCTTAATGTGATAGATTTTAATAACGGAAGTGTTAGTGTAGATGTCTATGATACAGATGTGAATCTTTGGATAGATGATGCGGGCAGTGTTATAACAGATACAATGGGTCAAATAGCAGCTGTGACTAATGGCTGCTACATCATGGACCGACAATTATCGATTATAGAAGGAGGAGATACTCTTAATGGTGATGATTATTACTATAGAAATTATTGTGAACGAGGTTTGCGCTATCCAGCATTACAGAGCTCTTATTTTATTCCAAGGAAAGATGGTTATAGGCTGATACACGCAGATAAGAATAGAGAATTAATAGGTCCTCCAGTCACGGCAAAGGTATACTGTACTGATGTACATGATCAGAGAGTTATCTCTAAAAAAATACTATTAGATTCTATATACACAGGCGGACGTTTTTTTCTCAAGCCATTGGGCTTAGAAGGTGATTTTATTCTCATAGTTATTCCTTATCATACTAATATCTTTGAGACATATAAGATGGAAAATGACAGTTTCAGCTTATTACAAAAGAACACCGTAGGCCCTGAGATTAATACATCTACTGAGGGAGACTTTTCTCAAGTAGCATTCTCTAGTGCAGGAGACATGATAGCCATTAATAATGATAAGTATGGACTGATGCTCTATGATTTTGATATAGATAGTGGCGTTATAAGCAATCATAGATCATATAGTTATTCTACTACATCTGTTATTTCAGGACTTTGTTTCTCACCCAGCGATCAGTATGTGTATGTCACTAACGGAGAGCATATCTATCAGATAGACATCATGACAAGTCCAGAAGATCCTTTGATCCATGACTATGGTAATCAGTACATTCCTGCACCAGACGGTTGGCCTATAGGCATAGGAGCTATGCTGACAGGTCCAGATTGTAGGATATATGTAGCACCACGATCTACGACTAATTATATGCATGTGATACACAATCCAGATGAGCAAGGTGAAGGCGCTGGATTAGAAAAGCACATCGAGCTTCCGATGAATGTCTATCATGACTTTCCTAATGTGCCTAATCTTTTTGCGACATGCGATAGTACGATCGCATGGGAGATTACCTCTGCCATAGATGAGCTGTCTATATCAGTGGATACAGAACTACACATCTATCCTAATCCGACTGCATCGTCTATCACCATAGAGTTAGATATGAGTAGTGCTGGCACTATCCGAGTCTATGATGTCATGGGTGCATTGGTATATGATTATACAAAAGAGAAAGGTGTACATTCTATAGATATCGATATGACAGATTGGGAGACGGGGACTTATTACGTGATGTATCATACTGTAGGGGGTATCGTGCAGTCTCGGGTTGTAAAGATGTAAGTCTACAAGAACCCCTCTACAACTTATAGAGACAAGCTTCTGGCAAGAAAACAAAGAGGATTGGTTTAGGGACCAATCCTCTACAGACATTATCAAAAAAACTGTTGGGGTTATGTTAATCTTTGATGTCATTACCTAAGCCATCATCGTAAACCTATTAAATAAAGTTAATATAGACAAGGCTATGATTCTATAAATACCTTTCATTTTCTGATTCTTACCTTTAATCGAATGAGAGTGACCTTTAGTCCGATGACTGGATAATTACAATAGCTTATATTTATTATTATTATCCTAACCCAATTATAACCTTGAGAATAATTCTGTTCATATTACTTATCCTATTGCAATTACAATCTGTTGCTCAGCAGATCACTCAGGTAAAAGTAAAGGATCTCGAAGATGGTCTCAATGAACGAATCGTTAATAAAATAGCAAGAGATACATTCGGATTTTTCTACCTATTTTTTAATAATTCCGTCCAACGTTATGACGGAGCTGACTTCGAAAATGTCGAGATACCGATAGGAAGTGAGCAGCTGCTTAAAAATATAAGCACGGTAACTACAGATAATAACGGAGGACTAATGATTAGCTCAGAAAGCAATGATCAATATATCCATATTATCGCTGGTGCTTTGAGTTCTCAATATGTAATATCGCACGACACAGATATAATTTTTCCACAAAATAAACTATCGTTTAATGGCAGTTCTGATACATATGTAGTAAGAGAGAATGATACGATCGTTGCGAGACGAGGTACTTTCTGGAAGTATCAAGATGGTGACCTAATACAGCTTGGAGGTATTGACAATGAGGGGCTTAATTGTAATGCAATGACACAAGATAATAATGGAAACATAATAGCGGCATATGGGTATGTGGCTAATCAATCTGATGCTGTAATGGCATTAAGTCCTGATAATGAGATATCAGATTATTCTGAGGTCCTTGATTACAATGATAAGATTAGAGATATCTATTGTGATGATATAAATCATAGGTGGATGATAGCCACTTTTAATGGTCTTTATATCGTGTCATTTATGAGAACAGGCATAGATGTCTATCATGTGGACGAGAATGTTTCTTCTAGCGAATTTGGGTACGTCGTGACTACTGTTTCTGCAGATGGACCAGATGTATTGCTTGCAGATGAGAATTATGGTTTACGTCGAATTACTGATTCTGGCGAATTAGAAACATTATTTCCAAATGAAACAGTTGATTTTTTTAATAACGAGATGATTGTGTATGACACAATCAACAATCAGTATTTCATCACTGCTAATTACACTGACGATGAATCTGTACTCTACATCTGTGATACGACATTTACAGATTTGAGAAAACAGATTATTCCATTTAAAGTAAGTGATTTTCTAGTACTCTCGGGAAAGGAATTACTTCTTACAGGTACTGATAGGACTGTATCAGATGATAATACCAGTGGAAGGGCAATGGTCTGGAATATAGAATCTTCTTCTGGTGAGATGGTGTTACTAAATCTACCGATATTAAGAACTGTAGAGTTAGTCGATGAGCACTATTGGATAGGTACCACTAATGGATTATTTGTCTTTGATCAAAATTATGCATTACAGGAAAAAATAGAATCAGGAATTACAAATCCATTTATATTATGTCTGGAGGAGGTAGGGAATCAGATCTATGCAGGTAGTTATGGTGGAGGACTCTATGTAATAGACAAAGACAGTAAGAGGGTCGTAAGACAATATAATAAGGCAAATTTTCTGAGTGATAATGTTGTAGCAGCTATCCAAAAAGATGACAGTGGCAATATATGGATTGGGACATTCAATGGTATAAATGTCATAGATCAGAGTGGACATATCATATCAAAATTAATGGGTTATGACGGCATCTCACATCGAGAGATGAATACGAATGCCATATCTAAAGACGCTGATGGAAACATATATTTTGGTACGCTAAATGGAATGACTAAGATTGTCTCAGAGGAAGTTTTGGAGTGGTCTACGTCTTATGGATTACACGTAGAGAACGCTACAGCCTATTATGGTAAGAATGGTAAAGTTATAAATGTTGCAGAGATGCCTATGCCTGTAGAATCAGGTTACGACTCTTTATTATTAAGAATAGTATTTCCAGATTATGTCAAGACGCTATTCGATACTCCTTTCAATTATCTGATGATCAATGATCATCCTACTAAGGTCTTAAGTCATGATAATAGACAGGTGTTATTGACCCCATCAGATATAGAAGAACGACCTACTCTCAATCTTCATAATGATAAAAAGACATACCATTATACATTAACCTTCGATACAAAACTGGACTTAACAAAATGGATTATTGGGCTTCTGGTGTTGCTTTGTATTTTATGCCTATTCATGATTATGTTCTATAGGTGGAAAGTGAATAAAGTATTCTATGAGCAAAGTAAAAAAATCGAAACTAACAAGAGAGTCGCAGAATTAGAATTGAGTGCCCTGCAATCACAGATGAATCCACATTTTATTTTTAATGCATTAGGTGCTATTCAGTATTTTATACAGACTCAAAAAACAGAAGAAGCAGATAATTTCTTAGCAGATTTTGCATTGCTTATGCGGAAGATATTAGAATCTTCTAAGACAAAATTTATAACCCTAAGAGAAGAAAAAGTAATCTTAGATCTCTATGTAAGTCTTGAGCAATTAAGATTCGAAGGCTTATTTGATTTCAGTTGGCACATAGATCAGAATGTAAATATGGAGATGATCATACCGCCTATGATACTGCAACCATTTGTCGAGAATGCGATTAATCATGGCTTATATAATATAAAGGATAAGAAAGGAAAATTAGACATCTATATAGATCAGAAAGCACACAACATAGTCGAGTGTATTGTCAAAGATAATGGCGTGGGAAGAAAGCAATCGGCACTCTTAAGAAATAAGAAACACAAGCCGAGGGGTATGGAAATTATCAATGAGAGAATCAAAACGCTCAACTCTATAAAAGAAATAGAAATAAGAATAAAAACTCTAGATCTATATGAGAATAATAAGCCTTCAGGTACGACAGCGATCATAGAAATAGTCTACAATAATTTAGATAATAAAAACGAAAAATTGTAGTTGTAGTATGAAATACAAAACGATAATTATAGATGATGAAGATAAGCTAAGAGAGGTCTTAGCTATTAAAATAACTAAGCATTGTCAGGACCTTAATATAGTTGCCAAGGCACGGAATGCTGATGAGGCATATCACTTAATTATCGAGCATAATCCCGATCTTATTTTTTTGGATGTTGCAATGCCAGGGCAATCAGGATTTGACCTGATTGCTAAATTTGATTCTATTAATTTTGAAATTATTTTTGCCACTGGCTATAATGAATATGCTCTAGATGCTCTGAAGGTAAGCGCAGTAGATTATCTCCTAAAGCCGATAAAAAACGCTGACCTCATAACAGCAGTAGAATTGGCTAAAGAAAGAATAAGCACCAAAGAAAAGCTAAAAGATTATGATCTTCTAAAGCATAATATAGAAAACATAGGAGACCAAAAGACTAAGATTGCAATCCCAGGATCTGAGTCATATCAGTTTGTCGAAGTCGAGCATATTATAAGTTGCCAGGGATGGCAAAAATATACTAAGATCTCTCTTAAGAATGGGGATTCTATAATTAGTTCTTACAACATAGGTGTCTATAGGGATATGCTTTGCTCATTTGGTTTTTTTAGTTGTCATAAGTCTTTTTTAATTAATAATGCACATGTACGGACCTATAATAAAGAGGGATTTGTAATTATGAGTGATGGTTCGAAGTTGCCTGTTTCTCGTCGCAAGAAAAAAGAGTTTCTTGAGAAATTTGTGAATAATGCATAAGCTATAATACTACCATGTGGTGGCTTATGATTGACCTAATACCTTTAACATTTTGTGCTTCAACCAGCAAATAGATTTCTTCTTCTCTGGCCTATAAATTAATTTGCAACTGCTACAGAAGCCGACATTAGTTGCTATGTCGATATCTTGGGCTTCTATTTCCTTATAGCAGCGAGGACATTTCATTCTCAGATATTTGAAGTTCTTAGTAGTAAATTGACAATATTATATCAAATACTCTATGTTATAATCAATTTACAATAATAACATTCAGCCTCATCAATCTTAAGAGCATAGGTAGGTCTCCTCGGACTAAAGGTCAGTAGACCTAAGCACATTCTATTACTCCGATATGATACGCCGATGGTCGAATGGATAGAATAACTATAGAACCCTTACTTATATTTACGATATATGGAGTTATTTTTTCTGTCAGATTAAGTTTATTACAATGCTAACCTTAAGTGACTTTTGAAATAATTTAGTAGAAAGGTTTATTTAATAATGATAGCATTTAATGGATAAATGATTTCTAATCGAAGATCCGTGATCTCTACTTAGTTTTGATAGTTATAATAATTTAAAAATGGATGTGAAGGGGGTGAGGTATTGGTTTTCTCCCTTTGTTACTACACCATTTACACATTAGAATATCGCATATATTCCTTACAAATTAGCCGATCTCAGCATTAAAAACACCCTACATTCATTGGAGGCAGGCAGGCTCGCCATTACCTGTGCCGCCCACGGCGGTAGCTACGGCTATGAGCACACCCACTATTGTAGTTCGCTCAATTCGATCACTATCATACTCGATTCGTCGGCAACGAAATCTTTCTTTCATGTCTTAATCTTAGCAAGTTTAATTCAGAATATTTCTACGACATTACAAAATCTAAATGGTATTAAACTCTTATTTTCCCAACCTCTCAATTTTTGTACGACACATTGTAACAAAAAAAATGGCTACGAGGAAAACCACGCAGCCATTTACAATCTCATTATACAAATCTATATTTTTATAATCTTCTCATACTTTATCTTACCTGATGAGTATTGTATAACCAATAGGTGTACGCCAACTGGTAGATCAGTCATTGCGATCTGATTGGTATAACCGAAGTTTTTTATTTCTATGAGTTTCTTGCCCTCTGGGGATATTATACTCATGCTTACTATATCTCTATATTGAGTGAGTTGTACGTTAAGCAAGTTACTTACTGGATTAGGATATACCTTATGTTCTGTGGGAGCCTCTTCTATTTCTATTTCCTTGTCTCCTCCACGATCGATACTATCCATTAGTAGATCACTTAAGTCTTGACTTCCAAGTCTGCTTCCAGCTCTTTGTTTTATATCTATATCAAATTCACACACCCAGAAATTACCACATGGGTCACTTGCTCTATATTTTATAGAGGTGGTAGAATTAATAGGAAACATAGAGCCTGATACGGGTCCTTCTATCTGTTCTACAGTTACACATCCTTGCTGATCAGGGCATAGTTCGCAGCATGACATGCCAGAGGGGAGGTCGAAGGTGACTGCGACTTCTGATTCTGTAGAAGGAATCCTAACAGTTATATCTTCTATGCAGTCTATCCATATGCCTTGCTCCACTATGACTTGGAATTCGCAATAGGCTACGTAGCCACATCCATCAGCTATCACATAGGTAATTGTATAATCTCCTACATCGACGTATGACCCTGGTGTAGGTCCTCCGATTTGTGTCACATATGTACAAGGTATTTCTAAGACAAATTCTAATGCCGAATCATTGTCTACATCATTCCACTCACCATTACGATCTATTTCTACGACATCTTGCTTGTTATCTTTATCATTAGGTTGATTAGAGAACCAGTTATTATAGTCTAAAGGCTCACCAGATTCCCATACGAAATTACCTTCCTGTGATATGTCTGACAGACCTATCATGGCAGTACGTGATCCTATATGGGTAGCGACGTAGTGGTTTTCCTCTTGAGAATTAATCGATACAATATGTCCACCTAATCGAGCAGCATTTTCTTGAGCTTGCTGGAATGTATAATTATATCGAGAACAATAGTAATGGCTACCATTTAGTGATCCTACATATACGAATCCTGGAATCTGTCTGCCATCTGGACAAGTAGGGCATGTTCCATTATATACAGGTGGGTCCCAGTCTATTACTGCACCACCATTCCCATCACAACTCATGATAATATCATCTGGGCAGTCAGGGTGAGTAATATCTTCTAATACAGATACTTTAAATGAACAAGAGACCTCATTGCCACAGCCGTCAGTAGCAGTGTATGTAACCGTTGTAAGACCTACAGGGAAGAATCCTCCTGGAGTATAATCACTTGTAAGTGTTACTGTATTAGCACCATTAGATGCTTGTGGTTCTTCCCAGTTAACAGGAGTAAAATTATTAGCTACTACTACATCTGGTGGACAATTAGATAATAAGATATCTGAATCATTCTTAAGTTCTATTCTTTGCATGCAATTGTAAGATATGCCAGGCATCTCAGAGAAACTTGCAGACCAGATGCGTGAAGTTACCATCGCTCCATTGCAATTGCTTTCTACCATTATATCATTGTAATCAATATCTGCAATACCGCAATCTACGTTACCAGAGTAAGCTTCCGCAGTGCCTATGGCAGCAGGAGATATATCACTACCCAAAGGCAGGCATACATCATCTGGGCATATTAGGTGACAGTCAGCACACAGTACCGTTACTGTAAATGATTTTTCTGTAAAATTAGTACATATATCTACTGCTCTATAAGTAACCATAGTGACACCTTCGTCAAAAAGCTGACCATTATTCACAGGGAAAGTCTGACCTAATCGCTCACCCGTTATCTCTACAAAATCTAATAATACATTATCATATATTTCTAAGAAGTCCCATTGTACCATACTTCTGCATAAGGATCGATTAGCGAATATAGTGATGTCATCCGGGACATTTTCGATGACAGGTGCTTCTTCATCGACTTGCTTAATTGTCTGGTGACAAGTATCGAAGAGGCTTCCATTATTAGGATCTGTCGCTCTCCATATTCTTGTAATTACGATATGACATAAGTTAATTACTTCCCGCTCATCACGATATGTGACGATCGGATCATCGCATCCTATAGCTCCAGGTTCTGCTACGGGCTCTCCAGTTCTGTTAGGATGAGTACTTTCTGTAGGCTTCAGCCAGACGAATGGAGGACATGAAAGATAGGGTATTGTATTGCACATATCTGATGATGATTCTGTGCAGTCAGTATTAATTGTTTCTGGTGTACCTGCTTTTGCAATTTGTATTATAAACACAAAAACAAGCAAGCCCAGAAACTTCGGGATGACGTTGTGTAACATTTCGTTTCTTTTTATTAAGACCGACTATTAATGTCGAAGTTACATACTAAGTTAGTATAGAAATGATGCTAATCTTTTTTTTGCTAACTATCCGACATATGAAGACCCATGATCATTACCACGGGTCTTGCACAGAATCAGTTACATAATTATTACTAATCACAACCTAAGTGATACGTAACAGCATTGATCTTTATATTTCCGTTTTCCAATTGCTTTATTTCTACAGGACTTAAGAGATTAATCTTTATTCTATGTATTCTGCCTTCATTATCAGATATAAAAACTGATTTCCGGACATATTCTTCTCTCTCTGATTTAGTGAGCAACATAGACTTGAGTAGATTGTAAGCTTCTGATATTCCAACATTTTCCATCTCGAGAGATACCTTAATTGCAGCGTCAGATTCTTCTCTTTTGAGAGTCACACCTTGGCTCATATACTGCGTAACTTTTAACATATCGTCAAATGTTAAAGTATCAGATTTTTCTACTTCATTGTAATTATACTCTGCCCATGCTAATAATGGATAAGTTAATTGAAGATCATTCTGCGATAATTCAAACTTCTGAGAGGGTAGAGAAAGGTCGGTCACAAATCCATCGAAGATATATCCTTCTATTCCTTGATATTGTACTAAGCTCCAGCTTCCTGTCATCCATTCTATAGACTCTGAGATGGTGGTCTCTTCTAGAACTTCTACTTGTGCTCCATATGGGATGACAGTCAATACTTGGCTTTCCATACCCGGTGCAGATCTTATTTTGAGACCTGAGAAAGCGATTACATTTTTGTATATCGGCTCAGTATTGGCATAAGCGAATAAGAACTGGCCAGAGAAGCTGATGATTAAGATGCATATTATATTTTTCATGATTTAGAATATTAATTAACGAATAAATATTAATTACAATCCAAATATGAAAGCTATCTGCATGGAAAGTACAGCAGAACAAGTAAGCGCTAGTACATTTCTATTAGACGTAGCACTAAGGATATCCACAAATAGTTAGAGACTTAGAATAACCTGTTCTAACTCAGAGGTGATCATAGCTGTAGCTCCCCAGAGTGTATGATGGTCTAAGGCGTAGTAAGGTATATTGTGTAATGTGGTATTTCTGATCTTTAGATCTTTCTCCTTTTTATTTTCTGGTAGGAATAGCTCAGCCATGTTTTTCTCTATGACCTGATCCACTTCTGATTCTTGTAATATATATTGTGGCTTCTCATCCGTAAATGCGACATATGGCTGCACGTAGAAGTTACTCACATATACATTTATAGGTGATAATGGCCCTAATACTGTAAGCTCGTTCTTAGCTATACCTATCTCCTCGTGACATTCTCTGAGAGCAGTATCGAGCAATGATGCGTCAGAAGGCTCTTTCTTTCCACCAGGAAAGCTTATCTGGCCCCTATGTTTATCATTGGGGTTATTATCTGTACGCTTTATATAGATTATATGGAGATCGCTAGCATCAGGATACAGAACGATGAGAACCCCTGCTTGTCGAGCATGATCGGGTACTGTAGTATATTTTTCCTTAGAAACTGGGGACATAAACTTCTGAGCTGACCAGCCTGGTAGGGGTAGATTAAGTTTTTCCTTGAGAGAAGGAATAATATTTTTATGCATTTGTGTGTATATAACGGATGCAAATATCGACATTTGTAACACGATATAAGTCATGCCCCAGTGCTGGAATTGGTAGACAGGCATGATTGAGGGTCATGTGTCCGTAAGGGCGTGAAAGTTCGACTCTTTTCTGGGGCACTATAATTAATCAAGAAGCTGTTATGGCTTCTTGATTTTTTTTGTTAAAAGCTATCTTCAATTCAAAAATAAATCTGTCTAAAGATTTTAAATTGCTCATCTTTAGAGATAGTCAGAATGACTTTACATTAGATAACCAAACAAATATCTGGTGACGTAAGTAGCACAGTCAGATCATAAGCACTATGGATAATCATATTACAGCAATACTTATCAGTGGAACATTAGCGATTAGTATTTTTCTATTTTCTAATATTCTCAAAGATCGATTACTTACGATGCCGATAGTATTTTTGATATTAGGGATCGTTTGTTTTAGTTTGCCGTTAGATCTACCCTTTATAGATCCAGAGAATAGTCGTCTGGATAGAAAAATATTAGAGTACTTATCTGAGTTTATCATCATTATAAGTCTCTCGGCTATTGGTATTAAGATAGATAGAAAACCAGGATGGAAGTCATGGCAAGTAGGAATATATCTACTCGGTATTGCTATGCCTCTTACCATTATAATATTAGCTGTATTAGGTCATTATATGTTGGGACTGGGTATGGGAACCGCTATATTGTTAGGGTCAGTTCTCAGCCCTACCGATCCAGTACTGGCTGGTAACGTCCAGGTCGATCCCCCTAACAGCGGTGATGGGCATAAGGTTAGATTTGCATTGACGTTAGAGGCAGGGCTTAATGATGGCTTGGCTTTCCCATTTGTCTATTTGGCAATAATTGCTGAGCGGGATGGTCTTAATTCTGAGACATTATTATCCTGGCTAAGCTATGAGTTTCTATATAAGATAGTTGCGGGTATTGTGATGGGTTATCTGTTGGGGAAAATATTGGCTAAGGGATTTTTTAAAATAACGGATAAGATTGGCAATGATAAGAAATCCGAAATTAGTGAAGGTGTATTTCTCATCGGTGCTACATTATTAACTTATGGCCTTACGGAAGTGATCAGTGGTTATGGATTTCTGGCCGTTTTCGTTGCAGCAGTTACAGCAAGACAGAGAAGAAATGACCACCCATTACATAATAAAGTGTACAAAGCCATAGATCATCTGGAGCAAACGATTCTATATGTTTTTCTTTTCATCTTTGGTGGTTTGGTTGCGACTAATGGATTAGAGGGACTATCATGGAAGCATCTTAGCATTGCTATATTATTGATCTTTATTATCAGACCATTAGTAGGAATGTTCTCGTTTATCAATTGTAAAATGCCTAAGTATGAGAAGCTGACTATCTCATTCTTTGGGATTAGGGGTATAGGAACGATATATTACTTAGCTTTTGCACATAATGCACTTAATGACTTCAGTAAGATAGATGACATATGGCATATTGCTACCTGCTGCATTATCATATCGATAGTCGTACATGGAATCGCAGCTAAGATAATTATGCCAAAGATAGAAAACGAAACACAGTGATAGAGTCGACTACCATAGTTTCATCTACATAAGGTAATTTGATTCCTTAATATGTTCCTGTATATATTCACTATTATCAAATTTTTCTCAGTCGAACATATTGTCGATACTCGAGGTAGAATAGCAGAGAAAGGATTATGTGATCAATTCTTCTTATTTCTAAAATCAAAAATATAATCATGAGTACTACAAATCTTATCAGTCAAGATGCAATAGATAAACTTAAGGAGATGGTCAATAATATAGATTTCGCCATGATGCAGACGAACCTAAAATTTACCCCTGCACATACCGTACCTATGAGTACTAAGGAAGTAGATAAGGAAGGTAATATATGGTTCTTAAGCAATAAGAACAGTGATCATAATAAGCATATAATGGAAGAAGGCGCCTCACAACTTATCTACTCTAAGCCTTCGGATATGGAGTTCCTCACAGTCTATGGAGAGGCATCGATAAGTACAGATAGTGCTGATATCGATCGGCTATATGGCAAGATGGATGATGCATGGTTTGATGGAAAGGACGATCCTAATATAACGGCAATAAAAATTGCTCCAAGAGATTGTCACTATTGGGATACTAAAGGCAGTAAGTTGGTTACACTATTTAAGATGGGCATGGGAATACTGACTGGTGAGAAGCAGGACTTAGGCGTACGTGGGGATCTGGATGTGTAGAAATTATGCACTTAGCAATAATATACGAGTGAAGTCATAGAGACCTTCACTTTCGTGTACAATTAAGAATCCATGATGAGCAATGTCTAAAATATAACACTCTACTTATAAATCTGCACTATACCACGATTGCACTTTCAGATCGAATGACGAAGCTGTATAGGGAACATCCGTAAGTCCTAATTAGGCTAACGGAATTCTATCATACGACGTCATAACATATAACCTTCCATATCCACTACTCTTACCTTTCATGTAACTGGGAAATAAAATGATAGGCAACTTAAAGTTGTCCATTTAGACATTTGGGTGTTATTTCTTGGGTTTATTATGTTTCTACTACTTGTAATTAGATCCTTTCCCTATTTTAAGTAAAAATTATTCATCATGAGATTTCTATTTACCTTCCTACTCAGCATATTAATATTTGGGTCTACGTGGAGTCAGTACACCTGGACAACTATGGATCCACCTAACAAAGAATCCCTTTTTGTATTTCACTGTTCTGATACACATTTTTTTGCTAAGGATATACTGAGTAATATTTATGTTTCTACTGATGAACTGGAGACGTGGACTCAGATTGCATCAAGGGTAAGCATTACTACCAGATTCGCTTTCAATATGATCGGTACTGTTGTTCAGGAAGATAAGTCTGGTAACTTCTATTTTTTTGGTCGTAATGAGGTATACAAATATATACCTTCAGATAATACATTTCGTGAGTTTCCTAATGACCCAGAACTCACCAATATTAGTAATATTAGAATTTTGGATAATGATAATTTACTACTTGTAGGTCGTAACGAAATCGAGTTGATAGATGTCTTAGGGAATAGCATTGATTACAGAGCATTTGATAATGATGTCGAGCATGTAGAAGTTGGAGATGAGTTTTTATATGTGCACACTTCGGATTTCGGTTCTGACAGTACTATGGAAATATTAGATTACAATTTCAGTTCTATAGAAAATTTTGCCTTTGAACTTCATGATGACATACGAGAGGACGGATTTTTGATTTCTGGTGATAGATTGATTTTTGACTCTGGGGTATATTTTAACCTAAGTAGTAAAGACTGGGCTGCTTTTAATTTATCTAATGACTTAAGAGGTAATGATCATCTCTTAATCTCAGGGGATACAATTGTGTATACTAATAGAAATTATGCTATTTCATTAGATGGAGGTCAGACTTTTAGAGAAGGAGATTGGGATGGATTAGTTACGAGTGCAACGGCCCGTTATTATGCAGGGCTTCACAAAGGCAATATATTTAAGTCTAATTCTTTTTGTTTTTACGGAGGAGACAAAGGTGTATTTATGGAACTAAGTAATGAAGATATAAGATTGATAAATTTGGAATATGGTGATCCGTATGCACAGGCAGTTAAGGCTGGAACTGCGGATAATGTGATATTTTCTCAGTGTGATATTAGAGAAGACATATCTATTAGATATGATGCGGTTTCAGATTGGATAGAATTAGATGATAGCTATTTTTCCACTGGTCCATTTTTTGTAGAACCATATGATATTGATGATTGGACTTTCTTGCCTAATGGAGATATTATAATTGATTATTTCGGGAATTTTAGATCTAAAGATAATGGTCGAACATGGAATATAGATAATAATATTATAGACCCAATTTTTGGTTTCTTAGTAGTTAAAGGCGATAATATATATGTAAAATCTGAAAATAGGATATATCATTCTCTTTATGATGGAGAAGAGTGGACAGAGTTATATACATTCGATCCTACACTACTCTTAACTCATAAAGATGGAATTTCTATCGATGGATATTATTACAATAACGGATATGAAAGTTCTTTAGGTTACATTATTATCAGACATAATCTTTCTACAGGAGTGATAGATAGCATTCCCCAGCAAACAGATAGAATATTAAATATTATTACATCCAATTATAGTAGAGATTTTCATTTTCTTTCCGAGACTTTTGACGGTGGTGATAATTATAATTATTACAATCGGTCCTCCGACAATGGAGAGACTTTTGTACAGATTGATATAACGGAATTAGTGGGTTCATCACAATTATCGACTCACGTTTCATTAGTACTTGACAGAGCGGACAATTTGATTCTTAGGACTCGTGATAATATATATGCTTCTCTTGATCAGGGAGAAAACTGGATTGATATTACACCTACAATTCCTGAAATTATCAAGTATAATAATTTAACGATAGGCCTTGATAACCAAATGTACATTGCTACCATAGGTGCTGGTATCATCAAAGCTGACTTTATATTAGCAGGTTTAGAGCGGAAGCCTCTGAAAATAGTCACATACAACGACGAAAACGGGAACTGCATCAGAGATAATGATGAAAGGAATATATCGGGTATGCGGGTTAGTATAGATGACTCATATATTTCTGTATCCAATGAGGAGGGAGAAATTTTCTATCGTATACCTGAGGGCAACCATTACGTTAGGCCAGAGATTGATGAAGATTTGTATAGGTCTTGTCAGTCCGTTTATGATTTTGATGTCATAGGTGATGACACTACGACTGTTAATATCTCTATCGAAATTATTAATTATTGCTCTAAGTTAGAATCTTCCATAGGCACGCCTTTCTTAAGACGATGTTTTGACAACTACTATAAAGGATACGTACGCAATGTCGGTACAGAGAAGACTGAAAATCTGTCGATATTTGTAGAGTTAGATCCCTTCTTCGATTTCGAATCGGTAGATTTAGATATTATTTCTTTTGAGGATCAGATATTAGAGTTGGATGCAGGTGAGTTAAAACCTAACGAATCGATAGACTTCACTATTCAACTTACAGTTTCTTGCGATGCCGAATTAGGCCAAGAGCATTGTGTTGTTATAGATGTAGATGCAGATAATATATGCAATCAAATTACCCTTCGGAGTGCTCCGCAAGAATGCCAGGAGAATATAGGCTCTTATGATCCTAATGACAAAGCCATAATTGTCAATGGAGAAAAGAATGCTGACAGATATGATTTTGATGATAAAATAGAATACCTCATCCGCTGTCAGAATACAGGTAGCGATACGGCATTTAATATTACAATTTTGGATACTATTTCTAAAAAATTTAAAGTCGAAAGTATAAAGCCTATGGTGGCATCTCATGATTACAAATGGTTTGTGGATCGAGGAGTTCTTAATGTCACATTTAATGATATCCAATTAGTGGACAGCACCACTAACGAGGCTTTGTCACATGCATTTGTAAAATTTGAAATAGAGATAGAAGAGGACCTAAATTATGGTGATGTGTTGACTAACCAGGCTGCTATCTATTTTGACTTTAATGAGCCGATATTTACTAATACCACGATGACAGAGATTAGTACAGGTAGTAGCGTCAGCCATGAGGCTTATGATTTTGATATTCTCATATACCCAAATCCGACAGAAGGTGTCTTTACTCTGAATTTAAATTCGCAAGAATCTAAATTAAGTAAAGTCCAGATATTCAACATGAATGGTCTATTAGTTCTTGAACAGAAAATCAATCAATTAGACAGACAATACGACTTGAATGTCAGTCACCTCAGTTCTGAGGTATATATAATTCAGGTTACTGGGAATAATGGAGAAATGTGGAGGTCTAAGTTGGTAAAGATTTAGTGGGTATCGATCTATTGCCACCATGGTTAGTGTGAAGTATATGATTTTGGACATATAGGTACCATTAACATTTTAATGTGTAAATGGTATAACTTATCCCCCAAAAATGCGAATAGCCCGAGTTCTGTAACTCAGGCTATTTCGACTAAGGTCTCAAAATAAGAAAACTACCTCTTTATAATCGCTCCAGCTATGGAGATATTAAGTTCTATTGTATGTGTAAGAGACTGTCTTTTATCTCTTTAGGACACTAAGGTATGTACTATATATCCATTTATCAAGATATTAACGAAAAACTTATATAAAAGTTTTCTATATGTACTTTATTGGTATATAGGCTGCAATGTATATCTAAAACCTATATGGATAACCTTAGATTGCCTAATTATCCTTGGGATCGCTGTCTTTTCTAATATCATCTACTGCTTTTGTGACATCATCAGCTGCTTTTTTAAGCTTGTCGGCTTTATTAGCTTTAGCCTTTTTCTTAATTGTTGGCGTTTCCTTAGAGTCTGTCGGCTTTTCCGTGAAGGTAAATCCCTTGGCATCTGTCCCTACATAGATCGACTCACCCAGCGTGTAATTACCAGCCAGTACTTCCTTAGATAATTTGTTGACGATTTCTTTCTGTATGACTCTCTTAAGCGGTCTTGCGCCGAACTGTGGTTCATAACCTAACTCTGCTATCAGATCCATAGCTGAGTCCGAGAATTCTATTCCTAGATGCTGAGCCGCTAAGTTTTTCTTGGTTTTCTTAAGTACCAGACCAGCGATTTTCTTGATTTCTGCCTTCGTCAATGGTTGGAACATAATCTGCTCGTCTATTCTATTAAGGAATTCTGGCCTAAGGGTTTCCTTTAGGAATTCAAATACTTCCATCTTCGTGGTCTCGATGATATCCGCTCTGTGATCTTCACCTACAGCTTCCAGATCTTCGAAGTTCTCTAAGATTGTCTGAGCACCCATATTAGAAGTCATGATTATAATCGTATTCTTGAAGTTAGCGACACGACCTTTATTATCAGTCAGTCTTCCATCATCTAGAACTTGTAGAAGTATATTGAACGTATCAGGATGTGCTTTTTCTATTTCATCTAATAATACAATCGAGTAAGGTCTTCTTCTGACAGCTTCTGTCAGTTGGCCACCTTCGTCGTAGCCGATGTATCCAGGAGGAGCACCGACAAGTCGAGAGACGGAATGCTTCTCTTGGAACTCACTCATGTCTATTCTTGTAATCGCCTTCTCATCATCGAAAAGTACTTCCGCAAGTGTCTTAGCAAGCTCAGTCTTACCCACACCTGTAGGTCCTAAGAATATAAATGAGCCAATGGGCTTATTGGGATCTGATAGTCCAGCTCGACTTCTTCTAATAGCATCTGCTACCGCAGTCACGGCGTCTTTCTGTCCGATCAGTCGCTTTCCGATTTCGTCTTCGAGTTTCAGTAACTTGTCTTTTTCGCTCTGCATCATCTTGGATACAGGAATACCTGTCCACCTCGATACGACGTCTCCGATATCGTTAGCAGTTACTTCCTCATTGGTAAATCGAGAGTCTTCTGGTATCTTATCTAATTCTTCTTCAGTCTTCTGTAGTTGGAGTTCTTTTTCCTTTAGATCACCATATCTGATCTTAGCCACTTTTTCGAAATCACTATCTCTCTCTGCCATCTCGGCTTCGTGCTCCAGACCTTCGATTTCTTTTTTGATGCTTTGCATCCTATCTACGATGGTTTTTTCATTTTGCCATCTCGCATTGAGTGAATCTAACTTTTCTTTTGTATTAGCTATTTGTTCATTGATTGCTTTAAGTTTTTTATCGTCTTTTTCCCTCTTGATCTGTTCTCTTTCGATTTCCAGTTGTCGGACTCGTCTATCCATTTCGTCTATGTCCTCTGGGACAGAGTCGAGTTCCATTCTCATCTTAGCAGCCGCTTCATCTATGAGGTCTATGGCCTTATCCGGTAATTTTCTTTCAGTGATATATCTATGTGATAGTTCTGCTGCTGCAATCAGTGCTTCATCGAGAATTTCTATCTTATGATACATCTCGTATTTCTCTTGTATACCTCTGAGTATTGAGATAGTATCTTCGATGCTTGGCTCGTCTATATATACTGTTTGGAATCTTCTAACGAGAGCTTTGTCTTTCTCGAAGTATTTTTGGTATTCATCTAATGTGGTAGCACCGATAGTTCTAAGTTCTCCTCTGGCAAGAGCAGGCTTGAGAATGTTAGCCGCATCCATTGCGCCACTACCACCACCTGCTCCGATGAGCGTATGTATTTCATCTATGAATAAGACAACTTCTCCATCGGATTCTTTGACTTCTTTGATGACTGCTTTTAGTCTTTCTTCGAATTCTCCTTTGAATTTAGCGCCAGCAATTAGTCCAGTTATATCTAATGAGAATATTGTTTTAGATTGTAGATTCTCTGGGACATCTTGCTTGACGATTCTCCAAGCGATACCTTCCACAATGGCAGTCTTCCCTACACCAGCATCTCCTATGATGATAGGGTTATTTTTTTTTCTTCTGGATAGTATGTGTAATATTCTTCTGATCTCCTCATCTCTTCCGATAATCGGATCGAGTTTTCCTGACTCTGCTCTTTCATTGAGGTTAATCGCGTATTTCTTTAGTGCATTGTACTCACTATCGGCACTTTGGCTATTCACATTTCTACCTTTTCTGATTTCTTCTATTGCGAGCTTCAGTCCTTTTTCTGATGCACCTGCATCCTTAAGTATACGTGCACCTTTGTCTTTTCCTTTTAGTATTCCCATAAGCACAAGCTCCAGAGATATAAATTCATCTTTATATTCTTTGAGTAATTTTTTGGCTTTGCTTAGTGCAGCGTTAGAATCATTAGTGAGGAACTGCTTGTCTGTCCCTTCTACTTTAGGATAAGAGTCAGTATGGTCTCTGAGTGTTTTAGTTAGAGTTGCGAGATTGACTTCCATCTTATTCATTAGGAATTCCATGAGGGGCTCGTCTATGTCTATAATTCCTAAGAGTAGGTGAGGGGTGTCTACTTGTTGTTGGTCCAGATTCTTTGCGATCTGTTGTCCTTTGATGATCGCTTCCTGGGCTTTTATTGTAAAATTATC
>Ga0209831_1001679_pt1 | contig 20003 bp, 20 predicted proteins | sample Maine_Asex4_meta_FD_187451 | JGI IMG/M metagenome (GOLD analysis project Ga0209831, IMG submission 187451) | Marine algal microbial communities from Maine, USA - Maine_Asex4_metaG (SPAdes) (version 2) | ecosystem: Host-associated > Algae > Red algae > Unclassified | place: Maine, USA | collected...
CTAAAGAAGGGCGAGGCGGGCCACACGGCCGTCTCGCTCTGGCTGCCACCTGCGCCAACGCGTCGACGCGGCCCCCACGCACAAATCGCCACCTTCCACGCCGGGACTGCCGCGGCTCAGCCTATCCAGCACATGGGCCTCCATGCGTGTGGTGCGCGGTTGCAGGAGGACGTCCCCGTTGAAGCGCCTCGCTTGTCGCTTGTTGAAGATAATCTCCTGGGACTTGTCATCGTTGTTGTCGCTCAGCCGGTTGCGCGTCTTGTTGTGAACGCGGGAGCGCGGCTTGAAGCTGCGCTCCGCCGCCGCGGAGGTGGGCGCAAGCGAGAAGATCTGGGCAGCCACGGCACGCAGCTCGGAAGGGGCGCCGTCGGCGTGGAGCTCCCACCAAACATGCGGCAGGGATAGCTGGCGCGTCTGTAGAACTGCCGGCTCCCGCAGAAACGGGAAGGTGCCCAAAATGGCCTGTGTCACCTGTGTGAGGACAGTGGCGCGTTACGCCTCTGAGGTGGCCCGCACCAGCCGCTTGGCGGCATCCATGCACACCGCCGCGTCCATCTCCGAGTACGGCTTGACTGCTGACGCGCGTGACGCCTCGCGGAACTGCACAAAGAGGGGGTGGAGGAAGAAAGCGAAAACGTGGGCGAGGGTGACGATCGTGGCGTACCGCGCCTTGATGAACGACCTCACCTGGTCGCGCACGGCAGCAAGGAAGGTTTTGGTCATGAGGGACGCCTCAAGGGAAAGGAAGGACGCATGGACGCCGGAGAGGGGCGTGGTGTCGGCCTGCAAGTAGTTGGTAATGGACGCCAGCGTGCACAAGACAAGCTCCCATTGGGCCACGTTGTCCCAGTTGTCGTTGTCCATCACCGCGTCGAACAGCGACGTCGGGAAGTCCATGTCAATGGCCCTCTGCTTGGATTTGAACAGGACAGTTGTGATAGTGCCGCGGTTCTTTAGGGTGCTTGTCGGCAGCCGCGCCGCCCCGGTCCACCGTGTAGGCAAGAACAGCTTCATGGCCGTCGGCCTCGGGGTCTCTTTTTCCTGCTCCTTGATGAAGTGCACTCTCGGAAGGTGGTGCCCGTGGAAGAACTTGGAAAGCATCGTACAAAAGGCGACCGCCAGCAGCACGGAGGGCAGCTTGACAATGCCCCGGCATAGGTTGCTCATCGCGTGCGCGGCGCAGCCGTAGGCAAAGGAGAAAGCGTCCGCCTCCAGCAGCTTCGTGCGGGCGCTGCGGTTGACATTGGGCCAGTCCGTTACGAAGCCGGTGTCGTGTCTCCTCTGCCACGACCCATCCGTGGCACACTCGACGAGCAGCAGCTGCTCCTTGACCTTGGCGACGAGCGGGTCGGCCGACTCGCGTCTCCCCGAGATCCGGAACGACGACAGGTAGAACGGTAGCGGCGCGCCAAACAAAACGGAGAACACCTGCTCCCCATTGGGGCCAGTCCACCCGTCGTACTGATAGCAGCCGCCAATGACCGACCCGAGCACCGCACGAACACCGCCGTCCACCTTGTGAAAAACGAGATTCATGTACTTTTCCGACATGATGTGCCGCAACGGGGGCCGCCATTCAGGGCCAATCAGCATGGCCCAAAAGGCTCCCCACTCCTTCTCGTTGGTGCAGTACCCGAACTTGCCGCCAGAAGCAAAGACCGCCTCGGCGTACGCCATGCTCACCGCCTCGGCGCGCTCGGCAGACATGGAAATGTAGTAGGCGTTGGTGGATGCGACCGAGGATGTGGCAGGCCCAGTTGACGGGGCGCGGGGGGCTCCCGCTCAGGCAGACGTCAGCCTCTGGTACACGTCGCGATGCTGTATCTTGAATTTGGAGCAGGCGAGCAGGTGGGAGTTGTAGCGACCTGCCTGCCAGAACATGCGGGTCATGCATGCCCTGCAGGTCATCTTGCGGTTGGTTTTGTCGATAAAGAAGTACCCGGAGCCCTCAGCCGCCGGTCGGCCACGCTTGCGTGGCCGGGAAAGGTTGTCATAGAGATTCTCAGCTGCGCCTGCCGATACAGTGCTACCACCGGGGGGCCCTGTGCTTGTCGATGCACCCTGTGCCGTGTTCGCTGCAGGCGCATCCAGCGCCGACGCCCCGGGGTCGCTCCTAAGGGTGGGGGGGGGCGGGGGCGTCATTGTCAAAGTAGCTGGTGCGACTTCGCAATGAGGTGTCGCTGCGGAAACAGCTGGTGCGGAGTGTCGGTAACGCCGTTGACGTCGTGGCGCCACAGCTCGGTGCCCCGTGAGGGCCCCGCTGTACCTAGGTGCCCCCTGCGGGCCCCAGTGTACCTAGGTGGCTCCTGAGGACCCCGCTGTACTCCGGTGCTCCCTGCGGACCCGCTGTACAGTGAATGCTTACAGCCGTTTGCCCATGTGATTGTAATCATCAGCCCCGTGATTTAAAATGATTATAATCATTATAATCATCATGATTATAATCAAATAAAAATCACCTGCCACCTCTGAAGAGGACACTCGCAGTAGGGATGGGCAACTGGTTTAGCGTAACTGGTTGAAACTGGTTTAAATTGCTATTTTTGACGAATCTGGCATCAATCAATTTTGCACGTTAAAAAATGTGCTAATCAGTTCCCAGGTGCACCCAGGACACGTGGGAACTGATTTGCACCGGTTGAACGCTTGAAGAGGATGCACCACTGGATGTCAACGCACCACGTCGTCACACGTCAAGTCAAAAGGGCAGTCTTGTCGCAGAGCAGGGCAGTGACGGGCTGCGGTAGCCCGCTCTGCCGTGGCATACAGTACACCCATACCCACCCCACTATCGCCGTAGAGCCCAGGCACAATCATGCCCACGTCTGCCTGTGACGTCGCCTGCTCCACCCCTCCTCTCTGGCGGCAGCCGGGGTCGACGCCAGAAGCGACCCTTCGGCGTCTTCTGAGCCCGGCGAACTTCCACCGACGCCCCAGGCTTCCTAGCGCCCACAAGCAGTATGTGAAAATTATACATGGGCTTTAGTCCCCATCGGGAACCAGAGCAGCCCAGTATACGCCTACTTCATAGTTCAGGACGACGACGCCTGGGTCATGGACTCGGGTGCCTACCTCTGTATCCACGCGGACCACGACGGCCGTCCAATGGGCCTCGTGGTGCACGTAGATGGCGTGGCAACCTTGCCGCGGCACTGAAAAAGATCACCATGAGTTCCTAGATGAGAAGCGACCGCGGCTAGGTTCAATGCGGTCCCCAGCACCCCCCGTGATGCCCACGCTGCGGTCAGTTTGCACCAAATGGCGATCTTTCAGTCGTATCCCAGGCGGTCCAATTCGGGAGATGAACACCTTAAAAGCATGAATTCTAGCACTGGGTTCGCAGTTATACTGTATTTCTTGTATGCTGGTTACGCAACTGGTCACTGGCTGTCGTCTGAACTGGTTCAACCGCTCTCGGCCAGCGAGGCAGTTGCACAACCCTACCTCACAGATCGTCTGCAAAGTGGGGCGCATGCTGATTTGCTGTACTGGCGCCGGTACCCATAATTTTCAGATTGCCGCAGAACGCCTGCAGTACAGGATGAAACAGCATGTACTAAAGTCTATCACATCTTATTAGTCTTATGGAAAAATGGCTCTTGTTTCGCGTAACTTTGTAGCAGTATCAGAGGGTGGCCCTCGGGTCCTCAGAAGAAAAAAACGGAGCAAGAAGCGCAGCACATCCCACCCGTTGGTGCCCACTTTCGCATTCGTATCGATCAGAGACATCCGATCCGCCCGAATCTCGACAGCACCCGATTTATCCCTGACCAAATCGGGAGAATTGCAAGGACAGGGGGGCTACGTTTTCAGCCTCGTGAGCCCTATGTCGAGATCTCGTGATGCCGCACGTATAAGGAGCGATGACGTTGACAGCTGACGAAAGGAAGAGACTTCATGGAGAACAAGTATCTGAGAAGCGTCAACCATATCAACTTACTGGCAGCGGCCTTCGATTAATGTGCACCGGTGGACGCCTACCGGCGTCGGCGGAATGCTACCCTGGCCGTCGGCGCCGGCTGCAAGGCCCCCGCACGCGCGCCGTCTGGGCTCAGTGCCGCCCCCGTCCCCCTTTCTACGACGCCTATCTCGCCCTCGTCAACGCCACGGACGACGCGCGCCGGCAGCGCAATTTGGTTGCTAGCCGCATGAAAATCGAGGCGGCCAAAATGACGCCCGAAGTCCGCGCCGAGGTCATCGCTCAAGGCAAAGCCCTCAAGGCGTCCGTCACGAGCTTTGAGGGCCGTCTTGCGCAAGCCGAATCAGTTTTCGTTGCCAAGGTCGCCAAACTCCCTGATCGCATATGCTGCGTTCCTGGCATGGGTTGAGAGACAAGAGGCTGGAGGAAGAGCCACATGTCTATGGAAACCATCTTAAGACAGTTGGAATGAGTGTGATAAAGTTGCATGTGCATACTGTGGAGCCCATCCCACAGCGCGGCGAGCCCAGAACCGTCATCAAAAGCACGTCTGTATTTGCCTGTTTTGAGCCTGTTGGAGGCCCGTGTTCCTGTTCCAAGAAACTGAATTCCTGTGCAAAAAATAGATCGACCCCCCTTGACAGGCTCTCAGAGGCCTTCCCATGCGAGGTCCATGCACATTGGTGTTTGCGAGAACAGGAATCGTTCCTTACTCCACACATTGTGCCTGCTGGCAGGGCCGTAGATTTTTCTCCGTCTTTCTCTCTTTCTGGAAGGGTGAAGTTTATACGTCTTATGCTGTGCGTCTCTTTTTACGAGTGGAGATGCATCTATCCCGGCGAACAGATGATTTTGGCTCCCTTTCTGGAAAAAAGCGGCCCTGACAGAGCCCCAGGGCGGTTTGCAGATTATCTGTTCGTCCCAAAACACCCAAAAGCATACGTGCTCTTGACGACGGTTTTGGGCCCGCTGCGCAGCCGACGCGAGGCTCCGACAACAGCCTAGATCACGGGTCCACTCGAGGCTCGTCTGCTGGTCTATCAGCAGGGTCCTTATCTAAGCGGTAGAGCAGGCACGCAAAGTCGGCGGGATCCAGTGGACGCTGGGAGCTGGCGGGCATAATAGCTCCGTTGCGAAGCTACCACAGACCAGCGCGCGACAACTGGGAGCACGGCTCATGACCTCGACCGCAACAAACGGAACGGATGAGCTTGCGAGTCCAGCCGTCACCTCTGCAGCTATGCACGCAGAGAGGGTGGAAAAACGGATCGCCCTCCTGCAGCGTGTGCTGACAGGCAAAGTCGGCGTGAGGGCACGTACCGTCGTTGTGATGCCGATGACCCGACGGCACGACCACCCAGCAGAAGATGCACTGATTCATCCTGAAAGCACTGGTCGCAACGCAATAACAAGCAAAGACGACACAAGAAGCGAACGAGCACACGATGGCACCGCCAATACACACAGATCATTTCCCCGATAACCATGGGGCATGATGTCCAGCGACACCAACTCTCAGTGTAACAACGAGCACTGTTCGAACCACACCAAAGCAGACGAACATCAGAGCATCACCACCAATAGCGTACCTGCAAGACGAGGCTGAGAGCACACGCCGCGACCATGCGGCAGCTCAGAACCCACACCGTAGGCACCGAGCACATCGTGATGCTGCCAAGAAAAAGAACCTGTCTCAAAGCGCTACAAGACACGATACCAGGTGCGTATGTTGGCTGCTCGTCGCCCTCCAATATAAGAGTAACGGCGGCAGCGGCGGCGAGGGCGCGGGACAAACGCACAGGACCGCGTGGAAGACTGGAACGTGACGGCTGACGTCGGTCGCTGTGGGGCCGACTACGACTGACTGAAGAGATACTCGCTGCATGTGATCTCACGATTCACCAGGACACGAGGTCTACTTCATCAAAATTCTCTCCTAAAACACTGACCTCAATCGACACAGTCGACCCGCCCATATTTGTTGAGGGCCAGCATAGCTCGTGTCCACGGCATCCGGATCCTAACGTGTTTGGTCGCGCCAGCTGGCTCGAAGGTGGAACGCATGGAGGGTGACTTGACTGACAATGAAAGAAGTGCCTGGCGACAGCAACAGACCGCCCCAGGGTTCAAAGTCAAGCTGAGTTTGGTTACAAAAAAGCAGTAGGCGCCCACTACGCATCAGTTGAGGAGAACTGGTGCGTTATAGGTTGCACCTTTCGCCGACAATCGCAGTACCATCGACGACAAACGGAGACTGTGGCACAATGCAGGTCGTGCTGCTTCTAAATTGGTGACATCTGAAGTGTGCGGCATCGAGAGCCGCCCGCGTCCTCAGTGGGATACTAGTTCGATATGATCCGCGGTCGCCCACAACGGGAAGGTGTCCATGGCGTACCGCAGAGACACATGCGATAGCGCAGGAACTGTGCTCGGATGATTTCTGATACACCGGGCCCTCGACTCAAAGTGAAAGCAGGGGGAGCTTCCTCAAGACTGTCTCCGCAGGGACTGAGAGTTGGGCGAGCACAGTTGGCGATGCAGCTCGCTGCACACCCGTCATGGACATGTTCCAGAGCGGCTGAGGGAGCGGTGGCGGCCCTTTCGCCCGGGTCCAACGAAGGCACATTGTTCGCCACGTGCAACTGGACGATCGTACTTATTTGCACGGCCTTCGATTCTTCCGAGACATGTATGTGCTCACCATGATGAGAGTCATGGTCAGAAAGTGGTGGCTTCCGAGCTGTCTCAAGTCAATGATCGGTCGACGGATTGCATTTTGACGATGAAGGTGCCGACGATCGATGGGTTGACATCAAGATCGGGATCGAGCTAACCTTCCATGTCGCGCAATTCAGGCATCATGTCTGCTGTTGCTTGCACAAACGTCGGATCATTGAAGAAATAGACTGTGAAGCAGAATCAATGTTTTTCGGGTAATGAAATCCTTAGATGCGCCTTGATGGGCTGTCTCCGAGGGAGAAGAGCGGTTGATGGAGTTGGATAACCTGTGCTGTGTACAATTGCGAACACGCGGCCGACGGCGGCGATGTGGACCGTTGCTGCAGGTCGCGCGCGCCGCGACCAGCGGCGCAGCCGCAGCCTCCGCGTCGGCCATCGCACTCAAGGGACAGCGCCGGAGCCGATAACATGCGCGCGGGCGCAAGCGAGACGGGAAAGCTGCCTGTGCCGGCGCCGTCAAAGCTGCAAAAACTGGCAGCAGTCGCCAGCTCCGCGGCCGCGACAACACAGGAGCGAAAGCGGCCGCGTTCGCGGGGACTTTTTTGCCGATCGCAGCCTCTGCGGCCGGTGGCAGCTGTGGGTTCCGCGCTGGCGCCCGCCTGTGCGGGTTTTGCGCAAGCGAGGTCAGTCGGGGGCGCCCAGAGCGCTGTGGGAAATGGGGAGTGTTGACCAGGGCCTTTCAGAATCCGGGATTTTCAGCAGAATCTGGGATATATCCAGATATATCCGGATATATCCGTTGGAATCATCTCGCCATCCAATGTGAGAGCAAAACGGAAGACACTGCCGGAAAGCTCACCTCATGCTCAGTCTCCTCGTGAAAAGACTATTGAGCCTAAAATGTTGCTCGGGCAGGACGCTGCTGCTTACAGAACGGTGCTTTATCCGAATCATTATTCCGAAGCCCCTGGTGTTGACGGGGGCGGAGATGGCGGCGTGCCGCACTGCGCGTGCCGAATGCGTTTCTGCTGCCCGCTTCAGTGAGAAATATTCTCGCTGCGAGTGTCATTGATCTCTCTGTGGCATTTTATGGCCACCAGCTCGCTCGCCAGTCCTCGACGGTCGCCTGGCGGCAGCGGCGGTTTTGCCGACGGCGCTAGGCAGCGTGGGCGCCGCAACTGCGTCATGGTCACCGCCATAGCGGCGGCCCTGGAGCTGCTGGAAACGCGCGGGTTTACCGTGCTTTCAGGGTACCACGGGTCGCCATTGTACGGCGTCCACATGCGCGGTCGGCATGTGACTGAGCACGCGGCTGTTGATTTCGAAGGATGCACCCAGACGGAGGGGTTGGTCCTGGTGAGGGGATGGGTGCTCGTGAGTCTGCCCGGACAAATGCTCAGGGCTTGAATGGCACTCCCGCACCACACCCGTCAGCGACTCTTAGCTGCGGTTCTTGTAGAGCCATAGGACAACCATTCCTGTCAAGTGGCATTTCAAACATCTTGCGATGCAAGTACTGTGGAACTGCCGACCATCGCTGAATGTTCACCACATGCATCCGCGTGCTGCTGAAGGCGCACCGCATTCGATGAATGCTTTTCGAAGGGCTCTGTGGACAACGAACTTTTTTCAGAAGGACATGGCTCACCCATGTTGTGTGCGTCATGACTGGAAAACATCTGACCATCAGCGTCATGACTGGTAAAATATCTGACCGTCAGCGCGAGTTTCGAAGTGGTCGACATGAATTTGCAATCGGTCTACGGGTTGTGAAAGACTTAAGCCAATATTGTCCGCAGTGCTTTTGGAATCGAGCTACTTGGGGCAGAGACGAAGTGCCGGGGACCCTCAACTAGAAGCTTCCCCACAGCAGCTGTGTTGCCGGCCCGTTTGGTGCATCAGTCGCAGGGTGTCTCGCCATCTCTCTTGCGGGAGTGCCTGTGCATCAGCAGCTGTGTTGCCGGCCCGCTTGGTTTGGAAGTCGCGGGGTGTCTTGCCGTATCTCATGCATGCGTGCCCCTGGACCCAACAGGCAGAGGTGGCTTTGAGGTTGCCACGAGGCACTTGTTGTTGACGCCGAATGCTATCAATCGCGGTCGTATGACATGCCGTACCTGAAGCGCACTCGCCGTCGACGCACTTCGTGGGGGGCACATTAAAAGCCGAAGATATGAGACACGAGGAGACCAAAACTAACAGTGTATTCTTCCACCAAGTCGTCCACCATCACACGTGGGGTGGACCCTCGACAACATCAAACGGTGCTTCTCCGTCATGACTGTCGTATCCACCACTACTGCTGACGCATCTCGACCCTCCCACAATGTCACCGGAGCGCGACCGCTTGCGAGGCCTCCCCTCCTCTGCCGCTGACATTTCCGCATCCTCGTGTATCTTGAACACCCAGACCGCAAGCATCATCAGCAAGTTCGTGTGCGGCTTCTGCAGCCGAGACGAGCACAGCTGCTCCGCGAAGCACGCCGGCGTCACGGAACAACAAGTGACCATGATGCCCAGGGGCATGTTGTTCCGGGCGCCGTCGATGAATTTCGCTTTCACATCTGTCAACGTAGACGCCATGGCGTCGCCAAGCGATCCCTCGTGCGCCGCCGCCGCCCGCTCTTCTGACATCAGGACGCTGAGCGATGGCAGCTCAAGTGCACCCAGAGACTCTTCAAAGCGCTGGCGCTCGCCCGGCGGCCACGCAAAGGGGCTCGCCGCAGCCTCTAGCGACCGCGTCCCACTACCCGTGCGAGCTGCCGTGTTGGCGGCTCGTGATGCTGGCCGCGTCGATACAGACCCCGTAGAGGAGAGACGGCGAGCAGTATCTATTCCAGCTTGAGCCATTGCCAAGTTGTTGTCGCCAAAGAAAGTCTGCGGGCTTACGAGGGAGCTCGCTCGTGACGTCCGGCCGCCGCGTGACCGCGGCATGACCTTTACTTTGACTGGTTGTTCGGAATTGGCGGCAGCGGCCGCAGTGGCAGACGGGGCAGCCCGAGCGGTCCTCGAACGGCAGCCGCGACGCCGTGCGCCGGGTGGGTACCACCGACAGGTCCCTTTGGTCCCTTTGTCGCAACAGGGACTACTGCCGACGGCCGCGTCGAACCGACGTACACGCCGCATGCCCACAAGGCTGCATCTACAGTACACCCATTGGGGTCTTCCAGGAGACGCGACGACTCGTCAAAGTGTGCCCGGCTCGAGGGATCCAGGGTAGCGGCCTTCATTCCCATCTACTCCATGTGGGCCAGGATTTCCGCTGGGTTCATCCTCGACTGCGACGCGTTGCCGACGAGCTTTCCCGCGGCACCTACCAGACGAGCTGACTCATCCAACTCCTTGTAGTGGGCAACCGCGGCCACGCGAAAGCCTTCGGACTCTGCGTCGTGAAAGAGGCCGCAAACGTAGTCCGCCCCGCGCAACGGCGGTGCACTCTCCTTGCGCAAGATGCTGCCGCCCATGCCGCTGCGGTAGTGCGTGCCGCTGACGGCGAGAGGTCAGTTCGAATTTCCCATAATATCGCCTGATGGGCACTTCTGCTTGTACACACATGCCAGGTCGGTGCATTGTGTGGTGTGGCGCTTGAAGGGGTTGCCGGTGGTAAGAGCACGGCGACACGGTAGTTTGCGCAAGTCGCATGACACCAGGGGTTGTCATGGATTTATCTTACCCGACACGGAAGGAACCTTTCAATCACGCGACTCGGCCCGCTTGCGTTATCAGCGAAGTGCGACACGAGATTCAGAATGGTCCTTCTGACGACCATTTACAAAAAACGGCGGGGACCCGCCTAGACTGCGCCCGTTGGGGCGCACACATCATATGTAAATGTCAAGTCGTACTGGACGTCCATTTTGCACTCGAAAAGTGTCTGAATAACGTCTTTCTCTGGCTCAAATTGTGCTGTCTGGCGCACGTGTAGGAATATAATCGGACACTATAATCGTATCCAGACACGGATATATTCTATGTCATAATCCGGCTTCGGAGGCAGATGTCCGTATCCGGATCTGAGTCAAGAGAAAAATCTTTAATCAGATGCAAAGCATCGGCGTGTATTCGTATCCTATTTCGCCCCCAAATGCATATCCTGACAACTTCTGCATGAGACCTGCCAGTGCCCGGTCTTTTTCACCGATTCAAAACCGCAAAGCAGGCTCCGAGTCATGGTAACTGCTACCTGCAGCTCAGGGCGCTGCTGAAAACGACGGGCGCCACGCGGACGGTCACCACGACGTCCTGCTTGCTAAACGACATCTACGCAAAGAAATGAAGGTACGAGGACGAACACCAGCGCGCGCGCAAATTCGCCGCCGCCGACAACCACGTGCAGCTTGTGACCGACGACCTCGACCTCCTCGCAGCTCTCCGCAACGATGCCTACACGGCCACGAGCACGAACACGAGCACAAGCTCGTGCAGCACGACGCGCACAAGCACAAACACGAGCGCACGCCGCGCGACGCGCACGAACACGATGACGAGCTCGCGCAGCACGATGTGCACAATCACGAACACGAGTGCGCGCAGCCGGATATTCACCACGATGGTGAGCACAAGCGCGAGTAAGGGCGCAAGCAGGAGGACGAGCGCAAGTGCGAGTACGAAGAGGAGCGCAAGCACGAGCGAAAGGGCGAGCACGAAGAAGAGCGCAAGCATAAGGGGGAGGGCGAGAGCGCAAGAAATATCCTGAGGGTAAGCACGACGACGAGGATGAAGACGCGCACGACGACGAGCACAAGCGCGAGCACAAGCGCGAGCAGAAGTGCGACCACCAGGAACTGCGCAAGCACAATCGGGAGGGCGAGCACGAGGAAGATCGCAAGCAAAAGCGGGAGAGTGAGCACGACGACGAGCACGACGAAGAGCACGACGAAGAGCACGACGATTCACAAAAGCGCGAGCCCAAGTGCGAGAAGCACAGCAATCAATACCGCGAGCACGAACGTGAGGTACAGCCAAGCTCAAGTGGATGAAAGAGCGCGAGCAGGAATACGGACATGAGCAGTTGCACTCGTGAGCGCGCTTCTTTGCTCGGGCACCGCGCCCGCGGGTACAACGCCGAATACGATAGTGTCGCCGGAAGAAACCACGGCCACCTCGTGACGAACGGCACCGCCTGCCTGGTCGACCACCCAAATGAGAACCAACAGGAGCACGAGCACGAGCGCAAGCACGATCGCGAGCATGAGAACGGGAACAGTCACGGGCACGGGCATGGGAACGGGCATGGGCACGGATGGGAGCCCTAGCAGGAGCGGTACCAGGAACGCTAGCAGGAGGGCGAGCTCAAGCGAGAGCAGAGGAAGTAGGAGCCCGCGAGCGAGCTCCCTGGACACCGCGCCCACGCAGACAACGAGCTTTACGCGGCCCAGCACCACGAACGCCGATACGAACAGGACCACGATGCACGACGACACGCTTGGGGGACGCGAAACGCCAATGAGGCGACTTCGCGGGAAACAGAGCCTATGGGAACAGTCCCCGGGTGCGCTCTTGCTGCCCGTCGCGAGATGCGGTGGACGGCCGCCGTGCAGGAACACTCCCCGTTTGAGACATGCACAAAAGACAGGTCTGCTGACGGAGGCGGCCGACGGGAGAACACACCAGCTGTAGCGACCCACTCATGTAGGGGCAACAGCAGTCATCCAAGAATAATCCACTTGCCCAAACGTTCCGGCGTGCCACATGCCGCATAGGGCCGTTCAGACCAGCAAAGAACCGAAGAGGCCAAGTGAGCTTCTGAGCTTTCTCAAATGCGGTCCCAATTCGGACCATATTAAGGACGTCGATTTAACGGCCCCTGCATCTGGGAAACCACAGGGCGACGCGTGAAAAAAGCTGGGTACCGACTGGGAAATATTTAAGCTCTTTTCACCGCGGATGACAGCCGCTCTAAACTCACCCCGTTTTGAAGCACTGGACCCGTAGAGTCGCACCAATCGGCGCCTGTTCTCGTGACTGGATCAAAAAATAATTACTTTGCCACACGAGTGCAGCAAGAAACTGCAGAAGCCCAGCCCACAGGTACCGCACAGCAGTGGCAGGTCCTGTGCCCCAGGGATGCTTCGCTCCCCTGCAGGCATCTCGCTGCTCATCCTCCCTATGCCCTCCATTTTTCCCCTTCAGCATATTCCAGGTCCTGGCCACCCCGTTGGCTGTCGTTCTACTCTAGATGGCTTCCGTCGCCCCACTGCAGCTACACCTGCCGCGCCCGGCGGCTGCCTCCCGGGCTGCCGCTTGCCCTCACTGGCTCTTGTCTGCTGCCTTCACCCCCCATGCGGCTGCCTGCTTACCGTAGCTGTGCTTGCCCCCACTTCTCCCCCACAGCTATTTTCCACCTGCCCCCGCTGCCCGTCGGCCACCACTGCCTGGTTGCAGCCGCTGGCATCGCCCCCCCCCTCCTCGCCCCGCTGCCGCCTCCAGCTCGCTGCCAGCTTCTTCATGCTGACGCCGCCAGCCTGCTGCCGCCATTGCCACTAGCCCACACTCCACCTACAGCAGACCACAGCCTGTTGCTGCGGTCTTCTGCCGCTATTGAATTGGCGCTTTGTGACTTCCAGCGTGGTAACTTTAGTGGACACAGAGCAAACGAAGGCAGAGTCTGTGAGCTTCGCCAATTCCACCATTGTTTCGACACCGTCAAGCAGCCCAGACAGAAGTGAGAAGAAAACATGGGATGTCCGTTTGCCACGACGACACATCGCACAGCCCATCTTCTTAAAACCTCGCACGCTCATGAACAACACTCTGTCATGAATATTGCAAACATTGCGACATGACTATCGAATGATGAACTTGCAAATGCCGCGGGTCACGAAAACTGCCGGTGCCTCATTCTGACGGGGGCTAGTGAGGCACGCAACGCCCTTCACAGCCACAAATCAAGAGAGATGCCTACTGCATGACACGAGAGGGTCTTTTTGAAGTTGAAGGAAGGCACGGACGAAAGGCACGACGTAAAGTAGACTGGAGCGCGCCAACAAGTGCTAGCCAGCGCCCACTTGCGCAAATAAGGCGCGCCACGACCCCTCTACATCAGATAGGGACGATTAGGACAACTGGTGGGATTCGCGTGCGCGATTGCAACTTCCTGTTTCCGAAAGCGCAATTGCACGAAATTGAACATTGATTTGAGCCTCTCGTGTCTAGGAGCGAGTGGTCAGGAGGGATGAAGTCAGATGGAAGGCCGTCACTGCATCCAGCTGTTCTGATTTATGACGCCGATGGCACGCTCTCGCGTCATTAGAGACTTTTGGCAACCGTTTTTCGGTTGGGCTATGCGGCTACTTTGTGGCATCGCGAGTGCGTTGCCAAAATTCTAATCACGCTTGGATCATGACTTTTGGCAATCCATTTTATCCTTTTTGACGAATGTCGAGAGAAGTCGTCCGAGTGGTTTGTAACACACAATGGGCCGGTGGCTGGAGGCGTGCAGCTTGCAGCAACACGCGCCTGCGTGCGTGCAAGCACCGCCACTTGCCGAGCGACTCAAAAGAAACATCGGGCGCGCTCTCGACTTCGACGCAAAAGCGTACACCCGCCCGCACAGCGACGCGTCCAAAGACAGCGCGTCGGGATGGCCGGCAGCAGCGGGGGTGGGGGGGAAGGGGGGGACGTGGTGCGTGCGTCGTTCAGGTCTGGATTGACCCGGACATGCTTAGTCCCCGGGTGCTGCAATTAAATCCTCCATCAGCGCCACGTCGCAGAACTTAGACCCACACGTTGCTTACCGCAACCGCTTTTCTCCGTCGTGAAGTCATGGCAGGATGGGCTGATCCTGCAACAAATTAGATTGCATTCGTGGCAAAAAGGTCCGTCGCGAGGTGTCGCCATCGGCGAGGCCTCCTACTCTTTATATTGTGCGCAGAAAGCACGTCCATGGGGCTGCGGAGGGAGGAGGAGCCCATGCCGGGAGGGCGGTGGCGGTGGCGGCGGCGGCGTCGGCGGCGGCGGTAACTGGAGCCGCTGGGTGCTTGCGCCCACCGGGCGGCGAGGAGACAAGGCCGTCGCACCACTCTCTGACAACGGAGGTGAGCCGACTCTAGCCTTGATCGTGTGAGTGGCCACCGGTCCTACGCCGTCTCGGCTGCCGCCAGCGTTTCACGCCCCTCTCGACCACCGGTGAGCCTCGCCAGTCGACATGGTCCACGCTGATGGATTGGTGTCGAAGAATGAAAAATGTATGGCGTCTGAGTAGGGTAGGTTGTAGGGCAGGCGAAAGAGAGGAGGACGGGAGGAGTTCAGCGTGTTGGAAGCGTAGGGGAGGGGAGCGGCGGAGACAAAAGCACAGCATCACATCCAGGCAATGGGCAAGATATCGTGAGGCTTTTAAAGACCCGAAATAACTCAAAAAAGCGCCCGTGCTGCACCTTGAATGTAGCGCAGTACTGAAGAGGCTGCGACCTGCAGTTATCGCCCGTGCCATGGGGCCGCACAATCCCAAAAGAGGGCATCGCACCGCGGCCGACTGTTGCCTGTGTGGCAGCGGCGCGCCGCTTACCGCCGGCACACACAGCGGTGCGCCGCCTCCACAGACGAGGTGGGTCCCGCACACTTGGGGCGGACCATGGGGGGGCAGTGTTGGGCGGCGCACCGTCGCAGGAGCCCGACCGGAGGATTTCGTGGGGCTGCATGCTGCCGCCCCTGTCCGCACAGGGGGCAGACTGGGGCAGGGTCGCGCAAGAAATCAGGAGGGAACGCATCTTTCCAGGGGAGGCGTCGGAGGAGCAGACGCGCACCGCCACGGCAGCCTCGGAAAAACACAAAGGGCACGGACCGCAGGCTCCCAGAGAGATGCAGCGCACCGCCACGATCGCTGTCGTGTGCGGTAGCGCAGCGAGACGGGCCATATGAGCAGTCACCGTGAACCGTCTGACGCCGACGCTTTGAGTTCACGGTGCCCGTCGAGGTGAAGGGTCGGCATCGTTGGGGGAACGCCAGCCCTAGGATCCACGATAGGGCGCGACTGGGGCTGATTGCGCACGGAGGGCCTTGCCTCGTCCCCTGTCATAGGTGGGGCGCGGCGGCGACAATGGCCTATAAACTGGTGTCGCACCACTACTCCAAGCGTCTGTCCGTCGGCATCGTCTCACGACTGCGCGCACTCGATCCACCATCCACCAAGACCCCCCACTCCAATTCGCGATTCGAGAGGCCCATCATCTGTCCCCTTGGCCTCACAAAAAACAGCGGTCAACGTCTACTGTTGCGATGTCGCTTCGTCCCGACTATTTGGGCCGGGTAAGCTGCGGTGCGTTCTACAAAGGTACATGATGTATTCATGAACCAGAGTACATCGGGTCTGTTCCGTGGCCACGCACCCTGGTTCGTTCGTTTCTCATGGGTCACATGTATTTTTTACGGCACATACTGTGGGTAGAGGCTCGAACGGCGCCACGGACAGTGCCGTCCCGGACGGTGGAATTAACTACAGCCGAAAAGGCAGGGTCAACGCCAGCTGGGACGATACATGCGTTGCTTGAACAGTAAAGAGCGTGTTTCGCCTACAAATGTATAAAAGCATTGACAAAGAAGCGGGCCCGAGCCGTCTCATGCCTCGTCGTCGCCTCTGCATTCGTCATGAACTCCAAGCCGTAGGCGGACAACCAATTCACCCAGTTGTGTTTCACGCTCGGCACGCTCTTGACACGGTTGACAGGGACGCACTCAATTGCCGGAGTCACGCCAAATGCCTTCGTGTCGAATCGATTGCGCCTGCATGTGTACTCCGCAAAGGGGCACCCGTTGTCGGCCGGCACTCTGCGGGGGCGCTCGATTACCAGCAGCCGGACGGTGCGCTTGCTGTTATCACAACGCGTGCGCGGCCCACGCGGTAGCCGCCGTCCGCCGACGTGTATTCCACCGAGTCGAGCCACGGGCCGCCGAGGTAATCCGTAGACGCCCTGAAGATCTGTCGCCGCTGCCCCCCGCGGCGAAGAGCCGTCCCATTTGCCAAGTACGTCCCAGCAGGAATGGTGAGCGCGTCGTTGTTTGTCAGCTCCAGGCACGCCGCGCGGCCTTCAATTGAATGCTCAGCTGCGATGACACTAACACGCACCGGCACGCTGTGGCGGCGCTGTCGTGGCGGGCTGCTCATGGATTGCGCATCCAGGGCAGGTGAGTCACAAGGACCAGGAGCGGCCGCGTGATCTGCCACTGCCGCTGCCACGACCGGTCTCGCCCCCACTCGGGCGCCAAGGGCGGTTGCTGACCCATCAAGATGCGTCCGCGCTCCTGCGTTCACGAAAGCAGCCGGGGGGGGTTGCGCGACATTCGTGCGGTCTCCCGCCGCCAGGTATTCGTTGTTCGCCACATCCACGTAATCGTCTTTGTCCCTGTGTGCGGCTTCTAAGGACAAAACGTCAGCGACTTGCTCCGCCTTGAGCATCTGTAGCGCGTGCTTCGTGCGGCCCCAGTTGGTGCGTGTGTAGGCCTTCTTGACCGCCTCGTGCTTGCTCTCATGAATCCCTGTGTTGCGTAGAAGGAGGGAGCCGCGCATGCGGAGCTCATCGTGGACATAGGTGAGGAGGTGGTGTAGCTTTCGTATGTGAAGCGAGCCGAAGAGTCCCTGGAAGTGTCTGTGCACCCAGGTGGCCATAAGGGCAGTCAGCTCCCGCGCGCGCTTCACCTTGACGTCTCCGTCGAGGCAGGCAGAGCCAAAGATGTCCCGTAGCAGAGCCGCGAGCTCACACATGGCCCATGTAAGGACGGAGTGGTTCCACTTGCTTTCAGCGGCGCCCAGAATGGCAGCCACAGCAAAAGGAAGAAAGCGGAGCGCGCGCCGGTGCTCGGCACCCCGCAATGTGGCCTGCTTCTCTGAAGGCGACACGAAGTAGCTTCACACAGAGAGAGGAGGACAAAAGGAAATAACGGAGAGCTGGCGTGGTCACGACGAGAGTGTTTGGGACATGTCCATAAGCTAAATTCCGTATCCACCAACGGCAGGCGGACATTACTCTTCAACTTCTCCCACACCATGTGTGTCGCCGTCTTCCCCCCCGGCTCAGGTCGTCCCCACATTGCCCGTAAGCGCGTTCGAAAACCGTTGAAATGTGTACCCTGTAGTGATGTGGGGCACCGGGTTTGTTCGGCATGCGTTCATGAGGCGCCTGTTAGGGCTGCGCAGGGACGCGGCCGAGGCTCCCTCAGCGAGCCCAAACTCTTCGGTCACCAGCTCCGCGTTCTGTGGAACTCATTCGAGAGGCGACGACAGAGACCCACATCGACCACTTGTTGCCGATAGGTGGAAACCGACCGCGAACAGAAACCACAAAGCAGCGGGCAGTTATACAGGGTGTCAGTTAACGCGTGTTGGATGCTACTCAGGAGCGCACGGACGTATGTCAGCAATCAAACAGAGAGACCACAATGCCAAGTAACAGGGCGACACCATTACTGTTACATGGAGCCGGTCAGAACCAGTGACCTGGTAGAGGTGCTTGCTCCCTGATCCCAGCCCTGCCCACCTCACCAAATTGGGGACCCGGTAGAGTACACCCATTGACTTCTCAATGACCTTCACCTCGGCGCACCCGCCGTGCTCTTTCCACAAACACGCGCCCTGTAGTTAAGCCGTCACCGTCTCGATGACGTTCCGCTTGCGCTGGTTGAGGCCTGGCCTCCCGGAAAACGACTGGGAGTCGGCGAGGCACAGCGTGCAGTCGAGTTTGCCGCCGTGTTGTTTGAGGGACAGCTGGCTGCGCTTTTCGGGGTAGTCGCAATAATTGAGAGGTACGCGAGGGGACATCTTCTTTGTCGTACCATCCTGGAGGGTGATGAGGCAGCCCGTGTGAGACACGTTCATGCAAGGGCCGAAGATGAGATACAATGACCGCTGCAGCAACTCCGCCTTCGAGGCTGACGGCTTCTGCTTGGCACCGCTCTCGTATTTGAGAAGCACCATTGGGATGTACCCGACTGTTACCCAGTGCCTGCGCTTGGTTTTGATGTTCATGACACACAGTCGGACAGGGTAAGCGGGGACGGCTGAGGCAGGCAATCGGGGTGAAATTGGTTAGTGGCCTTCAATACTCAGTAACTGGAAAAGCTTAGCAATGCGGTGCCTCGCCCCCGCAGTGGAGCAACGCTTGCCAGAGTACTGACAGGAGAGATGGAGGGTCTCCCTTCATGTGACTCAAGAACAATAGACATAACATCGCTGCTCGTCAGGATGGTGCTGTCAGAGTATGCAGAGAGGCCGCGGACCTTGGTTCCAGCCGCCATCTTCTCCCTGACGTCTTTGTCATTCTCGAAAAACGTGGCGCTGTCGAGAGGACCCGTCCAGACATGGTCCTCATTGCTGTCTGCGTCGTCCGGCACGGTGCCAACCAATTGCAGCTGGTCGACCCGCACTTGCCGCACAAGCTCCTGAGCCACGACAAGCGGATCGCGGTAGAGTAGATGATACGTCATTCCGGTGATCACGAGTGGCCCCGTCCGCCTGCGCAAGGCTTTCAGCGTCCGCCTCTTCTCGTAGCGGATGGCCTTCCAGAATGCTGTCTTGCGGGGGAAGCGGCCGCCAACTTCACCATCCGAACCAGCCGCCTTTTGCTCCGCGTGAAGGATGACGTAGAGGTTGCAGGCTTCGTCGCGGCTCATCTCTGCGCCGTTGGCTGTGCTAATCTCGAAGACTACGCGCTTCAGTGCCGGTGTGTCGAAGCGCGCCGTGTCGGCAATGTCCTCGTCGCCGGAAAACACGGGCGTGGACCTGTCCGCATCCCTCATGTCATGGAACCACCGCAGGACGCGCCCACTTATCGTCCAGCCGTACTCCATTCGCCCGAGCATCGCAACCGGCGTCTGGTTCCGCAATGATTCGATAAACAGGTTGCGTAAGTCTTGCCGCTTGTCCCCGGCGCCGTCAGCAGCGGGTGGAACTTCCTCTGCCGATAAGTAGTCGTCCGAGGTGCTTCTTGGAGGATCAATGTCGGTCGGGGTCATTGCACTGCTGGACGATGCGACGCTGGAGCTGCGCGACGACCTGCGGCCAATACAGTCGTTCCACCAAAAACCTAGCACACCCGCGGGACCAATAGTTCCATCGGCATCTCACATGTGCCTCTTTTGATCTCCATTGCTGTCTCTTTTAGACATGCGCTGTTGAAAGTCCCTCGAACATGACCAATCCACGATTACAGCGGAGGCCCGGCGGGCCTGAGGGACCTTCTCAAGAGGGACATGGGCTTTCTGAAACAATTTTTCCGAGACAGCTGAAGCTGCACCGGATTTGGGAACTCGTGGCAGGTCCATTGCACGCATGGAGCGAGAATGTCGCCGAGGGCGAGATAGGCGTCGTAGAGGGAGACGGCTGTGTCAACATCTACAGCGACAGCGCGGGCGGTGACGTTTGCCTTGACCTTGTCAATATTGTCCTTGACCCAGCGCATGTCCACGGCCCCGGCGG
>Ga0209831_1001680_pt1 | contig 19991 bp, 18 predicted proteins | sample Maine_Asex4_meta_FD_187451 | JGI IMG/M metagenome (GOLD analysis project Ga0209831, IMG submission 187451) | Marine algal microbial communities from Maine, USA - Maine_Asex4_metaG (SPAdes) (version 2) | ecosystem: Host-associated > Algae > Red algae > Unclassified | place: Maine, USA | collected...
ATGAAGAACAACCGCGAGATCCTGCTGGTCACTCAGAAGGACGCGACGAAGGACGACCCCGCGACCGCCGATATCTACTCGGTCGGCGTGATCGCCACGGTCCTCCAGCTGCTCAAGCTTCCCGATGGCACCGTGAAAGTGCTGGTCGAGGGCAAGCGCCGCGCGCATATCGACCGCTACCTGCCCAACGATACCTTCTTCGAGGCCGAGGCGAGCCTCATCGAGGAGACGGTCGGCGACGAGAAGACCGTCGAGGCCCTGTCGCGCACGGTGACGGGCGAGTTCGAGAAATACCTCAAGCTCAACAAGAACATCCCGCAGGAAGCCGCCGTCGCCGTCGGCAAGATCGACGAGCCGTCCAAGCTGTCCGACACCATCGCGCACCACCTCGCGATCAAGATCGACGAGAAGCAGGAACTGCTGGAGATCACGGCCGCCGACGAGCGGCTGGAGAAGATCTACGCGCTCATGCAGGGTGAGATCAGCGTTCTCAACGTCGAGAAGAAGATCAAGAGCCGGGTCAAGCGCCAGATGGAGAAGACCCAGCGCGAATACTATCTCAACGAACAGATGAAGGCGATCCAACGCGAGTTGGGCGAGAGCGAGGACGGCAAGGACGAGCTGGGCGAGCTGGAAGCCAAGATCGAGGATGCCAAGCTCTCGAAGGAGGCCTACGAGAAGGCCCAGGCCGAGATGAAGAAGCTGCGCAATATGTCGCCCATGTCTGCCGAGGCGACGGTCGTGCGCAACTATCTCGACTGGCTGACCGCCATTCCGTGGAAGAAGAAGGCGCGCGTCAAGAAGGACCTCAAGGCCGCCGAGGCGATCCTCGATACGGATCACTACGGCCTCGACAAGGTCAAGGAACGCATCGTCGAGTACCTCGCGGTCCAGCAGCGCAAGTCCAAGCTGAAAGGCCCGATCCTGTGCCTCGTCGGCCCTCCCGGCGTCGGCAAGACCTCGCTCGGCAAGTCCATCGCGAAGGCGACGGGGCGCGAATTCATCCGCATCTCGCTCGGCGGCGTGCGGGACGAGGCGGAGATTCGCGGCCATCGGCGGACCTATATCGGCTCGATGCCCGGCAAGATCATCCAGTCGATGAAGAAGGCCAAGACCACCAACCCGCTCATCCTGCTCGACGAGATCGACAAGATGGGTCAGGATTTCCGTGGCGATCCCGCTTCGGCGATGCTGGAGGTGCTGGACCCCGAGCAGAACTCGACCTTCGCGGACCACTATCTCGAAGTCGATTACGACCTGTCCAACGTCATGTTCCTGACGACGGCCAACACGATGAACCTGCCCCGGCCCCTGCTCGACCGGATGGAGATCATCCGGCTGGAGGGCTACACCGAGGAGGAGAAGGTCGAGATCGCCAAGCGCCACCTCATCGACAAGCAGCGCGATGCGCACGGTCTGAGCGACAAGGAGTTCAAGCTGGAGGACGAGGCGCTGTCGAAGATCGTGCGCGTCTATACCCGCGAGGCGGGCGTGCGCAGTCTCGAACGCGAGATCGCCAAGCTGGCCCGCAAGGCGGTGACGAAGATCGTGCGCGACGACCGCAAGCAGATCACGGTGAAGGCGGACCATCTCGACGACATGCTGGGCGCGGCCAAGTTCCGTTACGGCTTGGCCGAGGAGAAGGACGCCGTCGGCGCGGTCACGGGCCTCGCATGGACCGAAGTCGGGGGCGACCTGCTCTCGATAGAGGCGGTGCGCATGCCGGGCCGGGGCCGGATGAAGACGACCGGAACGCTGGGTGACGTGATGAAGGAGTCCATCGACGCGGCCTCCTCCTACGTCCGTTCCATCGCGCCGATGATCGGGGTCGAGCCGCCCAAGTTCGAGCGCATGGACATCCATGTGCATGTTCCCGAGGGCGCGACGCCGAAGGACGGACCCTCCGCCGGTATCGGCATGGTGACGTCGATCGTGTCCGTGCTGACCGGCATCCCCATCCGCAAGGATGTGGCGATGACGGGCGAGGTGACGCTGCGCGGCAACGTGCTGCCCATCGGTGGCCTGAAGGAAAAGCTGCTCGCGGCGCTGAGGGGCGGCATCAAGACGGTGCTGATCCCCAAGGAGAACGAGAAAGACCTGCGCGACGTGCCCGAATCGGTCAAGAAGGGGTTGCAGATCATTCCCGTCTCGACCGCGAGTCAGGTGCTTGAAATCGCCTTGGTTTCCAAGCCTCAGGCCATTGTGTGGACCGAGGCGGATCAGGCGGCGTCGGAGCAGCAGTTCGCGCCGCCGAACATGGTCGGCAACGACGATCCGTCCCGTGGACTCAACGCATAGGGGTAGTGCGAACAGCGGCGGATGATTTCGCACGAAATCTACCGTAATCTGACGAAGCGGCGGGTCAAACCGCCGCTTTTCCTTTGACCTGCGGAAAACCGCTTCTTACGATGCCCATCAATCGAATTACCCGAAAGGTCCTGACCGTGAACAAGAAAGAACTCGCCGCCGCCGTCGCAGCCGACTGCGACATGTCGAGCGCGGATGCGCTCAAGGCAATCGACGCGACCCTTGACACGATCACCGCGACGCTGAAGAGCGGTGACGAAATTCGCCTGCTCGGCTTCGGCACGTTTACGACGGCCCACCGCAAGGCCGGCGAAGGCCGCAACCCCCAGACCGGCAAGACGATCCAGATCGCGGCGTCGACGCAGGCGAAGTTCCGCCCCGGCAAGGCCCTCAAGGACTCGCTCAACGAAGGGTGATCCTTTCGGGCGGTTAGCTCAGTTGGTAGAGCGCTTCGTTTACACCGAAGATGTCGGGAGTTCGAGCCTCTCACCGCCCACCATTTTCCGAAGGCCCGGATCGCAAGGTCCGGGCCTTTTCCTTTGCCCGGAGAGCGCATGATGCAGGACGATCCGAAGGACGACCCGACCCAGACCCTCGACGCGCTCGGCCTGCGATGCCCCCTGCCCGTGCTCAAGGCGCGCAAGCGGCTGAAGACCATGGCACCGGGGGAGACGCTGAGGATCGAGGCGGACGACCCGGCGGCGATCATCGACGTCCCGCATTTCTGCGCCGAGCAGGGGCATACGCTGGTCGATCAGTCCCGGGACGGCGAGACGCTGGTCTTTTTCGTCAGGAAGTAGCCGCTACTTGCCCATGCTCTCGCGCATCTGCTCGCAAGGATCCGCGCGCTCCGGTCGGGGCGCCTCGACCGTGGCGGTGTAGAACCCGGCGGGCATCGGTTCGTCGCCCTCCTCCGTCATGCCGATGGCGGCGATGGCGGCATCGGGCATCGCGCGGGCGAGACGGGCGGGCGAGCCGGTCGTCAGGCGGGCATGGGCGTTGCCGCAGATCAGCACCGCGCGGCCCTCGCCCCGCTCCCCCGCCCGGCGCCACGCCTCGGCATAGGCCGCGTCCCACGCGCGCTGCACGGCGACCATGGGGGCCAGCCTCGCGCGGTCGAGCAGGCCGCAATGCGCATCGTACTGTTCGTTGAGCATCGCCGCCTCGGTATCGAGCGTCAGGGGTTCGTCGAGACCGTACCGGGCCGTCATCTCCGGTCCCAGCCCCGGGGCGCCTTGCGCATAGATGGCCGACAGCGTCTCGCGCGACAGGCCGCCCCCGGCGATATAGGCGTCGGGAGCCGCTTCCATGACGGCGGCGTAATGCGCGAAATCGGGCCAACCGCTCTCGCTCCAGTTCAGCGCCGCCGCGATCTCGTCCCGCGACGCGCCTTCCCGGCGCAGGCGGTTGAGCGTGTCCTCGTGCTCGCGCGGGACCATCTCGAAGGCGATACCGGCGGGCGCGAGCGCCGCGACCAGTGCCGCCTGCGCCGCCTGATGCGCGGGGTTGTCGTGTCGCTCGCCGATGGCGACGAAACGCGCGTCGCCGATGGCCGACAGCGCGGCGTCGATCCCCGTGGTCCGCGCCGAGGCAATGCGCGGCATTACGGCGGCGCATCCGGAGGCGACGAGGAAATCGCGGCGGCGCATCCCGGTCACGCGGGGGGCGGCGCGTCGGTCAGCGCGGCATCGGCGAGGGCATTTTCAAACGGGTTCTCACCCTTCAGCCAGCGCAGGAACACGTTCTTTTCGGTGAAGATCGTCGCGAGCGCCGCGTTCAGCTCCAGCGGTTCGACGAACAATCCCGCATCGTGCAGCGCGGTGCCGTAGGCGTCGTAATACGCCTGGGTATTCTTGAAGAACAGCGCATGCGACGGCGTGGGATGGTAGGCGTCGCGGTTCTCGAACCCCGTGCGGCAGGCCGACACGTCGCTGCTGTGCATCGAGCGGCAGGTGAGCGGGCGGCCCGCATGCACGGTGCACAGATGCGATTCGGGGTCGAGCATGGGGCAGGCGATGCGGCCGATATGGCGCGCGGCCCCGCTCTTGCCCCGGTTCTCGGCGTCATGCGCCACGATCCGCTCGATCATCGCGCGCGAGGCGTCGGCGTCGAACTCGGTGCGGATGTAGTTGGCCAGATAAAACGCTTCGGGCGGCACCACGCTGACCATGGTGTGACAGCAGAACGCGCAGCCCTTGGCGCAGGCGATGTCGAACGTGCCCGACTTCTCGAAATACGTATAGGTATCGTCGAAGAACACGTTCGAGCGCGCGTAGGTCAGTTCGACCGACTTGAGGATCGAGCCTTTCGTGACGCCGTTGCGGACGAAGTAATCCACGTAGCGGCGGGCTTCGCGCTCGCCTTCGGGGGGGACGGGTCTCAGGTCGGCGACGTTCATGTCAGGATTCCTCTCGCGTCATTTTCCTGTGCCATATCATGCCACGCGCGGGCGCGCCACGGTGCGCGCACCGATGGCGAATGCGCCGCAACCGATCATCAGCACCGCGATGCAGATGTAGAGAAGAGCGGTATATTTATGCTCAACGCCCATCGCCGCCATCGCGTCGAGGCCGACCTGCTTCTTGCCGTTGATGAGGAAGTAGAGGACCGCACCCGAAATCGCCGCGACGAAGGAGACGAGATAGCTCCAGACCGGAATATGCCGCGCCCCGCCCCAGAGCGAGAAGAGGATCACGGGGGCGAGGTACATCGACGCCGTGCCCGACACCGCGACGGCACCGAAGAGGTCCTGCGACCCGAAGAAGCAGAAGATCAGCCCCGCGAGCATGAAGCCCGCCATGACGATGCGCCCGCTCGTCACGGTCCGGGGCATGGCGCGCATGTCGACGACGACCAGCTTGGACGCGCTCGACAGCGTGGAATCGAGGGTCGAGACGGCGGAGACGATCAGCGCCATGTTCACCGCGACCATCACCCACGGGCCGAACATGCGCGACCACACCGCCTGCATCCCCTCGCCCACCTCGGCCAGCATGCCCGCCTGCACGCCGAAGAGGCCGAAGCCGAAGATGCACAGGACCGAGATCCAGAAGGCGTGGAAGAACGACCACGCGGTCGTGCGCCGGTCGGCGAGCAGCCCGCGATCCATCATCACCGGGTCGTGCATGGGGTAGGAGATGACCTGCAACCCCGCGACCGCCAGCAGCACCCAGCCGGGCAGCGCGCCCGCCGTGCCTTGCGCGCTCATCACCGCACCGAAGCTGAAGCTTTCATGGGTGAGCAGAGCGACGAAGGCGAGGCCGAAGACGCCGAGGAACACGATCATCTGGAACACATCCGTGCGCAGCGAGGCGCGCAGGCCCCCGAGCATCGAATAGGCCATGCCCACCAGCGCAAGCACGACGATGGCGATGCCGCCCCCGTCGCCCACCGCCTCGCCGAACACCCCGCCCAGCAGGGTCGCGCCGAAAGTGGCCGTGAAGATCACGCCGACGACGAGCAGGTTGGCGAAAACCTCCGACACCAGCCGCAGGGCGATGACGAAGTTGTAGCACATCGTTCCCGCGCGCCCGAACCGGTCGGCGAGGAAGGGCTGGATCGCGCCGTAGCCGTGCCTGAATCGGAGGCTGTCGATGACCAGCCCGCCCGAGAGGAACGAGAAGTAATAGGCCGCGTAGGCCATCGCCCCCGGCGTGCCGTAGTAGAACCCCAGGATCGCGGCGGTCAGGAGCGAGCGAGCGAAGATCCAGGTCGTCACCTGACTGAACACCAGCGTCCAGAGGCCCGGCGCGGCACCCCGCGCATCCCGCCCGTCGTAGAAGCTGTCCACCCCGGCCCCCCTGGGCGACAGGGCGAAACTGGCGGCCAGCACGCCGGCGGTGAGGACGAGGAGGAGGATGGAATCGGACATGGAGCAACGAACCCGTTCAGATGAAAGACCGAACCCTGCTAGCCGACGGAAGGAGGTCCGTCGCCCGGCACGGCGAATTGTGACGCAAACTTGATCGACCGGGAGAGCGGTACGGGCGGTCAGAGCGTGCCAGGATAGGCCCCGCCATCCATCAGCAGATTCTGCCCCGTCACGTATCCGGCCTGCCCCGAACACAGGAACGCGCAATAGGCGCCGAACTCCGACGCCTCGCCGAAGCGGCGCGAGGGATTGTCGGCCTTGCGCTCGGCCATCACCTCCTCGACCGGCCTGCCCTGCTTCTCGGCCACGCCCGCCAGCGTCTGGGCGATGCGGTCGGTGTCGAAGGGGCCGGGGAGCAGGTTGTTGATCGTCACGCCGTGCTGCGCCACCTGACGCGACAGGCCCGCAACGAAGCCGGTCAGGCCCGCCCGCGCGCCGTTGGAGAGGCCGAGTTGCGGGATGGGCGCCTTGACCGCGCCGGACGTGATGTTGACGATGCGGCCCCATTTCGCGTCGATCATCGATGGCAAGACGGCCTTCATCAGCAGGATGGGCGTGAGCATGTTCGCCTCGATCGCGGCGAGCCAGTCGTCCCGGTCCCAGTCGGTGTAGTCGCCGGGGGGCGGGCCGCCCGCGTTGTTGACGAGAATGTCGATCCGGCCCGCCTCGTCCAGCAGGCGGGCGCGCACCTCGTCGGTCACGATGTCGCCGACTACCGTATCGACCGACACGCCGAACCGGTCGCGGATGCCTTGAGCCGTGCTCTCCAGCGTTTCCGGCGTGCGCCCGTTGAGAACGAGGTCGACCCCCTCGCCCGCCAGCGCCTCGGCGCAACCCCGCCCAAGACCGCGCGAGGATGCGCAGACGACCGCGCGCTTGCCCTTCAGTCCGAAATCCATGATCCGTCCTCCCTGTTTAGGAGCGGCGTAGCACGAACCGGCGGGCGGGAAAACGCGCGTTTTCCAGTGTCATCGCGGCACGTTCAACGCCGGGCGCGCAGCGTCTCCAGGATTTCGGCGAGCAAGACTTCCTGACGCGGCAGGCCCTCCTCGACGACCGGCTCTTCCTGACGTTTCAGCTTGTTGACCGCGCGGATGATCATGAACAGGATGAAGGCGACGATCAGGAACGCGATGACGGCGTTGAGGAACACGCCGTAGGTGATGACCGCCTGCCCCGCCTCCTTGGCCGCCGCCGCCGAGGCGACCTCCTCGCCCGACAGGTTGATGTAGAGGCTGGAGAAATCCGCGCCGCCCGTGAAGAGGCCGATCAGCGGGTTGAAGATGTCCTCCACCAGCGACGTTATGATGGTGGTGAAGGCCGCGCCGATGACGATGCCGACGCCCATGTCGACCACGTTGCCCTTGACGACGAATTCCTTGAATTCCTGCGCGATGCTCATGGTTCGGGTCCCCTTCATGAATACAGGGGCGACGTGTCGCACCGCATCGTGAAGGGGATCAAGCTGAAAACTCCCGGGTCGAAACACCCTTTGCGTGCAGGGGCCTAGGTCCGCAGGGTCGCCCCCGTCGCCTTCTCGACCGACGCCACGATCTTCGACCCGATGGCCTCGATCTGCTCGTCGGTGAAGGTCTTGTCCCTGGGCTGCAACCTCACCGAGACGGCGACGGATTTGCGCCCCTCGCCAAGCTGCTTCGCGGCGTTGTCCCCGTCGAAGACGTCGAACACCGCGATATCGTCGATCAGGGCCTTTTCCGCCCCGCGCACGGCCTTGCGGATCGCTTCCGCTTCGGTTCGCGCGTCGACCACAAAGGCGAAATCGCGCTCGACCGCTTGCAGATTCGTGCGTTCCAGCGCCGGGCGGGCGCGGGTTTTGGCCTTGGGGAAGGGGATCGCCTCAAGGTGAACCGCGAAAGCGACCGCCGGGCCGGAAACGTCGAACGCCGCCAGCACCTTGGGATGCAACTCGCCGAAGGTGGCGATCAGGTTCTTGGGGCCGAGGCGGAAATTGGCCGCGCGACCGGGGTGCAGCCAGCCCGGAACCGTGCGATCCGTCTGCATCCGGTCCACCGGGGCGCCGAGCGCGCCCAGCAGCGCCTCGACATCGCCCCGCGCGTCGAAGAAATCGACCGGGCGCCGCGACCCCGTCCACTCGCGCGGCGCGGTAGAGCCGAGGCGCACGCCCGCCGCGACGATCTGTTCCTCGCCCGGTTCGGCCCCGAGGAAGCCGTTGCCGACCTCGAACAGCGCCAGATCGGCGAACCCCCGCGCCTTGTTGCGCGAGGCGGCGGCGAGCAGGCCCGGCAGGGGGCTGGGCCGCATATGCGACATCTCGGAGGAAATCGGGTTTTCGAGCTTCATCGCATCCGCCCCGCCGCCGAAATGCGCGGCCTCGGCACCGGCGACGAAGGAATAGGTGACGCATTCGTTCATCCCCTGCGCCGCCAGAATCCGCCGCGCGCCCGCGACGCGCTTCTGGATCGGGGTCAGGGTCGCGGGGGCCACGCCCGCGATGCGTCGGGGGAGCGGCATGGATTCGAGCTTCGACAGCGAGGAGACCCGCGCGATCTCCTCGACCAGATCGGCCTCGCCCTGCACGTCGGGCCGCCAGGACGGCACCGCGACGGTGAAGTCGCCGCCGTCCTTCTCCACGCCGAAGCCCAGATCGCCAAGAATGCGCACCTGATCGTCCGGCGCAACGCTCATACCCACCAGCGTCTCGATCCGGTCCGCGCGCAGGGGATAGCGGCGCGCGGTGTCGGGTGCGGTGCCTGCGACGATCACGTTCGACGCCTCGCCGCCGCAGAGATCGAGCACCATGCGCGTCGCCATCTCCATGCCGTCCCGCGCGAATTCGGGGTCGATGCCCCGCTCGAAACGATAGCGAGCGTCGGAATTGATGCGCAATTTGCGACCCGTCGCCGCCGTGCGCACGGGGTCGAAATACGCGGATTCGATGAACACGTCCGTCGTTTCCGCCGTGCAGCCCGACTCCAGCCCGCCCATGACGCCGCCGATCCCCTCCGGCCCGGCATCGTCGCAGATCACCGTCATCGCATCGTCGAAACTGTATTCCTTGTCGTCGAGCGCCATCAGTGTCTCGCCCGTCCGCGAAAGGCGCACGTGGATATCGCCCGTCACCTTGGCCGCGTCGAAGACGTGCAGCGGGCGGGCGCGGTCGTAGGTCATGTAATTCGTGATATCGACCAACGCCGAAATGGGGCGCAGCCCGATGGCCCGCAGGCGGCGTTGCAGCCAGTCGGGCGACGGACCGTTCGTCACGCCCCGCACCATGCGCCCGACGAAGAGAGGGCAGGCCCGGTCGGCCACATCCTCGTGCAGCGTCACGCCGATGGGGCTGTCGAACGTGCCCGGCACCGGCTCGATGGATACGGGTTTCAGCGTGCCGACCCCCCGCGCCGCCAGATCGCGCGCGACCCCGCGCACGCCCAGCGCATCGGGACGGTTGGGCGTGATGGCGATGTCGATGACCGGATCGTTCAGGTCGCGATAGTCGATATAGCGCACGCCGAGCGGCGCATCCTCGGGCAGGTCGATGATGCCGTCATGGTCGTCCGACAGCTCCAGTTCGCGCTCCGAACACAGCATGCCGTTGGACTCGACCCCCCGAATCACGCCGGGCTTGAGGTCGACGCCCGTTCCCGGAACATGCGTGCCCGGCGCGGCGAAGACGCCGACCAGCCCGGTGCGCGCATTGGGCGCACCGCAGACGACCTGCACTTCCTCGGACGGGGCATCCGGCCCGTTCGGCCACGTCTCGACGCGGCACAGGCGCAAGCGGTCGGCATCGGGGTGCGGCCCCGCCTCGATCACGCGGCAGATGGTGAAGGCGCCGAGGCGTTCCGCCGGGTCCTCGACCCCCTCGACCTCCAGCCCCAGATCGACCAGTGCCTCGCAGATCTCCGCGACGCTGGCGTCGGTTTCAAGGTGGTCCTTCAACCACGAAAGCGTGAATTTCATCGCCCTGGCCTCTTCTTTCCCCGCCCCGGTCGGGCGCCGTCTTTCGAGGCGCCTTTATAGACATCGGTGCGGGGGTTGAAAGCGCAATCGCCCGACGGCCCTTTCGGGGCGAAGAACCAATTGAAAATCCATGCCGTTGCTCTATAAACTGAAATGAATAGGCTCAATGCATCGTATACGATTTATTTTTGTTCTGGAGTGGCATTCGTTGAGTGGGGACGCGTCGTTTCGCACCGTTGGAAAGGTGAAATGGTTCGATTCCGTAAAGGGATACGGATTCATCGTTCCAGACGAGCCTGTCGGCGATCTCGATGGTGACGTCCTTCTCCACATGTCCGTCCTGCGGTCGGCCGGCTTCAGCACCGTCCCCGAAAACGCGCGCATCGTGTGCGACGCCGTCAAGGGCGAGCGCGGCGTGCAGGCGACGCGCGTCCTCGAACTCGACGACAGCGTCCAGACGGCGGATGATTTCGAGCTGTACGCCATGGATGACGAGGACACGCAGCCCGTCGAGGGCGGCGCTCTCCTGCCCGTCCGCGTCAAGTGGTTCGACCGTGCCAAGGGCTTCGGCTTCGGCAACATGATCGGGGACGCCTCCGACATCTTCATCCATATGGAAGTGCTGCGCCGGTTCGGCCTGCCCGATCTCGCCCCCGGCGAGGCGATCCTGTCGCGGGTCGTGCGCGGGCCGCGCGGCATGACGGCGACGGAGGTACGGCCATGGGACCATTCGTTCCCCCGATGACCAGACGCTCTTTCCTTCTCGCTTCGGGCATGGCGGCCCTGATGGCCACGGACGCCCTGCCCTCCGACGCCGAGACGCCCGTGGACGGCGTGATCGAGGTGATCTCCGGCGAGGCGCGCCACCGCTTCACCATCGAGATCGCCGACGACAACGACGAACGCTCGCGGGGCCTCATGTTCCGCGAGTCGATGCCCGGGGATGCGGGGATGCTGTTCATCTACCCCGACGAGCGGGTCGCCTCCTTCTGGATGAAGAACACCTACATCCCCCTCGACATGCTCTTCATCGCCAATGACGGCACGATCACCCAGATCGCGCCGATGACCGAGCCGCATTCCCTGACCCCCGTGCGCTCCGAGCTGCCCGTGCGGGCGGTGCTGGAGATCAATGGCGGGATGTCCGAGACGCTGGGGATCGAGGCGGGCGATTCGATCATCCTCTATCGCTGACCGGCCATCGCGCGGGAACGCATGACGACGCTTGCCCCCCTCGTCCGAGTGGTATATCCCCGCCTTGTTCGGAGCGTGGCGCAGCCTGGTAGCGCACCTGTTTTGGGTACAGGGGGTCGCAGGTTCGAATCCTGCCGCTCCGACCACTTTCCCTGATCCTTCCCCGGCCCTCGTTACGGGGCGGAATCGTCCAGTTCGCGCGCCGCGACGGGCGGGGCGCCGCGTTCGCGATAGGGCGTGCGGTCGAAATACGACCGATAGCATTTCGAGAAATGCGAGGGCGAGGTAAAACCCGAAGCCAGCGCCACGTTGATGACCGACATCTCCGTCTGCAACAGCAGGTTGCGCGCCTTCTGGAGCCGCAACTCCATGTAGTAGCGCTTGGGCGAGCGGTCGAGATAGCGGCGGAACAGGCGCTCCAGCTGACGCGTCGACATCTCGGCCTGCCTGGCGAGGATCGAGGGGCTGATGGGATCTTCGAGATTCTGCTCCATCATCTGGATGATCGTGACCAGCTTGGGGTGGCGCACGCCGATGCGGGCGGGGACGGAGAGGCGCTGCTCCTCGCGCTCGCCGCGCAAAGGGGTGTGGATGATCTGGTCGGTGATGAGGCTGATGACCCCCGGATCGACGTCGCGCGCGATGAGGGTCAGCATCATGTCCGTCGCCGCAATGCCGCCCGCGCAGGTGAAGCGGTTGCCGTCGATCTCGAACAGGCGGTTGGTCAGCTCGATATCGAGGAACTCCTCGCCGAAAGCCGCCTGGTTCTCCCAGTGGATCGTGCAGCGCCGCTCGTCGAGCAGGCCCGCCCGCGCGAGGATCAGCGCCCCCGTGCACAGCGCACCGATGGGCGAGCCGAGGCGGCTCTGCTTGCGCAGCCATGTGAGGACCGGCTTCGTCGCCGCGAGATGCGCGTTGAGACCGGAGACGACGACGAGGCGCGCGCCCCGCGACACGTCCTCCAGATCGCCCGCCACCTCGACCCGGGCATCGCAGGAGGACCGCACGGGCGCCCCCGTCTCGGAGATCAGGCGCCACGAATACACGTCACGCCCCGCCCCGCGATTGGCGAGGCGCAACGGCTCGATCGCCGACGCGAAAGCGATCATCGAGAAATTCTCGACGAGCAGGAAGACGTAGGCGATCGTTTCGGAGCCTTCGGGTCCGCGCATGGCATGCATCCGTGTCCTCGACGATACCGCCATGCCGGGGCACGACAGTCGTCGGACGAAATCATCCCCCGAGACAAAAGAGAGAATGGGGGCGGCGTCAAGGATCATTCGCGAGGCGCGGACGCGCGCTCAGCCCATCGGGCTCCAGAAATACGCCTGAAAGATCGAATCCACCTGTTCCACGGCGCTCGTCCGCACGACGATGCGCATGCCCGATGTCAGCGTCACGTCGAAGGCGTCGCGGTAGAACCTCGCCTCGCCGATGGTCGAGCGGGCCACGTTGATGCAGGGACGGCGCCGGTCCTGCGGCTCCAGCACGAAGCCGCCGGGAAAGACGACCAGCGTCCCCTCGCGGATATCGGCCAGATCGTCGCCGTCGGGATGGGCCGGGGCGACCCCGCGCCGCCGGTACGACTGCAACCGCGTGCGCATCCTCCGGTTCGCCACGCGCGGCGCATCGCACCCGCCCCAGGACGCGGGCGTGCTCAGAAGCTGCTGCACGGAGGAGACCCCCGCGATGGACGGCTGGAACAGGCGCGACGCCTGCGCCATCGCGATGCGGCAATAGGATGCGTCGGTCGGTCGGTCCGGTTTCTCGAAGGCCGGCAAGTCCGTCATGGTGTTCCTTTTCAACCCGTCCCCAGCACCATGCGGGCGCGGGAGTTAAGAAGGACTCTATACGGAAGGTTAATTTCGCGCCCCGTGCTGTGGACAGTCCCGCGCCGGGAGGTCTATAGACGCCGGTGGCGCGCTCCCGCGCCGGGAAATACGATAATCGAGGACCGAAACGATGACGGTGAACTGGTCTGCCGACAGCTGGAAAAACCACACGGCCTTGCAGATGCCAGAATACGAGGATGCGGCCGCGCTCACGCGCGTGACCGAGAAGCTGTCCTCGTATCCGCCGCTCGTTTTTGCAGGTGAGGCCCGCGCGCTCAAGGCCCGCCTGGGCGATGTCGCGCGGGGGGAGGCGTTCCTGATGCAGGGCGGCGATTGCGCCGAGAGCTTCGCCGAATTCTCCGGCGACATGATCCGCGACACGTTCAAGGTCATGCTCCAGATGGCCGTGACCCTGACCTTCGCGACCCGCAAACCCGTGGTCAAGGTCGGGCGCATGGCCGGACAGTTCGCGAAACCCCGCTCCGCACCGACCGAGACGAAGGACGGGATGGAGCTGCCCAGCTATCGCGGCGATATCATCAACGAACTGGACTTCACGCCCGAAGCCCGCCGCCCGAACCCGGACAAGATGCTCGAAGCGTACCTCCACGCCGCCGCGACGCTCAACCTGCTGCGCGCCTTCGCGACGGGGGGATATGCCGATCTGGAGCGCGTGACGGACTGGAACCTCGATTTCGCCAAGGACGAGCGGTATGCCCAGACGGCGCAGCGCGTATCGCAGGCGGTCGCCTTTATGAAGGCCTGCGGCGTCGATGCCGACACGGCGCACGAGATCGCGTCGACCGAATACTACACCTCGCACGAGGCGCTGCTGCTCCCCTACGAACAGGCGCTGGCACGGGTGGATTCGACGACGGGCGATACCGTCGCCTGCTCGGCGCACATGCTGTGGATCGGCGACCGCACGCGTCAGCCGGACGGCGCGCATGTGGAATTCTGCCGCGGCGTGGTCAACCCCATCGGCGTGAAATGCGGGCCGACGATGACGGCGGAAGACCTCAAGCAGCTCATGGGTACGCTGAATCCCGAGAACGAGCCGGGCCGCCTGACCCTCATCAACCGCTTCGGCGCGGGCAAGGTGGGCGACCATCTGCCGATGCTGATCGACACGGTGAAAGCCGAGAGCGCGAGCGTGGTCTGGTGCTGCGACCCGATGCACGGCAACACGGTCAAGGCCGAGAGCGGCTACAAGACCCGCCCCTTCGACCGCATCCTTCAGGAGACGCGCGAGTTCATCGACACGTGCCAGGACAACGGCGTCTATCCCGGCGGCGTACATCTGGAGATGACCGGCAAGGACGTGACGGAATGCACGGGCGGCATGCGCGACGTGACCGACGCGGATCTTTCCTCGCGTTATCACACTGCCTGCGACCCGCGCCTCAATGCGTCCCAGGCGCTGGAAGTGGCGTTCCTGATCGCGGAAGAGATGGAACGCTAGAGCGATTTCAAGGGCAACGGGTTCGTTGCCCGACTCGGAAATCGCGCCAAGACAGAAAGATAGGGCTTCGGCTCTCCACGCAAAGAGAAGGGGCGAGCCATGCTACGCGTGATCAAATGGCTCTGCCTTTTCCCGCTGTTCTACGTTATCGCGTTCTATGTCTATGCCGCCATCGGCAATGATGCGGGCTGCGGGTCACAAGACCCGGGCTTTTGCTTTGGCGCGGGTGTGTTACTGATGATAATGATGCCTCTGGCATTTATTTTCACCATCCTTGCGGTTCTCCTCTTTGCCAAGGATGCGTGGCACGGGCGGTCGCGAAAGAACGACTGAAGTCGACGCCTTGCCTTCGTCGCATACACGATTACCCTTCACCCTGTCCCCCGCACCGTGCCGGGGCAGGAGCACCCCCCGATGACTGCCCTCCCCGATTTCGCCCCCGTCCGCTATCTCGACCGCACCACGCCGCCGCACATCACCACGCTGGTGCTGATGACCGCGACGGCCTCCATCGCGACGAACCTGTTCCTTCCCTCCCTGCCGACCATGGCGGAGGAGTTCGGCACGTCCTACGCGATCATCCAGCTCACGGTGACGGGCTATCTCGCGCTGACCGGCTTCGTGCAGCTTGCCATCGGGCCGATATCGGACCGCGTGGGGCGACGCCCGGTGATGATCGCCACCCTCGCGATCTTCGTCCTCGCCAGCATCGGCGCGGCCTACGCCACCTCGCTCACCGCCTTCCTCGCCTTTCGCGCGGTGCAGGCGAGCAGCGTCGCGGGCTTCGTCATCTCCCGCGCGTCGATCCGCGACATGGTGGGGCGCGAGCAGGCGGCGAGCATGATCGGATACGTCACCATGGGCATGGCGCTGGCCCCGATGATCGCGCCGACGGTGGGGGGCGCGCTGGGCGACGCGTTCGGCTGGCGCTCCAACTTCCACGCGCTGGCGCTTGCGGGGGTCGTCACGCTTCTCATCGTCTGGTTCGATCAGGGCGAGACGAACCGCCTCAAATCGGGCAGCTTTCGCGATCAGGCGCGCGCCTACCCGTTCCTCCTGCGCTCGCGCCGATTCTGGGGCTATGCCCTGACGATGATGTTCGCGGCGGGCACGTTCTTCGCCTATCTCGGCGGGGCGCCCTATGTCGGGTCGGTCGTCTACGGGCTGAGCGCCACGGAAGTCGGCCTGTACCTCGCCATCACGCCCATGGGCTACGCGACCGGCAACGGATTGTCGGGGCGCTTCGCCGAGCGGGTGGGCCTCTACCGCATGATGACCACGGGCGCGCTGATTACCCTGTGCGTCATGTCGATGACGCTGGTCACGGCTTGGGCGGGTGTCGAGCATCCGCTGGGGTTCTTCGCCTTCACCTTCGCCATCGGCCTCGGGAACGGCATCATCCTGCCCTCGGCCAATGCGGGCATGCTCGACGTGCGCCCCGATCTGGCCGGGTCGGCGGCGGGACTGGGCGGCGCGCTGATGACCTTCGGCGGCGCGGCCCTGTCCGGCGTCGCGGCCTTCACGCTGACAGAGACGTCGGGGGCCTATCCGCTCATCTTCTGCATCCTCGGCTCGTCCGCCCTGTGCCTCGCCTGCGTCCTCTACACGATCCGGGCGGAGAAGCGGCTGAAGACCGCCGCCGTCCCGGCCTAGCCCCCCGCGAACCCCGCATCCGTCTTCGCGTCGAAGGGCGTGTCGCCCATCTCCAGATGCAGCCGGTCGCCTTCGTAGGGATGCGCCCGCGCCACCTCCTCGTCCAGCTCGACCCCCAGACCGGGTGCGTTGGGTAGCAGGACATAGCCGTCCTCCCATTGCATCGGCTTCTTGAGGATCTCCGCGTGGAACCCGTCCCATCGCCCGATGCTCTCCAGAATGAGGAAGTTGGGCGAGCAAGCCCCGATCTGCACATTCGCCGCCCCGACGATAGGCCCGCAATAGAGATGCGGCGCGATCATCGCGGAATGGGCCTCCGCCATCGCGGCGATCTTCTTCGCCTCCAGCAATCCGCCGACGCGCCCGAGGTTCATCTGCAATATCGACGCCCCCTTCGCTTCCAGTAGCCGCGCGAATTCGGTCTTGGAGGTCAGCCGCTCCCCCGCCGCGACGGGAATGGTCGTCGCCGCCGCTACCTGCCCCAGCGCGCCGGGATTGTCCGGCGGGCACGGCTCCTCGAACCACAGGGGGTCGTAGGCTTCGAGCCGCCGCGCCAGCCGGATCGCGCCCGAAGCGGTGAACTGGCCATGGGTGCCGAACAGCAGGTCCGCCTTCGTCCCCACCGCCTCGCGGATATTCCGGCAGAACGCCTCCGACCGTTCCAGCGCGTCGAGATCCGGCTGGCGCCCGTCATAGATCATGTACGGCCCCGCCGGGTCGAACTTGACCGCCGTGAAGCCCTGCGCGACCACTTCCGCCGCCCGTTGGGCCGAAGCGTCGGGATCGGCGTAGAAGGTCGCCGCGTCCTCGTGCGGTTCGGGGTAGAGATAGGTGTAGCTGCGCAGCCGCTCGTGCACCCGCCCGCCCATCAGCTTGTGCACCGGCTTGTCCACCGCCTTGCCGACGATATCCCAGCAGGCCATCTCCAATCCCGAAATCACGCCCATCATCGACAGATCGGGCCGGTGCGAGAACCCCGCGCCGTAGCCGCGGTGCCACAGCGCCTCGATATCGAACGGGTCAGCCCCTTCCAGAAACCGCGCGAAGACATCCCCGACCATCGCCTCGATCACCCTCGGCCCGAAGGTCGCGGCATAGACCTCGCCGTAGCCGACCACGCCGCACGCGGTCGTCAGCTTGACGAAGATGAAGTAGCGACCGCCGAAACCGGGGGGCGGATTCCTGACGACGAAGGTTTCGAGGGCGGCGATCTTCATGAATATTCTCCGGATGGTACGATTCTGGCACGGTTCTGGCATGAGCGGAGTGACCGGCAAGGAGAAACCGACGATGTGCGAACCCGTTCAAATTTAGCGACAATTTTCTTTGAATATACGATGAACAACCGACGGGAAACGCTTGTCTTCACGTGGAACTTACGACTACGCGATACGGTATAAGGCAACCCCGCCACCCGAAGACGGGGATCGAAATTTAAAAGGAACGGACTCCCTTCCAAAGCATTAACGGAGGGAGACCAGCGCAGGCGGAGCCAGAACGATGACCCATACCCGTTTTCTCAGCGAGCGATTCGATTCTGCCATGGCGTCCACCTGGGTGGCCGGTTGCGCTGCCCTGTCCGGCTGGTCCGACGAGGAGGCCGAGCGCCTCGCGTCGTGCGTCGCCGAGAGCGCGCAGGCGGTGTCGGAGCGCGCGTATCGTCTGCGCGATACCGGGCCGGTCTTCGTGAAACTCGATTTCGATTCCGAGAATGCGACTCTGGAGATGCATCACGAGGGCGCGCTGGGCGACAAGCCCTGCGATTGCGCCGCATCCCGGATCGCCAGCGACCGCGTGTCGAGCAACTGGACGGATGCGCAGCTTCGCACCCATCGCATGACCATCGCGCGCACCTGACGCCTGCGATGTGAGAGGGGTGAAGGGCGCCGCATGCCTCACACCCCTTCGAGCGTCTCCGCGACGAGATGGTCGACCACGGCGCGCAGCGCATCCTCGCGACTCGCGCCGTCCTTCGTCGCCATGCGGAACACTTCCCGCTGGCGCCCCGCGCTGGTGCCGCCCGTCACGATCCTGCGCGCGTGTTCGACCTGCCTGACGCAGTCGAGACGTTCCGCATCGGGCATGAGCATGTCGATCAGTTCCTCGACCAGACCGGGCATCTCGGTCTTCTGTCCCCGCCCCAGATCGAGCAAGGACCGCGTGACGCCGTAGCGCTGGGCACGCCAGCGATTCTCCCCGATCAGCGTATCGGGATAGACCCGCCATTTCTGGTTCCCGAGGCGCAGGCGCAGCAGGAACGACAGGAGGCACTGGTACAGCGCGGCGATGCACACCGCGTCGTCGAGGCGCGTGCACACATCCGCGATCCGCATCTCCAGCGTCGGGTATTTCGACGACGGGCGCACGTCCCACCAGATCTTCGACGCATCCTCCAGGCATCCCGCATCGGCGAGCGTATCGACCAGCCGCTCGTATTCGGCATAGGACGGCACGGCGTCGGGCAGGCCGGTTCGGGGCATCGCGTCCATCACCGTCAGGCGATAGCTCGACAATCCGGTATCCTCCCCCTCCCAGAAGGGCGAGGAGCACGACAGCGCCAGCAGGTGCGGCAGGAAATACGTGACCTGGTTCATCAGGTCGATGCGCAGATCCTCGTCCTCGACGGCCGCATGGACGTGACAGCCGGATATCAGCATCCGCCGCGCGTTCTGCGCCATGTCGTCCTGCAAGCCCGCATACCGGTCCTTGCGGGTCCGCATCTGGTCGCGCCAACTGGCAAAGGGATGCGTCGAGGCGGCGATGATCGCGTAGCCGTACCCGTCCGCCACATCCGCCACCGTCCGGCGCAGGCGAGCGAGATCGTCGCGCGCTTCCCCGGCGGTCTGCACGGGGGCCGAGCCGACCTCGACCTGGCATTGCAGGAACTCGCGCGTCACCTGCCCGCCCAGCGCCTCGGTCATCGCGCGGTGCAGCCCCTCGGCGGGGGCGGCGACGAGATCGCGGGTCGCGCGGTCGACGAGAAGGTATTCCTCCTCGATCCCGATGGTCAGGCTCGGTGTGGTCATGCGCGTGATTCCTCGTTTCCGGCAAGGCAGGTGCGCCGATGATGTGGCCACGCGGGTCCGAACGCTACCCGAAATCCGGATTCGTTCCGATCTGAAAGCATTGGAACGGGCATTATGGAAATTCAGCGGTGTCGCCCCGCGCCGTTTAAAGCTATTTACGGCGGCAGGCGGATGACGGCCCGACGGCCGCGCACCGAAAAATGACATTCAACCGGATCGGTTCGTATATACATGAGCACAATCGGCATCATACTCGCGGGCGGCATGGCCCGGCGCATGGGGGGGCAGGACAAGGCGCTTCTCCCCTTCAAGAACGAAAAGCTCCTCACCCGCGCCATCGGGCGGCTGCTCATGCAGGTCGTCGGCGTGGCGCTCAGCTCCAATTCCGACCCCGACACCCTGACCGGATACGGTGTGCCCGTGATCGCGGATGCCGATGACGAACGCGCCGGTCCGCTCGCCGGGGTGCTGGCGGGCATGGTCTATGCCGAAGGGGTCGGCGCGACGCATATCGTGACGGTGGCGGTCGACACGCCGTTCTTCCCGCTCGATCTGGTGTCGAAGCTGACCCGCGCGGCGGAGGAAGCGGAGATGCCGCTCGCCTGCGCGGCGACGGACGACCGGACGCATCCCGTCTTCGGCCTGTGGCCCGTCTCGCTCCGCGCCGATCTGGAGGAGGCGCTGGCCGGGGGCGCGCGCAAGGT
>Ga0209831_1001681_pt1 | contig 19988 bp, 16 predicted proteins | sample Maine_Asex4_meta_FD_187451 | JGI IMG/M metagenome (GOLD analysis project Ga0209831, IMG submission 187451) | Marine algal microbial communities from Maine, USA - Maine_Asex4_metaG (SPAdes) (version 2) | ecosystem: Host-associated > Algae > Red algae > Unclassified | place: Maine, USA | collected...
GGCCGTCGTCGGTCTGGAGCGCGAAGTGCACCGCGGCGATGCGCGAGGAATAGGCCGCCTCGTCGCCCACGCCGTGGGAGCGGCCGACGGTGTGGGAGGAGGCGACGCCGAGTTGCCGCTCGAGCGGCCCGATGAATGTCTCGAACAGGTCGAACATGTCGAGCTCGGCCAGCCGGAACACCTCGCGGATCGTCTCGTCGGCAAGCGTCACGAACAGCAGCGGCGGCGCGCCGTCGCGGTTCGCCGCCGCGCGCACCAGATCCACCACGCCCCGCGCCTTGGTCACGGTGTCCACGAAGGTATGCGTCTCGGTGCGGAAATCGACCCGCGGGAACTGCGACATCAGGCTGTGCGCCATGGCCGCCGCGGTCAGTCCGGTGCGATCCGATACAATGAATGCCTGCTGGCTGCCGTCGTCGCTCATTTCCACCGTCCATCGCGTCGGAGTGCGAGCGCCCGTGCAGCCGCTGGCGGCCCGGGATCGCTCGACGGGACACGATACCCGCTGTCGGTGCCCGCAGGTGGCGCACCCGCCGCCATCCCTTCGCCCGTCGATGCAGAGAGATCCGTGATGACCCAGTACACCCAGCGATTCGCCGAGCTCGGCATGGACGATGTCGCCACCGTCGGCGGCAAGAACGCCTCCCTGGGCGAGATGGTGGCCGAACTCGCCGATCTGGGCATCAGCGTGCCCGACGGCTTCGCGACCACGGCCGACGCCTTCCGGGAGCATCTCGCGGCGAACGGCGTCGATGCGAAGGTGGCCGCACGCCTGGAAGGGCTCGACAGCGAGGATGTGACCGCGCTGGCCGCGGCGGGAACTGACATCCGGCGCCTGATCGTCGAGGCCCCCCTGTCGCCGGCGTTCCGCGACGCGATCGCGGCAGGCTGGCAGCGGCTCGTCGGCGATGCACCGCCGGGCAGCGTCTCGGTCGCGGTACGTTCGTCGGCCACCGCCGAGGACCTGCCCGAAGCCTCCTTCGCGGGCCAGCAGGAGACCTTCCTCAACGTGACATCCCTCGACGAGGTACTGGAGAAGGTGCGCGAGGTGTTCGCCTCCCTCTACAACGACCGCGCGATCTCCTACCGCGTGCACCAGGGCTTCGCCCACGGCGAGGTCGCGCTGTCGGCGGGCATCCAGCGCATGGTGCGCAGCGATGTCGGGGCGAGCGGGGTGATGTTCTCCGTGGACACCGAGACGGGCTTCCCCGATGCGGTGTTCGTCACCAGTTCGTGGGGTCTGGGCGAGTGCGTGGTGCAGGGTTCGGTCAACCCGGACGAGTTCTACGTGCACAAGCCTACCCTGGAGGCCGGGCGACCGGCGATCCTGCGTCGCACCCGCGGATCGAAGGCGATCAAGATGGTCTACGCCGGCCCGGACGATGATGGTGGCGACGGCGCGCAAGCAGCCGCGCGCCGGGCGGTCGACACCGTCGACACCACCGAGGCCGAGCGCATGAGCCTCTCGCTGAGCGACGCCGACGTGGAGTCGCTCGCCCGAATGGCCGTCACGATCGAGCGCCACTACGGCCGTCCGATGGACATCGAGTGGGGCAAGGACGGCAACGACGGTCAGCTGTACATACTGCAAGCCCGACCTGAAACCGTCGAGTCGCGCAGCGACACGAACGTCATCCGCCGCTACCGCCTGGACGGGGACACGGGCACCGTGCTCGTGCGCGGTCGCAGCATCGGCCAGCGCATCGGCGCCGGCAAGGTGCGTGTGGTCAAGGGCATCGAGGGCATCGATCGGGTGCGCGAGGGCGACGTGCTGGTCACCGACATGACCGATCCGGACTGGGAACCGGTCATGAAGCGCGCCGCCGCCATCATCACCGATCGCGGGGGACGTACCTGCCACGCCGCCATCATCGCGCGCGAGCTCGGCGTGCCGGCCATCGTCGGCTGCGGCGACGCGACCCGCACGCTGGTCGATGGCCAGCCGGTCACCGCCAGCTGTGCCGAAGGCGACACCGGCTACGTGTACGAAGGCGAGCTGGCGTTCGAGGTGGCCGAGACGCGGCTCGACACGCTGCCGGAGCTGCCGTTCAAGCTGACCATGAACGTCGGCAATCCCGAGCGCGCGTTCGGGTTCAGCCGTCTGCCGCACGCGGGCGTGGGCCTGGCGAGGCTCGAGTTCATCATCAGCAACACCATCGGGGTGCACCCGAAGGCGCTGCTGGAACACGAGAGCATGCCCGACGACGTGCGCGCCGAGATCGACCGGCGCGCCGCAGGCTACCGGAGCCCGGTCGACTTCTACGTCGACAAGATCGTCGAGGGCGTGGCGACGCTCGGCGCCGCCTTCGCTCCGCACCCGGTGATCGTGCGCCTGTCGGACTTCAAGTCGAACGAGTACGCCAACATGGTCGGCGGTTCGCTGTTCGAGCCCGAGGAGGAGAATCCGATGATCGGCTTCCGCGGCGCGTCACGCTACCTGTCGTCCTCGTTCCAGGAGTGCTTCGAGCTGGAATGCCGGGCGGTCAAGCGCGTGCGCGACGACATGGGCCTGCTCAACATCGAGCTGATGGTGCCGTTCGTGCGCACGCTCGAGGAAGCCGACCAGGTGCTCGCGCTGATGGGCGAGCACGGTCTGGTACGGGGCGAGAACGGGCTGCGTATCGTCATGATGTGCGAGGTACCGAGCAACGCCGTGCTGGCGGACGAGTTCCTGGAGCGCTTCGACGGCTTCTCCATCGGCTCCAACGACCTGACGCAGCTCACCCTGGGGCTCGACCGCGACTCGGGGCTGGTCGCCCACCTGTTCGACGAGCGTGACCCGGCCGTCATGAAGCTGCTGGGGCAGGCCATCGCCGCGGCGAGAAAGGCCGGCAAGTACGTCGGCATCTGCGGGCAGGGGCCGTCTGATCACCCCGATCTCGCCCGCTGGCTCATGGAGCAGGGCATCTCCAGCGTGTCCCTGAACCCGGACACCCTGGTGGAGACGTGGCTGTTCCTGGCGGGCGAGGCGGCGAGCGAGGGGTAGCCCGCCGGTCCGGGGCGGGCGAGGTTCGGGGTGCGACGACACGGACGCGGGCGCTACGGACGCGGCAGCCGATCGCCGCCCGCCGGCACGGCGACGACATCGGCATCGCGTCGGCCGGCCGGCTCGCGCGCCCCGAGCATGCGCTGTCCCGGATGATCGTCGAACCGGGTCTCGTCCTGCACGTAGGCCATGACGGTGCGCACGTCGCGATGGCGCGACTGCGCGGCCATGCGGTAGATGTCGCTGCCGTTGCGGGCCGCCTGGGTCAGGAAGCCGTGCCGGAGGCTGTGGGCGGCGAACGCGGTCGGGTCCCGTCCGATCGCACCGGCCCCGCGCTTGACGATGGCAGCGACCGATTGCGGCGACAACCGGTGCGGGGACGGCACGTCCCCGCGGTAGAAGCGCAGGAAGACCGCACCGCCGCGCACGCCGCCCGCCACGAGCCATCGTTCCACGGCGTCGACCGGGCAGTACGGCGAGCCGGCCTGCCCGGGAATCGCGATGGTCTGCGTGCGTCCGGCCTGGTCGGTCTTGGAGTGGCGCACCGTGAGCAGGAAGCCCCGGTCACGCCGTTCCAGGTCGCTGACGTCCAGGGCGCACAGTTCCGAGCGGCGCAACGCGCCGGCGAAGCCGAGCAGCAGCACGGCACGATCGCGCAGGCCGGCAAGCGTCGCCAGGTCGAGCGCATCCACCATGCGACACGCATCGGCATCGAGCACCGGCGCCTTGCGCGCACCGGCCACGTCCCGCCGGCTGTTGGCGATGCCGCGCAGTACCTCGGAGACCTCGGGTGCGGCGTGCGGGGACACGTGCCCGGCACCCAGGTGCATCAGGCGGATGGCCGCGAGCCGCCGCCGCAGGGTCGACACGGCACGCCCGGCCGGGCGTTCGGCACAGGGCAGCGCCTCGACGGCGAGAAAGCGCGCGATGTCGCGCGGCGATGCGGGCAAGGGGCGTACCCCGGTACCGGCGCACCAGCCGAGAAACGCGCGCCAGTCCGCCTCGTAGGCCCGCCAGGTGCTCGCGGCACGGCTGCCGTTGGCGTAGCCCCGCGCCGCGTCATCGGCACGCGCGAGCGCATCGCTCGTCGGCGAAACGCCGACGATATCGGCCGCGCGTACGCACTCGACATCCGTGGAGGAATCGCCCATGCGGTCAGTGTACGCCCGAGGCGGTGAATCGGCCCGACGCCCCTTGATGAGCGAGGGACCTACAGGATGGTGCGGACGAGCTTCCTCTTCAGCGCTCCGAAGGGCGGGTAGGCCACCGGCGGGTCGAAGTTCGTCGGCCGCTCGAGCACGGACTTCCTGTGACTGAGCTCGTCGAACCCCCACTTGCCGTGGTACGCGCCCATGCCGGACTCGCCGACGCCGCCGAAGGGTAGACCGGGCACGCCCAGGTGCAGGATCGTGTGGTTGATGCACATGCCGCCCGAGGAAGTCTCCCGGACGATCCTCTCGGTAGTTGCCCCGTCCTCGGTGAACGCGTAGAGCGCGAGCGGCTTGGGTCCGGCGTTGACCACCTGCAAGGCTGCGTCGAGATCGTCGACGACGATGACGGGAAGGAGAGGGCCGAAGATCTCCTCCCGCATCAGCGCCGCATCGAGCGACACCTCGTCGAGGATGGTCGGCGCGATGAACCGCGTCGCCGCATCGCTCTGCCCGCCCACGGCGACGCGTTCGAAGCCGCCGGCATCGATCAATCCCGTCAGGCGGCGGAAGTGGCGATCGTTGACGATGCGGCCGTAGTCCGCGGAGGCCTGCGGGTCCTCGCCGTAGAACGCCTGGACGGCCTCCACCATGTGGGCGACGAGCTCCCGGTGCACGTCGCGCTGCACGATGACGTGGTCGGGGGCGACACAGGTCTGGCCCGCGTTGAAGAACTTTCCCCAGACGATGCGCCGGGCGGCGACCTTCAGCCGTGCGTCCCGATCGACGATGGCCGGACTCTTGCCGCCCAGTTCCAGCGTGACCGGAGTGAGATGCTCGGCGGCGGCGCGCATGACGATGCGGCCGACGGTGGCGTTGCCGGTGTAGAAGATGTGGTCCCAGCGCTGCTCGAGCAGTGCGGTGGTCTCCTCGACCGCCCCCTCGATCACGCGCACGGTGCGCGGGTCCAGGTAGCGGGGCAGGGTCTCGGCCAGCAGGTGGCTGGTCGCGGGCGCCAGCTCGCTCGGCTTGAGGACCACCGCGTTGCCGGCGGCGATGGCGGTGGCGACGGGCAGCAGGCTGAGCTGCAGCGGGTAGTTCCACGGCGAGATGACCAGCACGATGCCCTTCGCCTCGCGCTGCACCCAGGCCTTGCCGGGCCGGGAGACGAGCGGCACGCTGACCGGTTCCGGTGCGGCCCACTTCGCGAGGTTCTTCCTCATCACCTTCAGCTCGGTGAGGCTGATCGCGATCTCGCCGGCGTAGGTCTCGATGTCCGGCTTGCCCATGTCGGCGCGCAGGGCCTCGGTGAACGCGGACTCGTTCTCCTCGATCAGGCGGATCATCCGCTCGAGCTGGTCGGTACGGAACGCGACCGTGCCGGCGAAGCCGGTGGCGTGCTCGCGCCTGAGCCCGTCCACCAGCGCCTCGGCCCTCACCGCGTCGAGGCGGACCACGTCGGTGACGTCGCCGGTCGTCGGTGCCGGGCGGGTACGGGGCGTATCCATGACGAGCGTCGGGTTGTGGTGTCCCGCGATGGTATCGGGGAAGCTGGAGCGGCGCTCCGCCGCGACCGGATCTGCCGGGCGGTGCGGGCGCGGTCGGCCTGTCTCGTCATCGCCTGCGTACCGAGTTGCCGCCGGCGATGATGCCCTTGATCAACGCTGCCACGGCCCCGTGCCGGTCGAGATCGTCGGCGCCCTCCTCGACGGCGCGCTCGTGGGCGGTTGCCGCGTCCTCGAGAATGCCCACGATCTCGCTTTCGGGCAGGACGTGCGCATCGTTGAGCGCGAGCAGCAACGCCTCGCAGATCGAGAGTGCGGCCATTCCGGAGCACGTGCTATGTTCGGACATGCGGCGACGGCCCTCCAGGACGAGTGCTCCGGCTCGAGGGCGAGCCCGATGTCGAACCCCGATGCTGAACAGGTTGCCGGAAGCCGGATGAATCCGGGCTGATCGAGATCAGTCACCGACCCATTCACTTCCAGATGTTCGCGCCTACCGTCGTGAGCTCCGGTTGCACATGATCGAAGACTCGCCGCTGGCCCGGAAACTGGGTGCGTTCGTCGCCTTGTCGCAGGCGGAGCTCGTCGTGCTCGACAGGCTGCACACGCGCCGTCTTTCCTTCCTGAACTCGAACTCCCAGCACGTCTCGGAGGCCGTCTCCGACACCTGCCGGTAGACGAGCTCGCTGCTCACGCCGCGACCGTCGATCGCCTGGTACGTCAAGGTGTACTCGCCCGCATCGTCGTGAACGAAGTCGGTGACCAGGGTCGTGACCGGCTCGCCGTACTGGCCGCCCGACGGGACGGCGGCGCCTTGCTCCCGCCCCGCCATCGGCGAGGGCTCGATCTGCAGGGCGGTATCGAAGGGCGCATGGTGGCAGCCGATGAGGTACGGCGGCGTCTTCGTCGTGTAGTGCCGGTAGCTGCCGTCGGCCTGCAGGAGCGCGTTGCAGTCGTCCAGCCTCGCTGCCGTCACGCCGTCGGGGAAGTTGTTCCAGTCGTTGAACCGGCCGCCGCCGTAGTAGTCCGTTCCGCCCTCGCCGAAGTGCACCGGCGCGCCGTCGAGCCCGAACGCGACCGGCTGCGACAGATCGTGCTCGTCGAGCAGGCAGACCGGTGTGTAGTGGTAGTGGTCGTCGTCCCCCTGGCCGGCATGGCCACCGCACCGATCGAGCTCACCGGCGAGCACCGTGTCGTTCTCCGCCGTGTAGGCCGCCAGGGCGGTGGACACGTCGGGGCGACGTTCGTAGTGGAAGATGGGAACGCCGTCGACGGCGACAGCGATCGGGACTCTCGGCGAGGCCTCGGTGGTGGCCTCGGAGTAGGCGGGGTCGAGAGGCACGTTCCACTCGTAGGTGTAGGGGATCGCCACGCGCTGGATCCAGGAGGTGATTCCCACCATGATCGTCTCGCCGTCGTCGACGTTCCGCGTGGGCGGCAGACCGGTCTCGGAGGTGATCGACAGGAACGTGTCGCCGCACGCGTGCGACACCAGGTCACTGACCGGTACGAACGCACCGTCGTAGCCTTGGCATGCGCTCGCGTCCGCGCCGGCGGTGTCCGCCCCCGTCGTGGAATGGAAGGTGAGCGTGGTTTCGGCGACGGTGCCGGAGGCTTCCACCGCGCTCAGCATCGCCGCGTAGTCGACGTCGATGGAGCTCTCGGCGGGCAGCAGACCGGCCAGGACGGGATCGGACGAGAGCGCGTAGAGCGTGACGGTGTAGCTGTGGGTGCCCGCACCCGCCGAGCACGGGGACGAGTAGGAGATGGCCGCGCCGTCCTTGTTGGCACCGAGGTACCACGGGCCGTCGTCCGCCCCCCCGTAGTCGATGCTCGTCGTTCCGGGGTCGATGTTCCAGAGCTGCAGGTAGCCGCTGAGCGTCGTCTCGTCGTCCGGATCCGGGAAGTGGTGCATCGTGATGGCGAGAGACTGCGTGCCGTCAGGCACGTCCGACCATTCCAGGGGGATGGATTCCTCGACGCCGTCGATCTTCTCCTCGCACTGGAATCGCGCCAGCAACTCGCCGTCGACGACCGCTCGACTGTTCAACGTGAAACCCTGCCCATCCGTGGTATCGGCGGCAACGGGATCGTTCGTCGACGAATCGCTGCAGGCGGTGACGAACAGCGTCAGAAGGGATGTCGTGACAAGCGTTCCAGGCAGATGCCGCATGTGGCGTGTTCCGTATGTCCGTGGTGAGCTGGACACCGAATCTAGGCCAGGAAAGTGCAACGAATGTGCAGGCCAGTTGCAGCGAGGGGAACCGTCGCCACGCGTACCGCTCGATGCACGGGCATTCCGTGCGCGTGCGGATCGGTTCGGCGCGAGCCGGCGACGGGGCTCCGGCGCCGATCCGTCCAGGCAGGTCGTGTTCGGGAACCGGGGCGCTGCCGATCGGCGCTCAGCCGCCGATCAGGCGCTTGCGCCGCTCCTTCATCCTGTCGTTCGATGTCCGGGTTCCGTCGTGAAACGAGCCGAACAGCTTGTCCCAGGGCAGTTCCAGCGAGCCGTAGTTGCACTCGAAGTGGCGGTGGTGCATCTGGTGATGGAAGGTGCCGAGCTTCAGCCGGTTCCGGTCCTTGATGACCAGGCCCTCGAAGCCCGTGTGGGTCGTGGCCGCCGTCAGCGCGTAGTGCTGCAGGTGGAACAGGATGTGGACCGGATGCGCCGCGACGACCCAGTGGACCAGGATCGAGCCGAGATCGACTTCGACGTCTTGGTCGAGGCGCCGCCGTACTGTCTGCTGCCGGCCGCGCACCGGCTGGCCCGACGATCGTCGGTGAGCATGGCCGAGATCGCGAAGGAGCCGCTGGTGGTGTTGAACCGACCGGTGGCCGCGGCGTGCTACCGGGGTCTCTTCGACGCCCATGCTCTCGATGTGTCGATCGCCGCCTACGCGAACTCGACCGAGATGGTCCGGAGCCTCGTCGGCCCGGCCCGCGACCGACAGCTTCCGGCATTTCCCGGACGGTTCAGCCATCGTCGGTACCGTCATCGAACGCGAGTGTCGCCTGAACCTCGGCCGAGGGCAGCGGCCCGGCAGTGTCCGGTTCCCGAAGTCCGGCCTCGATGAGCAGGTCGCTCAACCGCTCGATCCGGGCGTGGCAGGCCAGCACGTCCACCCGCCGGGCCTCGACGAGTTCACCCACGGCACGTTCGTGCCGACGGGTGCCGTGCCGGGCGGCGGCTTCGCTGCGCACCACCCGCTGCTCGTTCCGGTCCGCCAGCGATACCGCAGCGGCGAGCCGCTCCTCGCTGCGCGCCAGTCGGGTACCGAGGTCGTCTGCGCGCCGGGCCTGCTCGTCAACGGATGCTTCCAGCGCCCGCGTCCGATCCGCCCGTAACGTTCTCTCCTGCTCGACGACCGCCTGCAACGCACCGAGTCGTTCCTGCTGCTCGGTCTGCTGCCTGTCCGCCGTGGCCTGATCGGCCCGCGCGCGCGTTCGGGTCAGATCGAGTTCGTGGTCGAGCGCATCGCGCTCCTCGCGCCGCGTGTTCGCCGTCTCGTCGGCGACCCTCGTCGCGGCCCGCGCCTCGTCGAGCTGCCCCTCCAGCCGCTCGACCCGGGCGGTCGAGCGCTTCAGTCGATCCTCGAGGGAATCGATCGTCGCTCGCGCCGTGCCGAGTTCGTGACTCGCCAGAGCTGCCTTCGCGGTGGCCTGCCCGCACTCGACCCGCATCGCGGCCACCTTCGCGGTGGCGGATTCGTGGATGGCGTCGACCTGCGCGTCGGCGGCGGCCGTGACGTCCTGCCACAACTCGGCGGCGCCGGCGACGAGCCCGCGAACCAGCGCGTCCGGCAGCAGTACCCCCGGACCGTCCGCCCGGTCGATCTCGAGCGCGCGCAGATGTCCCGCGATGGTGGTGAGACTGCCGGTATCGCCGAGCTTCTCGCGCACCGTGCGGACCGATGGCGCGAGGCCGGCGGCCACCAACGCGTCGTGCGCTTCCTCGACGGCTTCCCGGGATACCCCCCGTCTCCCCATGCCGATCATCCTCGCGATACTGTTTTCATAACGTATCATAACGACATGCAAGAATCGTCGATAGGCCGAAACGATAGTGGCAGGGCAAATAGATACTGATAACCGGCATTCTCGATAGCTATAGGCGACGCGGTGTCGGAGTGTGTCGAGGCGCTGGTCCGTTACACCCTCCGGCATCGCCCGGGCCACCGGGTTCGATCTACGGGCGGCCGGAACCACGCGTGTCGAGCATCGCCTCGCGTCAATGTTGCAGCCGGCACGAGGCGTCGGCTGCTCACCGTGCGCCCGGACGTACCGTGTGCATTCCATAGACACGCTTTCCGGAGCCATGCCCGCGTTCAAGCCTCTCGAAGAACAGGTCGTCGTCCTGACCGGTGCCTCGTCCGGCATCGGACTGGTCACCGCCCGACTGCTGGCCGAGCGCGGTGCGAAGCTGGTGCTGGTCGCCCGCAACGCCGATGCGCTGGACGAGCTGGTGCGCGAGATCGAGGCCGGGGGCGGGGAGGCCATCTCGGTGCCGACCGATGTCGGTGATCGCGAGGCGGTGACGACGTTGTGCGAACAGGCGGTGGCGCACTTCGGTCGCATCGACACCTGGATCAACGATGCGGGCGTGGCCATCTACGGTGCGGCCACGGACGTGCCATGGGAGGATCAACGTCGCCTGTTCGATACCAACTACTGGGGCGTGGTGGCCGGTTCGCTCGAGGCGGTGGGGCAGTTCGCGCGCCAGCGCAAGGCGGGCGCGACCACCGTCGGCAAGCTGATCAACCTCGGCTCGGTGCTCTCGGACCGGGCGATGATCTTCCAGGGGCCGTACTCCGCCTCCAAGGCGGCCGTCAAGGGGTTCACGGATTCGCTGCGCATGGAGCTGGAGGAGGGGGGCGAACCGGTCTCGGTCACGCTGATCAAGCCGCCCGCGGTCGACACCACCTACATGGAACACGCCCGAAGCTACATGGACTCGGAAGGCACCCGCAATCCTCCCCCGTCCTACGATCCCGCCCTGATCGCCACCGCCATCGAGCATGCCTGCGAGGACGATCCGCGCGATCTGGTGATCGGTGGCGGCGGCTGGATCATCGGCAAGCTCGGTCAGATCGCGCCGGCGGTGACCGATGCCGCCATGAAGGCGACGGGGCGCTTCCTGCAGAGCTCGTCCAGCCCGCCGCGCACCGGCATGCGCGACAACCTGTACGCACCGGCCCGCGATCTGGAGGAACGGGCCGACATGCCGCCGATCGTGCCCGGCATCGGTCCGCGTCGCACCAGCCTGCTGCTCGCCGCGCAGATGCATCCGGTGGCGACCCTCGCGTTCGGCGCGCTGGTGGTGGCGGGCGCGTCCGCGGCGCTGCGCAGGCGGTGAGGGAGGGGACGGGCGACGCGCAGCTCGGCGCGAAGGGCTCCGAGCGATACCACCCGCCCGAATCCGCCGAGGACGATCACTGGCTGTCGCTCGGCGTGAAGGTTGCCGTGGCGATGTACCTGGCGGACACGCTCTCGCGCGCCGGCGGCTTCGACGAACCGACCTGGGCCGTCATCTCGGCGGCCTACATCGCCACCAGTCCACCGTTCGCCTCGCTCGAGGCGGTGCTCAGGAAGATCGTCGCCCTGGCGGTGGGCATCGCGCTCGGATTCGCCGGTGCGTACACCGCAACGCTGCTGAGCGGCATACCGTCGCTGCACTTCGTGCTGGTGGGCCTGATCACCGGCGCGCTCGCCACCCGCTCGGCCGACTACCTGTTCGCCGCCGTCGTGGCCACGATCGTGACCTTCGCGGGCGCCGGTGGCGGCGACCCGTTGCCCGAGGTGCTGGTCACCACCGCCTGCCTGGTGCTGATCGGCTGTGCCGTCGGACCGGTGGTGGTGTGGTGCGTCGAACGGATCAAGCGCTTCATGGTGGAGCGCCGGGCGTGAAGGTGCACATCGTGCCGACGCTTGCAAACGTCCTGCTGACCGTCTCGTCGGCCTGGGCCCTGTCGGTGGCGGTACCGGTCGTCGCGCAGGATCTCGTGCCCGACGGCGTGATCGTCATGCGTGCCGCCGACACCATGCTCGCGTCCGATCTCGGCGCCATCGACGTCGTGACCGCGGACGGGGAGACGCTGGGGGACGTCACCGATACCATCCTGTCCCGCGACGGACGGATCGTTGCCCTGGTGGTGGGCATGGGCGGGGTGCTGGGCGTGGCCGAGAAACCGGTCGCCATCGCCTGGGAACACCTGAAGGTGAGAGCGCTGCCGGACGGGTTCGAGTTCGTGTGCGATCTGGACCGCTCGGTTCTCGATGCCGCACCCGTCCATCGCGATCGTGATGGGTAGGCCGGGCGCACCGCGGAAACGGACGCCCGATCCCTTCCGTCAGACCGTACCGGTACCGCCCTCGGCCATGCCGGGCTTGAGCACCACCTTGGTCCAGTCGTTCTGGTTGTTGGCGAAGTTGCCGTAGCCGCGCGGTGCCTGTTCGAGCGGCAGGCGGTGGCTGATCATGAAGGTCGTGTCGATCTCGCCTTCACCGATACGCTCCAGAAGATCCTTCGTGTACGCCTGGGTATGCGTCTGCCCGGTCTTCAGCTGCAGGCCCTTCTCCATCAGCGCGCCGAGCGGGAACTTGTCGAGCATGCCACCGTAGACCCCCGGCATCGAGATGCGCCCGCCCTTCCTGCAGGCGAGGATCGCCTCGCGCAGGGCGTGGCCGCTGTCCGCGCCCATGCCCACCGTCTGCTTGACGTTGTCCACGATCGTGTCGAGCGCGAACCCGTGCGCCTCCATGCCGACCGCGTCGATGACCGCGTCCGGCCCGATCCCGCCGGACATCTCCATCAGCGCGTCCAGCACGTGGGTGCGCTTGTAGTCGATGGTCTTCGCACCGAGTCCCTCGGCCAGCGCCAGCCGGCCGGGGTAGTGATCGATGGCGATGACCTGGTGGGCGCCCATCAGCAGGGCGCTCTGGATCGCGAACAGGCCGACCGGTCCGCAGCCCCACACCGCGACGGTATCGCCCGGTTCGATCTGCGCGTTCTCCGCCGCCATCCAGCCGGTGGGCAGGATGTCCGACAGGAACAGCACGTCGTCATCGTCGAGACCGTCGGGGATCACGATCGGACCGACGTCGGAGTAGGGCACGCGCACGTACTCGGCCTGACCACCGGGGTAGCCGCCGGTCAGGTGCGAATAGCCGAACAGGCCGCTAACCGGATGACCGAACAGCGGTTCGGACAGGTCCTGCTTGTCGGCAGGGTTCGAGTTGTCGCAGGCGGAGAACTGCTGGATCCGGCAGTGGAAGCACTGGCCGCACGAGATCGTGAACGGCACGACCACGCGCTGACCCTTTTCCAGCGTGCTCTTCGAACCGGTCTCCACGACACGGCCCATGAACTCGTGGCCGAGGATGTCGCCCGATTGCAGGCCCGGGATCACCGCATCGTAGAGGTGCAGGTCCGAGCCGCAGATGGCGGTGGAGGTGACCTCGATGATCGCATCCCGCGGGTTGACGATCTCGGGATCGGGAACGGTGTCCATGCGGACATCGTGCTTGCCGTGCCAGGTGAGTGCGCGCATCGGTTCAGGGTCTCGCGGCGTCGGCGACGCGGTTGGCGGAGGTGCTGATCTCGCCGGTCTCCATGAGCATCTTCAGCCGCTTGAGACCGCGACGGACCTGGGTCTTCGGGTCGACCTGCAGCATCTTCGCGACGACACCTCCGAGCGCACCACCGGGCTGGCGGTACCGGACCGTGGCGACGACCTCGGTGCCTCGATCACCCGGAGCATCACGGAACAGCACGTGCCCTTCGGACTCGATGTCCGACCCCTCGACGGTGCGCCAGACGACCTCCTCGTTCTCGACGTCGTGCACGATCCGTGTCCGCATGACGATCTCCCGGCCGACACCGGTCTCGATGGTCCAGCGGTGCGTGCCCTCGCCGGTATCCTCGATCGACTCGACGTGCTCGAGAAAGCGCGGAATGTTGGAGAAGTCGCGCCAGTAGGCGTAGATCTCGGCCCGTGGGCGGTCGATCGTGACGGTACGCCCGGTGAGCGGTCGCGCCCGGTCCCGCTCCAGGCGCGAGGTGCGCGACGATGCGCTGTCGGGCGGACGCTGCCAGCGTCGCTCCTCGGACTGCCGGCGGGCGTACCAAGCGGCACCGACCGCACCGAGCACCGCGCCGGCGCCGAGCGTGAGCCAGAGACCGTTGCGGTCCTCGCCCGCCGGACCATCGTCGTAGGGCCGATCGGGGCGGGAAGACAGCGCGCGGCGGTGACCGCGGCGAACAGGCAGATCGGGGTACACGTGTCTCGTCCTCGTGGCAGGACCGGCCGGCAGGCCGATCGACGGGATTCATCGTGGGATCGTCGCGGTGTCGGAACGGTGCGCTCGTAGGAATTACTCGCACGGGGCGGGGCTACCGTGGCCGGGTCCCGCAGCGTGCACAGCGCCACCGCACACCCGGCACGCCTGCCCGGCATCGAGGCGATGCACGACGGATCGTCCCTCGCGGACCGGGAGCGCTGGTGGCGAGGGTCCGGCCCCATGCGCTCCTTTCTACCTTTCGTTGGCCAGGGCCGGCCCTTGCGCACCGGTACGCATGGCCTGCTCGCACTCCTCGACCATGAGGTCGATGAACAGCCGCACCGCGGGCACACTCGAACGCCGTGGAGGGAAGGCCAGGTAGATCTCGATCTCGGGTCCGGCGTGTTCGGGCAGGAGTCGCACGAGCTCGCCCGCCGCTACCAAGGGCTCGGCATACACATCCGGCAAAAATGCCATGCCGATATCGCGCCGCAGCAACCCGAACGCCACCATCGGATCTCCGACAGCGATGACGGGTGCGTTCGCGAACGTCACCTCCTCTGACAGCCGGATGGCGGGCAGCGATGTGCGCAAGCACCGGAGCAATTAGTTGCACGCCTGTCAGGGCGCTACCGGCGACGCGCAGCGGGCCACTCGGCTCGGCAGATGAGGCGCGACGCACCGCATCGACCTCTTGATCCAGACGTAGTGCCCGCTCGCCGCTATCGACGAGACTCTCCCCGAAGGCTGTCAGCCGCAAGCCTCGCCCGACCCGGTCGAACAGGGTCATACCGGCAAGCTCCTCCAGCCGCGCAAGGGCGCGGGCAAGGTTCGCCTCGGCTCATCGTAGCGACGCGCTGCAGCGCTGATGCCGCCCGCACTCGCGATCTGAGCGAATGCACGAAGATCGTCCAGCGCGAATCGAGTTGTCATGCCGGCCATGGTAGACGAGCACATCGTTTCGATTGCGGAACGATGCGTGTCGCGTCGGTGACTCGTCGAGAATCGCCCGGGCGTCGATCCTGCGCAGCATGAACGACCCTTGGCCCGATCGGCGTGGCGCGTTCGTGGTGATGACGGATGACGGTGCAAGCGGATCGGTCCGATATCGAGACGGTGCGGACCGGTCCGGTCGCTGGTCACGAGTCCGGTTCCTGCCGATCATCCAACCGGACATCACCGGATCGTGGGACACCACGTCAGACGCATTCGAGCAGGCGTCCACCGAGAGCACCCGTGCGGCGGAGGGCGCGTCCGCGGATTCGGCACCTCGCCCGATCTCCTGGGAACACGCGCAAGCGGCCAAAGACGGTGAGGTACGCTACCTGTCCGGCATCATCCGGGCAGGCGAGCGTGCGCCGCTCGCCTTCGAGACCGGCGGTCGAGTCAAACGCATCGATGTGGAGGTCGGAGACCGTTTCACGGCCGGTGACACCCTCGCAACTCTCGACGCGCTGTCGCTGGAGCTGGAGCTCGATGAATGTCAGGCGGCGCTGTCCGAAGTCGAGGCCTCGCTTGCCGACGGGCAACGCGACTTTGAAAGAAAGCGCAGCCTTTACCAGAAGGGGGTGGAGGCCGAGGCCGCGTTTCTGACCTCACAGGCGCAGCTCGCCACGCTCGAGAGCCGCGCCGCCGTTTCGCGCACTCTGATCGAGCGGGCACGCGAGCGGCTCGCCGACGCGACCTTGCTGGCCCCCTTCGCAGGCTCGGTGGCCGAACGCCGCGTCGAGCCTGCCGAGTTCGTTCAGGCCGGTGCCGCCGTTCTGGAGGTGCTCGGTGATGGCGGCGGGTACGAGCTCACCGTGCGCGTTCCCGACTCGATGATCGACGGACTCGACCCGATCGGTGCGTATCGCGTGCGTATCGGTTGCGGGACCGCGGAACGCCAGATCACGGCCCGCATCGTCGAGATCGGCTCCCGCGCCACGACGGGTGCTGCCTTCCCGGTAACGCTGCGCCTCGCAGAGACCTCGGAGGCCGTCGGGGCGGCGCCGCGGCCCGGCACCGTCGCGGAGGTGCGTCTCGAGCTGAATACCCCGGGCATTGCCGATGCAGGACTGCTGCGCATTCCGACGACCGCCCTGGTGGCGAGCACCGGGACGACAAGCCACGTCTTCGTCTTCGATGAGGCCACCTCGACGGTGGCGCAGCGCGAGGTGCGCCTCGACTCGATGGAGGGCGATCACGCGCTCGTTGCCGGAGACCTGGTGGAAGGGGAGATCGTGGCAAGTCGCGGCGCAAGCTTTCTCGTCGACGGTCAGTCAGTGGTGCTGATGGGCGTCGGGATCGCCCGATTCGACATCTGACGCAGCGCGACATCTCGTCTCCGCGGCCCGTCTCGCCGTTCTCGCCTTCTTTCCCGGAACATCGCCATGTTGACCCGCTTCGCGTTCGCCCACCAGCACTTGGTCGCGCTGCTCGTCGTCGCACTGATGATCTTCGGGGCGTACAGCTACTTCTCGCTGCCTGCGCAGGAGGATCCGAAGATCACGGTCCGCGAAGCGCTCGTGACCACGCGCTATCCGGGCTTGACGCCCGAGCGCATCGAGGAGCTCGTGACCAAGCCGCTCGAGATTGCCATTCGGCAGATCCCCGAGGTCGAGGAGATACGCTCCTCGTCGCTGTCGGGCGAGTCGATCATCCACGTCGAGGTGCACGATCGCTACTACGAGCTCGATCAGATCTGGGACGACCTGCGCGCCCGTGTCGAGGGCGCCACTCGGTTGTTGCCCGAAGGCACGCGGCCACCCGTGGTGACCGACGACTTCGGCGATGTCGCCGTCGTGACGGCGGCGCTCCTGTCACCGGACCATACGATGGCGGAGGCTGCCGAGATGGCCCGCCACGTGCGTGATCGGCTGTACTCGGTCAAGGGGGTCAAGCGCGTGGACCTGCACGGCGTGCTGGACGAGGCGATCTACGTCGAGACCGGCAACGCGCGGCTCGCCGAACTCGGTATCGCCCCCGATGCGGTGGTCGCGGAGCTTCGAAGCCGGAACGTGATCCGCCCCGGCGGTGAGCTGGACGACGGGGATCGGGCCTGGCTGATCGAGCCGACGGGGAATTTCGAAAGCGTGGAGTCGATTCGCGAAACGCTCATCCGTGCCCCGGACGGGGCGATGATCCCGTTGCGCGACATCGCCACCATCACGCGTACCTACGTCGACCCGCCGACCACCAAGGCCTACGTGAACGGTGAACCCGCGATCGTGTTCGCGGTTGCCATGCTCGATGGCTCGAACGTGCTGGAATTCACCCCGCGCCTGCTCGATGAGCTGAGCTCGGTGGAGTCGGCGCTACCGGTCGGCTACGCCCTGGAGACGGTCACGGTGCAGCGCGAGCAGGTCGAGAACGCCGTCCACGGGGTCACCTTGAACGTGCTGCAGACGCTTGCGATCGTGCTGGCGGTGGTCGTGCTGCTGCTCGGTGTGCGCACCGGACTGATCGTCGGATCCATCGTGCCGGTGGTGATGCTTGCCACCTTGGCCATCATGGGCTTCATGGAGCTGCCGCTGGAGCGGATGAGTCTTGCAACCCTCGTCCATAGCGCTCGGGCTGCTGGTGGACAACGGGGTCGTGGTGGCCGAGGACTTCAAGACGCGCATGGAAGGTGGGGCGAGCCGGGACGAGGCGCTCGAAGGGGTAGGGGATGAGCTGACGCTGCCGCTACTCGCCTCGACCGCCACGACGGTGCTGGTGTTCCTCCCGCTGATGGTTGCCGAGCACGTGGCCGGCGAGTACACGCGCTCGATCTCGGTGATCGTCGCGATCACGTTGAGCCTGTCCTGGGTGCTGGCGATGACGTTGACGTTGACGTTGACGTTGACGTTGACGTTGACGCCGATCCTGTGCCACCGCTTCATCCGGGTCGATCCGAACGGCACGCGGCCGTGGAACGAGCGCATGTTCGATCCGCTCTCGTCCGACTATTCGCGTCTGCTGAGCCGGCTCGTGACGCGTCGGATACTCTTCCTGGGCGTGATGCTCCTGGCGCTCGCACTGGTAGCGTTCGGCGTGGCGACCGCGCCGAAGAAGTTCTTTCCGGGCTCGGACCGCTCGCAGGTCATCGTCTATCTGGATCTTCCGGCCGGTATCACCACGCGCACGACCGATGCGACCGTGCAGCGCGTGCTGCCGACCCTGGAGGCGGAGCGCTTCGACTGGCTCGACTCGCACGCCGCCTGGGTCGGTTACGGCGGTCCGCGGTTCGTGCTGTCGTCGACGCCGATCAATCCGGCACCGAACCGGGCCGCGCTGGTGATCCAGGTCGGTGACGCGGATGATGTGCCACGCGCGATCACGGATCTGCGTGCCCATTTCCACGACAACTTCCCGGAGCTCTCGGCGCGCGTCACGCCGATGTTCCTCGGGCCCAGCGACTCGTCGATTCTCGAGGTGCAGGTCAAGGGACCGGACAGGGATCATCTGATGGACGCCGCGGCGCGTATCGAGGCGATACTGGCTGGCATCCCGGGCACGCTGGACATCCGGGACGACTGGGAGGGGCGCGTGCCGCACCTGGTCGTGAATGTCGATCAGGCGCGCGCGCTGCAGGCGGGCGTGAGTTCCGCGGACGTGGCGCAATCCATGTCGGGGTACTACTCCGGACGGGCGGTCACCGAGTACCGGGAGGGCGACGACACCATCCCGGTCATCGCTCGTGCGCCCGACGTGGAGCGCGGCGACATCGACCGGGCCAGCACCATCGCGGTGTTCGGTGCCGGCGGCGAGGTGGTACCGCTTGCGCAGGTGGCCGACCTGAACGTCGTCAACGGGTTCTCGCGCATCGAGCGCGAGAACCTGGCTCGCACGATCACCGTGCAGGCGCGTTCGGTGGAGGTGGCCGCCGAGGACCTCGCACCGCGCGTGGCGCCGCTGCTCGAGGAACTGCGCGCTTCCCTGCCGCCCGGTCACTCCATGGAGTTCGACGGCATCATCACCCAGTCCGGAGAAGGGCGGGCGGCGTTGCTGGCCAACATGCCCCTGTGCCTGGCGCTCGTGCTGGTGCTGCTGGTCGCGCAGTTCGATTCGTTCCGACGCCCCGTCATCATCCTGGGCACGATCCCGCTCGTGATCATCGGTGTGGCGCTGGGACTGCACGGCCTCTCGGCCGACTTCGGCTTCATGCCGATCCTGGGCATCCTGTCGCTGGCAGGCATCATCCTGAACAACGGGATCGTGCTGATCGACCGCATCGATATCGAGCGTGCACTGGCCGAGGATGCCGCCGGACGGGCGCGCGCGATCGTGACGGCCTCGGTCAGGCGCTTGCGGCCGATCCTGATCTCCACGGCGACGACGGTGCTGTGCCTGATCTCGTTGATCGTCGCCAAGGACCCCCTGTTCCACGGCATGGCGGTGGTGATGGCGGCAGGGTTGCTGGTGGGGTCCGTGCTCACGTTGGGCGTCGTGCCGGTGGCCTACTCGCTGCTGTTCAGGGAGCCGAAGGCGACGCGGGATGAAGAGCGCGTCACCGAAGGTCCACGCGCGAACACGGCAACGCCAACGCCAGTGTCCTGAGATCGCTCGCTGGCGCCACCGTACTGTCCACACCGCTCATCAGTGCCTCCCTGATGCCGGTCGCTTGCGCACGGGACGACGGCGTGGCCACGGAGACCGTGGTCAGCCACCGGGGCCTTGCGTGTGACCGCTGACTACTGAGTCGCTGTCTCGCAGCTTATGAACCTGTCAGGGTTTGCGCCACCGACACACGTGTCCGTACCGCCACCGCCATTGACGAGGTCCTTGCCCCTGCCGCCACGCACGACGTCATCGCCAGGACCACCGTAGAGCGTGTCGAAACCGCCTTCGCCACGAATGATGTCGTTGCCACCCAGGCCCCTTATCACATTTTTCAGGTTGGAGCCGAGGATGTAATCGTTGAATTCGGAACCGATGATGTTCTCCACGGTCCAGTGAACGTTGTCCTCCTCACCGGCAATACCATCGTCAGCCTCTCCGTTGAAAGTCACGCGCACACCACTGCCAACAGACTTGTAAGTGACGGAATCCTTGCCTGATCCACCGATGAAGACATCATCACCTTCGCCGGCAACGAGCAGATCATCACCG
>Ga0209831_1001685_pt1 | contig 19956 bp, 16 predicted proteins | sample Maine_Asex4_meta_FD_187451 | JGI IMG/M metagenome (GOLD analysis project Ga0209831, IMG submission 187451) | Marine algal microbial communities from Maine, USA - Maine_Asex4_metaG (SPAdes) (version 2) | ecosystem: Host-associated > Algae > Red algae > Unclassified | place: Maine, USA | collected...
TTCCCGATTCAATTTGCTGAAGATTACTGACCAACTGAGCCAGCAGTTCGTTCAATGGCTCTAATCGCGGCAGGGCCGGATGTTGATCAACCAACTGATGTCGATAAAAGAAATTACATAGATCATAGATCGCAGGCGCAACTTGCGAATGACGCGTTGGGGAATCAATCAACGAATCTAAAAACCATTCAGGCGGAGTGAAGTCGGCCTTCATTAACGGCGCGAAGCTTAGCGCGATTCCCTGTCGATCTTCGGGCGGTTGATCGCCCATCAGCTGCACCCATAACTCCAATCGGCCGGTGTCGGTGCCGGTAGCCAACCAACGCAAAAGATGGTTCGGCAATTGCGAATCGGGAGCAACCGCCAGATAAAGCGTCTCAAAATTCTGCAATCGAGCAGCCTCCCAAGCCATTGCGAACTGGTCGCCTGGTTGAGCGTGCTTGATCTGTTTTAGTTCCCGCACCAACAACGATTGCGTAATGGGAATCAGTAAATCAAAACGCGATTTCCAATTTCCTTCTTCGTCCGGCAGCGGAGTGACTTGATTGGAAACAGACAGTTCAGCCAATTTTGCCAGTAAGTTATCGACGTCTTCGTCACTAAGTTGAGTGATCTCAGCTGCGAAACGCGGAATTGCTTTTAACGTTTCGGATTCAGATGAAGCCGTCATGATGAGGCTGATCAGTTTTTCAATCATTGGATTTCTATCAGTAAGTCGTGGATTCACCCTGAGCGATTGCCTTGGCTGAGGCCAGTTTGATTTGGAACAGCCGTTATATTTGTGCTATTTTCGAGTTTTATCGAACGTTAACGTTCAAATGAGAGCTTCTGCGTTGACCTATTTTTTAACTCTGGATAGCTTAAAGGCAGCTATGTCGAATTTTAATGGGCAAAAAACAACAATTGCCCAATTCTCCCGGACTCATTTCGGGGCACACCTATTGGGTAAATCGGGTAAATCAATTGGGCGATCCAAATACAGTAACGAAGAAAATCGAAAAACGGAAACAGAAACTCGCGTTCGACCATCTAGGACTCTCTGATGAAATGCTGGCCACGCTCAAGCACATCGGTTATGAAAAACCATCTCCGGTACAAGCCGGCGTAATTCCGTTGGTGATGGACGACTTTGACGTGATCGGCCAAGCACGAACCGGAACAGGTAAAACTGCCGCGTTCGCAATTCCAATTTTGGAGATGCTGGACCTCGACGTCGAAAAACCGAAACCTCAGGCGCTGATTCTTGCACCCACACGCGAGCTAGCGGTACAAGTAGAAAACGAATTTCGCCGGATGTCCAATCCCGATGAAGTCCGTTGCTGTTGCCTTTATGGCGGCCGCCCCATTCGTCAACAAATCACGCAGTTGGAACGTGGCTGTCATGTCGTCGTTGGAACGCCTGGGCGCGTCATTGATCATCTTAATCGCGGCACGCTGAATGTGGATCAACTTTGGTTTGTGGTGCTGGATGAGGCCGACCGCATGCTAGATATTGGATTCCGACCGGACATTGAAAAGATCCTTCGCCGTTGCCCTAAAGAGCGGCAGACGTTGCTCTTGAGCGCGACGTTGCCTTACTCGATTTTGCAATTGGCCAAACGCTACATGTATCGCCCCAAGGTAATTAACTTCTCTAAAAACAGCGTCGCCGCAGAAACGATCGAACAGTTTTACTTGAACGTTCCCGAGCAGTTGAAATATCAGTCGTTGAATCTATTGCTTGAGCGAGAACAACCCGAACAGGCGATTGTGTTTTGCCGCACGAAGTTGGGCACCGAACGTTTGTATCGGAAGCTTTTCAAAGACGAAGTCTTCACAGATGTCGGCACTTTGCATGGTGACATGAATCAATCGGCGCGGGATCGGATGATGAAGAACTTCCGTTCGGGCAAGGTGAAGATCCTGGTTGCCACCGATGTTGTGGGCCGCGGTATCGACATCACCAACGTGTCACATATTATTAACTACGACATTCCCGAACTCAGCGATGATTACGTGCATCGCGTTGGACGGACGGGGCGGATGGGTAAACAGGGCGTTGCGTTTTCGTTCGTCACCCCAATGCAGGGCGACGAACTTTCCAAGATCGAGCGTAAAATCAATTCGGAACTACTACCGGATGAAGATTTGCAGGCGCAGATCGACGAAGTTCGGTCTGAAACGATGCCGAACTTACCAAAGAAGAAGCCAAAGAATCGCTATCGACGAGCGCTGTAGTGTTGGGCATGGGTTTGGAATATCAGCCGCCAAAGGAAAGGCGTCCGGTCCCGAGCGCGTACGACCGGACGCTTTTCCGTTGGCGGCTGTTGCGTTGATGCGTTGCATCAATCTAAATAAGTGCCATTGATCTAGAGCTAAGACGGCTAATTCTGATGTCAAACTTAGACAATCCACTACGCGGATTTTCGCGGGATCGTCGTTTTACGTTTTTTCTTCTTCGCCGACTTCGTTTTGGATGAGTTTTTTTCGAGGGCGCCAAGGTTATCTTTCGCTGGCGGAGGGAGTTTGATCTTGGTTTTCTTCTTTCGCAGTTCACGTGATGCTTCTGTCTTGCTGACGAGCTTATAAAGAATCGCGTTTCCGCGTTTTCCGCATTCTTTGGCGACGCCCGTTTTGCGTAGCACGAAGCCGATACGCTGAGCCTGATGACGGCAGACGTCTAAACCTTCTGCCAGTTCCGCCGTATCGAATTTCTTCGGCAGATCCTCTGGTAGCAGCGATTGCAGATCATGGACCGTTTCAAACGTGTGGGTTTGATGGATGTCCAAAATAAAACGATCCTTCACCATAAAATCACCGGCGCGACGGCGACGTCTGCGACCGTGCCCCGGATAGCGGACCTCTTCGACCTCAATCATCGGCATTAACATTCTCAGATTGGGATGGGGGAAGACACGGGTGAAATACAACAGTTCATCAAAGACGCTCAACTTGGTAGCTTTCAGAGGGCTCCAGCGACGACTGGTTTCAGCGCCATTCTCACTACTAAGTTTCACCAAACGTTTTCTGGCGACCAATGGTTTCACAACGTCAACTTGATATCCATCACTGCACAGGCGATTGACCTTATCGCGAATCGCAGCCAACCCACTACGCTGGATTTCAACCAGACGATCGCCATTGACCACATCGATACGATATCGTCCCAGCTTCACTTCGATCCGGGCATCTGATTCGCAGTAGTGTTCTTTAAGTTGTCGGTGGAGCGTTGTCTCCATAGCAGGTTCATCATGAGGTTATTTTGCTTTATGGAAGTGTAGAATAGTAAAGTTCAGCAGTGTAGCACCAGAGGAATTTGGACCGCACAAATAGCGACCGGGCGCGAGCCCTCCGGTTTATGGTGTCAAGATTAAACTAAGCCCAACTTACCCACATCGACAAATCGGACGGCTTGCGCCGATACCGTTAAGAAGCGGCCGGGCGCGAGCCCTCCGGTTTCGCCGCACCGGACGGCTTGCGCCGCTTCCGCTAAAACAATCTAACAATATCTATTCTACTTCAGCCACATCGACGGTGACGGCAGAAGCGAATCGGCTTTCCACGGGAAAAAGATAAGCGTCGATTTCAGACAACACAACATCGGCTGAAACTGTCTCTTTTTGATCCGGTGAGTCAAACGGATCCGCCTGATAGTTCATCACGCGCTCGGCAACTGCAAGACGCGTTTCGATCTGGTCCAGCAATTGGTCCGCCTGCGAAAATTGGCTGCCATCTATCAGTGTACCGGATTCGATTTGGCTTGCCTTAATTAATCGGTGCTGAGCCGCGAGCGCTTCGACCTTCAATCCCAACTCAGATTGTCGGATTCTCATTTGCTCCAATACCGCCACCGCAGCCTCCAGCCCCTCAGAACGTTTTTCGAGCAACCGCTGTTTACTTTCCAACGACAATCGAGCCTGTTTGATGTGAGCAAAACGTGATTGAAGATGATTGGCTAATTGTTGCCGGCCCATTTTCATTCTCCTCACGGAAAATGAAGCTTGCTGCGTTCGCATTTGCCGGCGCAGCTGCGTCAATTGCTGCTCTTGCACCTCAAGGCGATCGGCGTCTTGTTGAACTTCCTTTTCCAGCGGTGAAATGGCGACTTCTTCTTCAGCGATCATGCGTACCTGCGATTGCAGATCGGGCAGAATATCGTTGATCTTCCCTTTGGCCCAGCCGAGTTCAAATTCGACCGGCACACTTTGTTTAACGGAGCTTTAAAATAAAACGCGCGGAGGTTTTGATCAAGCTGGAAAAATCAGACCCCAACAACAAAAACCCACCAACCACCACCGTCATCAAATCAATGGCTGAGTATTTTATCATTCGAAACATGGCAACGCTTTCTCTTGAATAGGAAACGCTTTGAATTAGTAAAACAGCGGCAATTGAGTCGAGCCAACGTCTCTGCGCCGTTTCAAAGCTCGTTCATTGCTGTGTTTGCAGAGGTAGTCGGGAGCCAATGGGAAATGTTGCAAATAAATTTGATATTCTCTTTGGCACGCAAATCACCACCCAAAGTCGCAGCAAAATGCTCTGAACGATTTCTTTGCCTGCTACCACTAGCCGTTTTGGCGATAGATACGGTTCGTCACCGTAGAACCGTGGCTGGCGCCCAATAATGTTCATTCAAAACCGAAATCAGACTAAATCGAAAAGCCCCTGGTGCCAAAACGGCTAATAATCTTCGGTTTTCAAACAAAAATCTCTTCACGCCGATGGCTGTCCTACCCGGCTCAAAACAGCGTTTTTTTGCTACAATCAGATGCAAACTGCGGTCAACGCAAACCTACGCAATCATTGAAAAGATCACTCATGGCCCCTTCAACATCAAAGCTTGCCTCCGGCATCCACGAAGAAATCACGCACTGCATCGGACGAACACCGCTGGTCCGTCTCCGCCGAGTCACCGAGGGATGTGTGGCGGAGGTCGTGGCCAAGGTCGAGAACATGAACCCACTGTGGAGTGTCAAAGACCGCATCGGGCGCGCGATGATTGACGCCGCCGAACGAGAGGGGAAGATCAACTCGGACACCGTGGTGATTGAACCGACCAGCGGCAACACGGGCATCGCACTGGCGTACGTTTGCGCCGCCCGAGGTTATAAACTTCAAGTCACCATGCCCGACAGCATGTCGATCGAACGGCGGCAGCTACTGTCGGCTCTTGGTGCCGAAATCATTCTGACGTCCGGAGCCGAGGGTATGCCCGGCGCGATTCGCAGAGCGACGGAGATCGCAGAATCCGGCGGCAACTATTTCATGCCGCAGCAATTTAACAACCCCGCAAACCCAGAAGTACATCGCCAAACAACAGCCCTCGAAATCTGGGAAGACACCGACGGTAAGGTCGATATGTTTGTCGCCGGCGTTGGCACCGGCGGAACGATCACCGGATGCAGCGAAGTGCTGAAGAAGAAGAACCCTAAGCTAAAATCTATCGCCGTCGAACCGGTCAACAGTCCCGTTATCACTCAACGTAAAAACGATGAGTCCATCCAACCGGGTAAACATACGATTCAAGGTATCGGAGCCGGCTTCATTCCCCAGATTCTAAATCTAGACATCGTCGATGAAGTGGTAACCGTCGACGACGCGGACTGTGTTCAGATGGCCCGCGACCTTGCGACCAAAGAAGGGCTGTTCTGCGGGATCAGCTGTGGAGCAGCGGCTCATGCGGCAATCCAAGTCGCCAAACGTCCTGAAAATGCCGGCAAAATGATCGTCGTCGTGCTGCCAGATCTTGGCGAACGCTATTTATCGACGACGTTATACAAGGATTAGCAGCGACGGGGTTAATGCAAACCAACTCGGCTGCTACCTAAAAGCGCACCGGCTACCTAAATATCTCGCGCGCCGTGAACGCCATTCCCAGCGCGGCGACACTGTCACCACCGTACGCCCATTCGAACCGCGTTGTCTCTTTGTTAGGATCCAGTGGGCTTTGGCGATACATTGGCCACGCTCGTTTGTTGAATCCGTCTCTTACCCAATCCAAGTAGCTATCGCGAAAATCAGCTTCGGCCAGACCGCCACCGATCACGACCAAACCCGGATCAAACACGCGCACCATATCGGCGATCATGTGCCCGAGAATGTTTGCTTGTTGCTCAAAGACTTGGCACGCCAGTGTATCTCCTTCTGAGGCAAAGTCGCGCAATCGGAACGCTTTCTCTTCGATCGAAGCGGTTTCAACGGCTAACGGGTGGTCGGCCCATTGCTCTTTGGCCAACTCGACCCCCAACCGACGACGCAGCGCCATCAGAGACACCCATGCTTCGGCACACCCCGTTAGACCACATGAACATCTCGGAAGGGTACCGTCTTCTTCGCGAAAAGGCACCGAAACATGTCCTACTTCTAGCGCCAAACCGTGTTGACCTTCGTAGACGCGCCCCCCTGGCAACACCATCCCGCCGCCCAAACCAGTTCCCGGAGCCACGCACAAAAGGACGCCAACGTGTTTTGGTCGGAGGGCGTATTCACCTAGTGCCGCTGCGTTTCCATCATTGGTCATCGTAACGGGAATATCTACGCGATTTGAAAACTGGTCACGGATATTGGTGCCAACCCAATCTTTGGCAAGATTCGCTTGCCCCCAAATCACACCGTCACTACAGGGCGCTGGCACGTCCAAACCAATTCCCTTGATCATTGAACGGCTTAGACCGATGGCCTCGACCAACTGATCCATGGCCGCTTCCAATTGGGCGAACGTTGCTTCGTAGCCGTCCTTAACGTTGCTGCGGACTTCGACCATCTCCCCAACCTCTTCGCCTTGGTCGTCCACCAGAATGGATTTAATCGTGGTGCCGCCAATATCCAATCCGGCAAATAGCTTGTTATTGTCAGTCATCTATCTTCGATATTAAAAGGGTGTTTTCTTTATTGCGGCTTAAAACTATTTATGGGTAAACCGTCACCCCTTGAGTAAACGAGCACGCCCCAACAGACAGTCAACGTTCGAGCATTCCAACAGGCCTTTTCGTGGGTTACTTCTGCTGCCCAATGTGAACGCTGAACCTTTATCTGCCGAAGTCGCTGGATACAATTACGCGTTGCAAAACTCTCTCTCTCTCTGCCCATAACGCATATTGTAGTGTACAAGTTCGAGCGTGTTTCAAGCCACATACGATTGTGTCCTCCACCCATCTATTGAACTTGAAGGCCGATTAACCTGACCAAACTTGATAGCGAATCCATATATCTCGCAATATTTGGCTGTATTAGACAACGGTTTAGGAATATACTTAGTTCTGTTAAGAGTTCTTAATCAGCCGCACTTCCCTCTCTTCGGCATAATTGACAACAAAGGTCGTTGCCAACGATTTTCAGACTCCGAACTCCATCGTGAGTTTTGGAGCAAGAAATCGGACCGCTATTAGTACTTATCGTTTGCAGAGATCACCTTCTCTCTCACCTCAATTAGTTTCCGCCGAAGGATTTCCTTTGAATTGTACTTTTAGAATTTTTCAAAAGTATCTCGCAGCATCCGCCCAAGATCGCAGCAAAAGATCTGCATTTACTCTCGTTGAACTATTGGTCGTGATCGCCATCATCGGAATTCTAATTGGCATGCTACTACCTGCTGTTCAGCAGGTCCGTGCGGCGGCAAGAAGAACCGCTTGTCAGAACAACCTGAAACAAATTGGACTGGCCATTCATAACTATGAGTCTGGCCAAATGAAGTTTCCAGCTGGCCAGTTCTGGACGGCGACCGAAGAAAGTAGTGATACCACTCGCTTGGATTACAGTTGGATGGCGTCGGTTCTGCCCCAAATTGAGGCGAACAATATATACCAACAGATTGACTTCGATCTTCCCTACAGAGCGGCCGTCAACAAAGTTGCAATCGCGAATGTGATTCCTGCATACCTTTGTCCCTCAACCAGCCAGACGGACGGTATACGTGAAGGCGATATCATTGTCGAACTTGATAACGAAGTCGGTTTAAACTTGGGATGCACGGACTATATGGGCATCTCAGGCCCAAGCGACGAGGAGGAGAATCCCACCACCGACAGCAATTACGCCCCACAACAAGGCATCCTGATTGGGATCAAAGGTCTTCGCAACGCTTCGCGAATTACCCAACCACCCGCGGTCACATTCGGAAAGATCTCTGACGGTTCATCAAACACAATGATGGTCAGTGAGTGCACTGGTCGTGGGACCGAGAAGGACGATGACCCCAATGGAGCTTGGGTTTCAGGAAAGAATATTTCCAGCCTCGAAAAAGGCGTCAACACCGAATCTGGGAAGAAGTCTCAGAACGATGAATTGATCTTCTCTGAACACTCGGGGGGAGCGAACGCAGTCTTCGCGGATGGTTCAGTACATTTTTTGACCGACGACATGACCGAAGAAAACCTATTGGCACTTGCCTCGCGCAACGGAGGTGAGGTCAACGTCGAATTTTGAGTCACGTTATTTCTCAACTTTTGACGCTCCACTCCTACCTCAGATCTCCTGTATGAAAACCTTCCAAGCCAGCCGGTACGAATTGAAGTACCTTATTGCCGAAAGCCTTGCCGATGCGATCCGCGCTGAAGTTCTGACGCATTTAAATTCTGACAAGAATTCAATGGCCGGTTCACGAGGTTATCGCGTGCAGAGTCTGTACCTGGATTCCAAGCGTCTTCATTGCTACCAGGACACCCTACAAGGCAACAAAAACCGATTCAAACTTCGGATTCGATTTTACGACAACAGCGAAGAATCCCCAGTGTTTCTCGAGATCAAACGGCGTGTTACCGACGTGATCCAAAAGAAACGAGCTGCCGTCAGTCGCGCTTCTGCGGAGAAAATTTTGCGTGGTCATTCACCCGACCCCCGCATGCTACTCAAAGACACACCAGCAGAACGAGACGGACTCAATACGTTCTTCCAATTAAAAGAACAGCTCGCCGCTTCGGGTCGAGTCTACGTGGACTATTTTCGTGAGGCCTACCAAAATGGATCGCTGAACGATTACCGCGTCACGTTTGATCGGACGATCTGCGGAAGCCTTTACGTCCCTGGTTCACATTTACAAATGCCCGACATTTCAAAAATGTCGGAAATCAACGCCGTGGTGCTGGAAATGAAATTTGTTGAACGACCTGCTGATTGGATGAACGATATCGCTAGACGATTTAGCCTGGTGCCCACATCGGTACCAAAATATGTCGAGTGCATCAACGCTCTAGACCTGAATAAGGCGAATTCGATGGGAGCCCTTCATGGATAGTTTTCTTGATCTTTTCAGTGGCGGTACGATGACGCAAACGATGCCTGTGGAAACGATGCTACTGTCGCTGATGATGGCCTGCGCCCTAGGGCAAGTTATTGGCTGGATTTACATGTGGACGCACACATCTCCGTCTTACTCAAAATCTTTCGCGGCGTCCTTGGTCACCCTTCCGGTGATCGTCGCTTTAATGATGATTCTGATGGCCGGCAGCACAGCCATCGCGTTCGGTCTGCTGGCCGTGTTTGCGGTTGTGCGTTTTCGAAACGTGTTAAAAGACACTCGCGATACAACTTTTATTCTGTGGGCAATCGTCGAAGGCATGGGGACCGGAACCGGTCACTATGTGGAAGCGATCTGTGGTCTGCTGGTCGTCGCAGCATTAATGGGATATCTCTGGCTCAGCGATTTTGGCGGTCGTAGCCGATTCGATGCCGTGTTGTCGATCGACATGGATATCTCTTCGATCACCGTCGAGGAATTATTGACACCGCTACTACAACGTCATGCTGCCCGTTGGAAACGTTCTGGCGACCAACACCTGACACAATCCGGTAGTAGCGTCTCATATAAATTGCTTCTCAGGGACCCGGCGCGAAGTGATGCACTTCGCAACGAGCTGCTGGACCAATTTGAAATACAACAGGTGTCACTATTTGTGAATTCACCTCAATCTGAAACTTAATCAACCGACGCATGTCTCAAACTAATTCAAAATCAACCGTTTCAACGCCGCTGCGAATCCGCTGGAAGAGAACCTGCACGCAATTTCTGCCCTTTGCCTTTTTTGCGCTTCTTTGCGGAGGTTGCTTGCTGCTTTGGCAATTTCAAAATCGCAACGTCATTCAAATTGGCGAAGTGGAAGCACTCAGTTCCAGTGTCGCCAGTCCTGCCGCAGGCATCGTGACCGGTTGGGCCACCCAAAGCGGCGAAAGCATGCCAATTTTCAGCAACGTTACAAAAGGCCAGATCATCATCGAACTTGATGACAGTGATCTCATCGGAGACATCCAAAGGATTCAACGGCAGCTCAATGGCATCGACAACAGCACACAATCGAAGTTGACGTCACTGCTGAGCGACGGGCCTGAAACATCCTCGATCGCCGCTTCGGGGCCCAATGCCTCGGAACTAGAGGGCAGCTCACAGTCATCCCCGTGGGAAAAACTGGCGGCATGCACCAAGTCTGCGACACAGGAAACCTCCATCGCAAAACTGAATTTGAACTTGCGAAAGACCGAATCGCAAATCCGCGCGCTTCAAATATCGAATCTTTCAACCGATGAAAAATCTCAGCAGCGAAACAGTCTGAATAAACAACGCAGCGAACAGATTGCGGAGATCGAAGCGATTCGAATCGAACTCTTCAGCGGGGATACGATTTCGGCATCGGATTTAGCAACTGAGGACATTTCAACATTCAACGAAGCTGAACGGATGCTATTTCAATCTTCGGTTCAGCGCTCTGAAATGCTTGAACAGCAAATCGACGTCCTGCAAAAATCTGCGTCGCGGCTGGACATCCGAGCCCCGATCACTGGCCAAATTGAAAAATCTATGGTCGGCCAGTACGACATGGTGGAGGCAGGAACACCGGTGGCCTCGATCGCGCCCACCAAAGGAACGGTCATCGTCGTCTACGCACGGGAGACAGGCCCAGTACGCCCCTTTGCTGGCATGCCTGTGGTACTGACAGCGCGAACTAACCCGCTACTGCGTGCAGAGACAATTGTTTCATCTGTCGGGCCGAAGATTGAATCTGTTCCGCCTCGCCAACGCGCCAACCCGCGTGTCGAAGAGTGGGGCCGGCCAATGCGTATCGATGTCCCGGATAGTTTCGTGATTGAACCGGGAGCCCTAGTCAACGTTGCCTTTGATCTCAATCGTCCACAACGATAGAGTTTTCGTTTGAAAACGAAAGTTATTAGCAGTTTTGGCGCTGCCACGGTTCTTTCGCATATCCGAAACTACGGAACCGTGACTAGCGTCAAAACGGCTATTTAATACAGGGAAAAGTCGTTCACGGCGCTAGCCCCTGCGAAATCTACCCCACGATTTGCTCAAAGTCCGCTCGTACCTGCGTCCGGCAACTATCCACCGACCACTTCAATGAGCTACCATCAGGATATTTCAAAAGGTAGGCCAGTTTCTCCAACTGCTTTTGCTCGATCGGAAAATCGTGCCTCGCCGCCACGTTCATTAGACGCAAACGCGCCTCGACGCTGCGCAGAAACTGATAGGATCTTATCAGTGAACCTCCCAGCCTCGCGTCCATTTTCCCCGCCTCCACGAGTCGATTGATCGCGTCGACTGTTCCGGGGCTCCAAACCGAAAGATCGTCCTGCATATGCTTCAGTTGGAGCATTTGAACGGCAAATTCGATGTCAACGGTCCCGCCAACGCCGCGCTTTATATTTTCATCGGTCGCATCTTTTTGCATCGCCAAACGCATCCTCTTTATCTCCGCCGCCATGGAATCTTCCCAAGGTTTCATCAACAGCGCTTCTTTGACCGTCGTCATCGCTTTCTCCGCGAAAGCCTCTCCACCGAACACTACCCTTGCTTTGCATAATGCCTGTCGTTCCCAAAGCTGGCCTTTGCCGGTGCGAAAGTACCTTGAAAATTCGTCCATCGAAACGGCCAACGAACCGCTCTTGCCGGTCGGTCTCAACCGGCTGTCCAATTCGTACAATTGCCCCCGCGCCGTGGACTGCGTGATCGACCGCGTAATTTGGGCGGCAAGTTCACTGAAAAAGAACTGGCTGCCGGAATCCTTTTTAAGACTTGCTTCGAAGGTGGGGCTCACGTCATACAGAAAAATTACATCTAAATCGCTGTGATAATTTGGATCACGACCACCCAACTTCCCCAACGCCAAAATCACCAAGGGAACTTCATCCAGCGGCATCACCAGGCCAGGATCAGCCGCATGTTTTTTAATCGTCTCTTGGTATCGAAAACGGGTTACCGTTTCGAGACAAAGTTCCGCAACGTCAGTCAGGGCCCGATGCGTTTCGGTAATATCATCGCGCCCTAAAATGTCTCGAACGCCTATTCGTAGGTGACATGTGCTTTTGAAACTTCGCAAGATCAAATCAGGTTCGACAGCCCCGCCAGTCAGTTCATCAAGGGTAGCCTCCAATTGCTGCCGCGTCGGCAACTGCTGTAACTGTAACGCATCCATCAACTCGTCAATCATTCCAGGGTTGCTACGAAAAATGTTCACCAAATAATCGCTGGACGAACAAAGCAACACGTAAAGTTCAAGCGTCGGAGCGTTAAACCGAAACAGCTCCCACAGGACGCCCTTAACTCCTAAGGAATCGCTGACCTGACTCAACGCGATCAGCGTCGCGTCAGGGTCAGGCGTCTTTGAAATTTCTGTCAGCAGAGGTTTGGCGATCGAAGCAAAAAAGTATTTACAACGACGGGGAGAGATGAATCTTGTTTTCTCTTGTGCCAATTCCATCATAATCCGGTAGGCCGTTTTCACGCTTGAAAAATGATAGGGCGCCAGCGACTGTGTGATCATCTCGGGTGTCGGATCAGGTTCGAGCACCAATTCCACTTCGATCGGAACGTCCTCGGGATCCTCGGGATCCTGGTCACCTAAAACCGTTTTTGGCCCAAATGCTCCGTGCAATAAATGGTCCAGAATCTTTCGATTTACTTCTGTCGTTTCGGCCAAATAACGACGAAACTGCCCCAACGGCGTCGCTCCTGACGAGGGCTCGTATCCCATGCGAATCGCAATTTTTTCCAGTTCGCGATTCGAATCAGGAAGCGTATGCGTTTGCAAATCGTGCATAATTTGCAAACGATGCTCCAGTTTTCTTAGCCAACAATAGTTTTGCGACAGCAACGTCGCTTCGGCCATTGTCAAACAGCCCGAACGCTCTAATCGCGCGATTGCCGTCAGCGTGTTGGGCGTTCGCAAGTTTTTAATCGCGGCTCCGTTTAGTAACTGCATGAACTGGATGGCAAATTCAATATCGCGAATTCCACCATGTCCGGTTTTGACGTTCGAACTTTCTTCACCTTTTTGAACAGCGCGACGTTCGATCTTACGTTTGAGTGCTTTAATGCCACTGATATCTGAACGCGACATCGAAATCTGGTAGATCCAATCTTGCAATTGCTCCAGCAGATCCTTGCCCAATGACATGTCGCCGGCGATAGGTTGCGCTTTAATCAATGCCTGCCGTTCCCAGGTTCTTCCTTGGAAATCGTAGTACTTCAGTACCGCATCCTTGCTGTGGCAGACAGCTCCCTTAGCACCCTCAGGACGCAAACGTAAGTCAACGCGATAGGCGGCTCCCAGAGGCGTTATCTCATTGATCAATTTGACAACGCCTCGTGTTAGTCGCGCAAAGAATTCACGATTGGGCAGCGGCGGTTTTCCGCTGGTCTCACCGTCTTGATCGTAGACCATGATCAAATCAATGTCACTCGAATAGTTCAGCTCCATACCGCCGAGCTTACCCATCGCCAAAATGACGAATTTACTTTTCTTTCTATCGGCATTTTGCGGAACTCCCCAATTTTTTTCCAGCTTACGCCGTGTGAATTGATAGGCGGCTTCGCAGATCGCAGTCGCCACATAAGACAGTTGTTGCGTTATCTGAGGGATACGGTGCCCATCAATCAGGTCGGCATACCCCACACGTATCATCTGCGACCGTTTGAATTTTCGCAAAACGGTCATCGCCTCCTTCTCATCACCGCAAAGCCCCACTTCTTCGCAAATACCCCGCACCAACGATTGCGAAGCGTGAAGCCGGCCTTCGTGCTTCAGCATCGCGACAAAGCAAGAATGGTCGCGGACCAAAATGTCACTAAGAAACTGGCTGGTGGAGAAAATGGTTAGCAGCGTCGGCACTAACGTATGGTTCAAAATGAACAGTTCGCCGAGCTCTTTGGCCGATGGAACTGACGAGACGAATCGTTCCAAGTTGTTGATGGCAAGATCAGGATCACTTACTACAGGCAAGTGGACGTTCAGCTGTGCTGCTAGATTGCGGACGCCCTCATCGGACAAACCCGATGCGATGATGCGCTTCAGATTGGTCAACGCCCGATCGTCGTCATCGGTGCCGATCTCCGCCAACCACTGCTGAGTTTCTCGAGGGTTGGCTAGGATTCGTTGAAATTCACCAGGCTTCATGTTCGGTGTCTTGGTGAAGCGAAAGAAAGGTTAGAGGTTTGTCAAACTAAAAAGTTTGCAGTGGAAACATTCGCCGCTTGGGCGCTCGCCCAATGGCACTTACTTTAGCTTGATGCAACGCATCTGCGCATCAGCCGCCACGCGATAGCGTCCGGTTATTAGCGCGTAGGACCGGACGCTATCGCGTGGCGGCTGATAAAATTATCCCACGTTTCGTCTAAAGTAAGTGCCATTCGGCGCTCGCCCCGATTTTCTGTGTCGCTAGCGTCAAAAAAAGGGGTAACTGCAATCGGCGCAGTTACCCCTTTATATCCTAAATGATCAAAGGCTAATGGAGGCCTATTCATTTCTATTGAAAGACCGAATCAAGCGTTTGCTTTGGCACGCGCTTCACGAAGGCCTCGGCTGAGGATGTCACGAAGCATCGGTGAAAAATCTTCGAACTTCGATTGGTCAGGTGCGCCATTGGAATACTGATATATCGCATCCCGCGGCTTTTTACCTAACGCAATTAGCGTTGAACTTACCGTTCCATAGTCCTTTTCACGGACGACCATACTCGGTCGACCTGGAGCCGTTGGCTGCCGTGCGAGCACTTTGCTGGCAATAGCCAAGAACTTAACCGGAGAATCCAGCGTTTGAAGCGTCAGCAATCGGTGAGCCATCGCGGCCCGTTCGTCACGACGATCGTTGAATTCGCGATCGCCAATCACGTTCAAACCTTGCTCTAATTCACTAACGTCTGGATCAGGCCCACCATGGATCACCCAGCCGGTTTCAGGATCAGCAACCGTAAAGTTGGCCCCCCCGTACTGTCCAGCGTGAAGCTCCTCCATCGCTAAATCAACGGCCTGACGAGCTGAATTACACTTGAGCATCTCGCGTGCTAGGGCACCTCGAGACTTGGGGAAAACCGGACCGCCGGGCTTCTTACGCCTGACAATACCAACAAATAATCCATTTTGGTTGATTCCTAAATATGTACCTCCTGTATTCTGGTCGACACTGGCTAAAGCACGTGGCTTACCAGGTTGTATCGAGGGAGCGGGGCAAATACGATCAAATCGTTCTTCACGGTTGTAGGCCACCAGAATTGGAGCTTCTGGAACCAAATGGTAGACGATCGCCAATAGGCTCATACGATTATCACTTTTCCAAAGACCAGCAAATTGTTTCGTTCCATGAACGTCGTTCCACGAACGCGAAAACCAATCTATCGAATAAACGACCGAATAACACCCTAAAAAGCGACGCGTTAAGTGGAAACACCGCCCTTTTCGGGGTCGCGTTGCAACCCAACACCCACGAATCTCCGTAAGCCCTCTAAAAATCAGCATTTACGCAATTTCTAGAATGTTGAAACCTTGTAGAAAACTTCTTCCCATGTGTCCCACGGCGCCCATCTTAGGCACAATAGGCTGACTTTAAGACATGACACTTGAGCCAAATCGACGTTGCACAACAAGACAAAAAGAAAATCAACAAGGTTAGCCGAGCGATAACAATTTCAACTCGCACATAGTCTTCGGTCTGTTAGCAGTTGTGGTAAAAAATATGGCTATCTATAAACCAAGTCATGTAATTCCCATGGGTCGCTGATGAGCGACCAAAACCGGCGGTATCGAGCTACTGCCGATTACGACAATTTGACCAATTTCCCACCAGATGATGACCAAAATACCCGCCCCCAATCAAACTCGCCTGTCCAAAAACCACTCCGTGATGGGAATAAGGGTTGCCGCCTCGGGCATGTCGATGGGCTCTAAACTGATGGCCAACGCGGACCTAGCAAAACTGGGCTACGACAGCGAGTGGATTATTCAGCGCACCGGCATCGAGTCGCGCTGCCACGCTGCCCCCGGCGAAGCCACCAGCGATTTCGCTGTCCTCAGTGCAGAGAAATGCTTAGAACAAGCGAACGTCTCACCCGCTGAAGTTGATTTGATAATTGTCGCAACGATGACCCCTGATCACCTTTGCCCCTCAACGGCGTGCTTAGTTCAGCACGCCCTGGGCTGCAAATCGGCTGCAGCCATTGACGTCAACGCCGCGTGTTCGGGATTCGTGTACGCCTTCGCCATGGCCAGCCAATTCGTCAAAACCGGATGCAGCCGCTACGCGCTGGTCATCGGGGCCGAAACGCTGACCGCAATCATGGACCCCAAAGACGTGAAGACATATCCCTTGTTTGGTGATGGAGCTGGTGCCGTTTTGCTGACCGCCGATTCTGACACCAACTTAGAGGACACCAACTTAGAGGATAGCAACGCCCCAACAGGCGATGACTTCCAACCCAGCGGCATCCTCAGCTATAAACTTGCCTCCGATGGCAGCATGGGCGACGCACTGATCGTACCCGCCTGCGGTTCACGCCAACCCGTTTCTCCCCAGACGATTGAGCAGCGCGAACAGTTTTTGAAAATGGATGGCCGTACCGTTTTCAAATGGGCCGTCCGCATGATCCCTGAGATCGTCAAACAAACACTGGCCTTGGCCGAAATGAGCCTCGACGATGTTGATCTTTTCATTCCTCATCAAGCCAACACGCGCATCATTAACGCGGCGGTAGAGAGCCTTGGGATGGCCCCTGAAAAAGTCTTCGTCAATCTTGACCGCTACGGTAACACTTCGGCCGCCAGCATCCCCGTCGCCATCGTCGAAGCGCTTCAACAAGGCCGTATCAAACGAGGCGACAATGTGCTCATGGTCGGCTTCGGTGGCGGGCTAACGTGGGGTTCATGCCTGTTCCGCTGGTAGTCTTTAGGCAAGAATTCTAAGCTTAGAACGCGCCCAGTAGCAATGCAAATTTTAGCCGTTTGCGAGGTGCGGCGCATCGCAGGTTGAAAACACGTGGAGCAGGTTTTCAACCTGCTGTGAGCGCTTTTGTTGAATAAACCTCAGACGAGCGAAGAAAGATTGGTAGTTCAAATCCGTTCATATTTGCACATGGAATTTTATTCGCCAACTCGCGAAACCCAAAAACCACGTCTGCCCCTGTGAAGCCTTCTACCAACCGTATCCACTTTTTCTTTCACAATTTTCACAAGGCAAACTGACCCCGTAGGTGCAGCGATTGCAGTCGTCACAATGCCATTCGCGCCAGTCTCGGCATTGCCTGCAAACGGTACAGTGCCATGTGCAGCTGTCTTGCTCCACTGCCCCGCTGCAAAACGAATAGAAATACGTTTCGCCTTGGCAGCCCTGACATTCGTAGCCATCAATAACATCTTTAAGGGCAGGCGACGTATGCGCGCACGGGAGCTTCACCTGTTTGGCCAATTGCAGTTCCGTCAACGAACGATAGATTTCTGCGTTTTGGATCGCGCAGTCGGTCATTTTGCTGATGTCGAGTCCGTTTAGCGGATTTTTACAGTCCGCGCAGCTACACGCTGGCCCACATGGCTTCATATTCTTTAAGCATCGACAATGGCGATTGTCACATCGCCCCTTGCATTTACATGCCTCTATACTCATCGGTTTTCAACTCAGGTAGTTCTTTGGGGAAACGCATCAGCCAGCATGCAACGATTTAAATGGGTTCGCTTCAATATGGCAATCACACGGAGTGACCATTTGCGATGGAAGTGAGTGCCTGATTCCATATGCGAAAAGGAGACATCGGCTGTCTTATTATTTGCCAACAGCGAGAGTGGTCTCGCGCCATCGCTTTTCATTTTTATCATTGTGTTTAGTGTTGGGCGATGTTCTGCAACTTCTAGTGAAACCACAACATCTATAAAGACGGCCCTTATTTAACTTATTGATATTGGAGCAAACCGACGCAGAATGCTCAAATGTACACTTCTTTTGAACCACCGAAAAGCTCGCCATGCAACTGACGTCTCCGACCCACACGTACAATAACGGCCAGCCCTACCGACCGGTACGCGGTCGCCACCACGAACATCAGGCGATTGAACACCATACATTTCACGGGCATTCGATCGTCAAAGGAAAACCATCGACCGATGCTTTTATCCACGTCGTCAAACGCGAACTGAAAATCCGGGCTTATTCCCCCAATACGGTCTCCAACTATATCTCCAGCATTACCGCTTTCTTAGGCTGGTTCGGCGCGGCTCCAAATCTGGTAACGATTGAGGACGTTCGGAACTTTTTGGAAATGCTCGTCGATGGCGGTATCGACTCGTCCACGCTTTCGGGGTATCTGAGTGCTATCCGCACTAGTTTTGACAAATTCTGTGGCCGTGATGTCACGCTCGGACTCGTCACCCCTCGTCGCAAAAAATCCCAACCGGTGATTTTGTCAACGCTTGAGGTGGCGCGCGTGATCAGCGCGGCGCCAAGCCTAACGATTAAACTTGCGATCGGCATCATGTACGGCGCGGGATTGCGCAACAAAGAACTGTGTTCACTTCAAGTCCACGATGTCGATTTTGAGAGAAATACGATACGAGTCCAACAAGGAAAAGGCCGGTCTGATCGTTTGGTGATGCTGCCTCAAACGTTCTCCGCAGCGCTCCGTCAGATTCGCACTGATAGTCCTGGCAGCCGTTATCTGTTCCCCGCGCACGGTCATCGTCAGGGGCGTTACATGAGCCCGCGGACGCTGCAACGGTGGGTCAAGATGTGTGTCGAACTTGCTGGGATTAAACATCCTATTACACCCCATTCTTTCCGGCATGCCTTCGCGACTCATTTGCTTGAAAACGGAACTGACATTCGCTTCATCCAAAAACTGTTGGGCCACCAACGTTTAGAAACGACAACGATATACACCCGCGTGGCACAGATCAAAACGCAGCAGATCGCCAGCCCCCTCGATCAATCAAACGCTGACGAAAAACCCGACACCCGCGCTGCAACACCAACCGCACCGGCTAAACCAGACACATCTCCGGCCGTTGGGCGGATGGCGATCATGCTGACACTCCAGGCCGACCAAAAATCTGCAAACGTGGAACTCCAAATTGCGGGTCCGCAGGTAACGGTTCTACAAGGCATCACCGTACGCCAAAACGATCATAACTGGATCGAAATTTCTCTCCCGTCTACCGACGCTTGGCAACGCTACTTGACGCGGCTCCCTCCTGAGCAGCAGGAGCGGATAACGAAGGCCGCTTTTTTTGAATTTCTGCGGGGGCAAATCAACCAGCGATTCCTAAAACTTCTTAAAGCAGGTTGACCAAGAGCGCCCAGCGTCGCGCTCGCGCAAAGCCCCGCGATTGCGACACACTCTCAGACGCCCCCCGCGCCGACTCCTGCGGCTGACCAGTAGCGTTTCGTTTTCAAAACGACGCATCTCACGGCTGCGGTGCGCCATGCACGGTGCTCAAGCCTTCAAAATGCGACCTGTATTAAATGAATGCTCGGAAGAAGTGCATTCAATCGTAGCGCAGCCCCTCCTAGAGGACCATAGTTGCCGCCTACCCCCAAACCGACTAAACTGCAACTGATACTTTTACTTACTTTGCGACATTGAGTCGTACTTAAATCCGTTAGCCGCCGCCAGTCTTCCTGAAGTCATGCCTAATCTGTCGCCCACCGTTCTTAACGCTCTCAACGACGCGATAGCGAATCGCAAGCTTAAATCTGTCGGCGACGTTATTCGCGACAATAC
>Ga0209831_1001689_pt1 | contig 19907 bp, 14 predicted proteins | sample Maine_Asex4_meta_FD_187451 | JGI IMG/M metagenome (GOLD analysis project Ga0209831, IMG submission 187451) | Marine algal microbial communities from Maine, USA - Maine_Asex4_metaG (SPAdes) (version 2) | ecosystem: Host-associated > Algae > Red algae > Unclassified | place: Maine, USA | collected...
CAGCGGGAATCGGCGTCGCAGCCGGCGCCCGCGCCGGCGCCGGCAGCCGAGCCCGAAGCCGAGCCCGAAGCCGTCGCCGAAGCCGAGCCCGAGAACGCGCCCGAACCGGAGCCGGCGGCCACCTCCGCGCCGGAACCCCAGCCGGAAGAACGACGCGAGGCAAGCACCGACGCCGGCGACTCATCCGGCGAGACACCCCGCCAGTTCGCGTCGGTGCGAGCGCCGGGCTTCGAGGGCCGCGTGCTCGATGACGGGAACGTGCTCGTCACCTGGGAACCGACGGACGGCGCGACCGGATACAACGTCTACCGCCAGAGCGAGTTCTACGCGTCCGTTCCCGGCGCGGAGATACTCGACGAGGACATCGTCGACCGCGACTACTACTACGAGATCCAGGCCTACTTCGGCAACGGCTCGCTGGAACGCATCGCGACAGGTCTGACCGTCAAGGTGAGAGACACCGGCCGCCCGGACCCGGACGCGAAGGCTCCGGAGACGGGCTTCCTCGACGACGAGTACACGCTGATCTTCGCGGACGAGTTCAACGACGGCGCGCTCGACCCGACCAAGTGGAACACGCGTCTGCTCTGGGGTCCCGAGAAGACGATCAACTCGGAGGATCAATACTACGTCGACATCCAGAACGAGCCGGACTTCGGCTTCGACCCCTTCACGTTCGAGAACGGGAACCTGGTGATCGAGTCCATCCCCGTGCCGGAGGAGCTTCGCTACAAGATGGAAGACAACCCCGAGCACTCGCGGCTCGACTACCTGTCCGGCATCATCACGACCTACGACTCCCTGCAGTTCACCTACGGCTACGCGGAGATTCGTGCGCGGGTGCCCTTCGGGCAGGGCTACTGGCCGGCGTTCTGGCTTCTGAACGAGAAGTACGACAAGGATTGGCCGGAGATCGACATCATGGAGTTCATCGGTGATGACGAGGACACGGTCTATCACACGTACCACTACTACGACTCTGACCACACGCTGCGCTCGACGCCGTCCCAGCCGACCGTGGGCGTGGACTGGACCGCCGAGTTCCACAAGTACTCGGTCGACTGGCGTCCCGGTCAGATCATCTATTACGTGGATGACGTCGAGGTGCATCGCGTCAGCGACCCGAAGGTGTCGCGCGAGAACATGTACGTGATCGCCAACACGGCGATGGGTGGCTGGTGGGCCGGCGCGCCGGACGAGACCACGCCGTTCCCCGGTCGCTACGAGATCGACTACATCCGCGTCTACCGTCAGATCGCGCCGTACGAGCAGGCGCCGCTGTCCGATGGCGAGAGCGCGATCGAGCCCGGTGACGAGGTCCTCGGAGCCTCACCCGGCCACCGCTCACCGTTCGCCCGATGAGGCGAGGGCTCTCGCCCGCCGATGCTAGGACCTTCCGATCCGGAGGCGCGACATGCTAGCGTCGCGCCTCCGGATCGCCAACGAATCACGCTCTTGCCTCGCTCCCGTTTTCCGACGGCTTCGTCGCCGTCCACCGCCATCCGCCATCGGCGCGTCTTCGCCACCCTGCGGTGCCCCGCATACGGTCTCTCGCTCGCGCTCGCGCTGTTCTTCTGGATCGCCCCCCCGGCGCTTGCTCACGAGATCCGTCCCACGGTCGTCGAGATCGACCGCCGGGACGACGTCGTCGATCTCGCGATGCGGGTCAACGTCGAGGCGCTGATCGCCGACATCGGCATCGAGCACGACGACACCGACGACTCCCCGCAGGCCGCCACCTACGACGCCTTGCGGACACTCGACGCCGACACGCTCGAGGCGCGGTTCGCGACTATCCTGCCCGCCTTGCTGGATGCGCTCGAACTGCGTCTGACGGACGCGGCACGCCTGACACCCGAGCTCACCGCCGTCGACATCCCGGACGTCGGCGAGGTCGGCGCCGCGCGCGATTCGACCATCAGGCTGCGTGCGCCGCTGCCTGCCGACGCGGCCGCGGACGCCGCGCTCCTCTGGCACTGGCCGACGCGCTACGGGCCGGCGATCGTGCGCTCGGTCGTCGCCGAAGGGCCAGCCTCGTTCAGCGTCTATGTGCTGGCCGGTGGGACGAGCGATCCGCTGCCGCTCGGCGAACCGGTCGTCAGTGCCACGGGTGACGCCACGAACGACGCCGCCTCGAGAAATCGCGGGCGTTCGGGGTTCGCGACCTTCATGAACTACGTCGAGGTGGGCTTCGTCCACATCATCCCGCTCGGGCTCGATCACATCCTGTTCGTCATCGGCCTCTTCCTGTTCGCGCCGCGTGCCAGGCCGATGATCGCGCAGGTGACCGTCTTCACTCTCGCGCACTCGGTGACGCTCGCGCTCGCGACGCTCGGTCACGTCAGCGTGCCGTCCAGCATCGTCGAGCCGCTGATCGCCCTGTCCATCGCCGCGGTGTGTGTGGAGAACCTCTTCGCCAGGCGGCTCGGCCGAATCCGCCTGATCGTCGTGTTCGCCTTCGGCCTCCTGCACGGTCTGGGATTCGCGAGCGTGCTGCAGGACGTCGGCGCGACGACGTCCGACTTCCTGATCTCGCTGCTCGCCTTCAACGTCGGCGTGGAAGTCGGACAGCTCGCGGTGGTGCTCGCCTGCTTCGCGACGGTCGGTTGGTGGTTTCGCGACGCATCGTGGTATCGCCGCGTGGTGACGGTTCCCGGTTCGCTCGCGATCGGCGCCGTCGGACTCTGGTGGTTCGTGGAGCGGCTGCTCAGCTGACCGAGAACGGCGCCCGCGGCAGGCGGAAGGTGCGGAGCATCGCCTCGAACGCGTCTTCCAGCAGCGGCAGCCGCGCCGGCTCCCCGACGGCATATAGACCGACGGTGAAGCCCAGGCCGGACATCGTCGCCTGACGCACGATCAGATCGACCGTGGCGGGGTTCGTGCCGTCGGCGGGCAGCGTCAGCGCGTCGCGCCACGCCGGTCGCCCGTCGATCCGGGTCTCCCGACGTTCGCGACCGTCGGTCTCGAACAGGCCGTGATCGTCGGCGGGCATGATCTCCACCATCAGGTAGTCGGAGAACACGTCCCGATCGTGCGTGAGCGGCGACTCGAAGCCGACCGCGTAGCCCGGTTCGAGCATCGCGAGCTCGGCGTCGGTCTCGGCGGCGACCACCGGCGTCCAGCCGGCGGGCACGGCGATCGAGAAACCGAAGTCCGGATCGACGTAGGCGTCGAGACCGACGAGCCGCGTCGACGTACCGTCGAACGACAGCAGATCGTCGGTCGCCGTCGGCCCGGCGTACTTCTCCTCGGCCGCGACACGCACGTCTACCCCGGCGTCGGCGCGCCGGGTAGACACTTGGGTGACAGCGATTGTCGAGGCGACGGTCGCCGCGACAAGCACCGGGATGAGCCAGGCTCTCTGCATGGATCGAGCATCGCGCGGACCGTCCGGCAACGCTGCGACCGCTGACTCAGTTCCGTCGGCGGAGGGGCGTCGAACGACCCGAAGCGCGACGGCCGTCGGATCGCGACGCGATTCAGAACGTGTCCGTGCCGCCCATGCCGCTCGGATCGAACAGACCGGGATCGATCGCGCCCCCGTCCGCGACGCCGGCATCCACGCCGCCCGCGTCGGCCGTGCCGGCGTCCGCTACGCCGGCATCGGCTGCACCCGCATCGGTCGCACCTGCATCAGTCGCACCTGCATCGGTCGCACCTGCATCGGCCGCACCCGCATCGGCCGCACCCGCATCGGTCGCACCCGCATCGGTCGCACCCGCATCGGCCGCACCGGCATCGGTCGCACCCGCATCGGTCGCACCCGCATCGGCGACGCCGCTGCCCGTCGTCGCCCCGGTGGTCACCGCCCCGGTGGTCACCGTGAGCGCCCGACACGCGTCATTGTCGATCGACGGCTCGCAGGGATCGGCGTCGGCGGCCACGTCATTGCCATTCGCATCGACGGCGCTCGACTCGCGGAAGTCCGGCACACCGTCCTCGTCGCTGTCCGGGCCTTCGCCCTCGTTGAAGTTCGACCGACCATCACCGTCCGTGTCGGTCGTGCAGCCGAAGACGAACGTCGAGGGTACGCAAGGATCGACCGGCGGCGGCGGCGGCGGCGGCGGCTGCAAGGCGAGGCACGGGGCGTTGTTCGCCGATGGGACACAGGGGTCGTTGTCGTCGACGTCGTCGTGCGCCGTGCGCTGGTCGCCGTCCGCGTCGTCGATATTCGACTCCAGGTAATCGAGAAACCCGTCGCCGTCGGTGTCGGTATTCTCGCCTTCCTCCCAATCGAACAGCCCGTCACCGTCGGCGTCGGACCGGCAGCCGGTCGCGAACCGCGAGGTGTCGCAGGGGTCGGGCGGGGGCAGCGTCGCGCGACAGGCGTCGTTGTCGCTCGACGGCACGCAGGGATCGTTCTCGTCGATGTCGGCATCGGCGAAGCGCAGGTCGCCATCGGCATCGATGAGGCTCGACTCGCGGAAGTCGGGAATGCCGTCGTTGTCGCGATCGGCCGTCTCCGTTTCCTGAAAGTCGCTCCGCCCGTCGTTGTCGGTGTCGTTCAGGCAGCCACTGGTGAATACCGAGTCGGCACAGGGATCGACCGGGGGCAAGGAATCGCGACACGGATCGTTGTCGGCCGACGGGATGCACGCGTTCCCGTCATCCGGGTCCGCATCGGCAAACCGGCCGTCGCCATCGCCGTCGACTGCACTCGACTCACGGAAGTCGGGAATGCCGTCACTGTCCCGGTCGGCGTTCTCCCCTTCCTGCGAGTCGAAGCGACCGTCGCCATCGGTGTCGATGGTGCAACCGGCGGTGAACGCCGAGGTTTCGCAGGGGTCCGCCGCTGGGTCGTCCGAGCGTCTCGGGTTGCGTTCCTCGCCGGCGATCAGTTCCTCGATGTTCGTCAGCGAGTCGCCGTCACCGTTCGGGTAGCGGTAGAGCTCGTCGTCTTCGCCGAACGTCGCGGACGGGGTGCTGCTCTCGAGCTCGACCCGGCTCTGCAGCGAGGCGAGTACCAGGCTCGGATCGCTGTCCGAAAAGAACTCGAAGCTCACGAAGGGCGAACTGCCCTCGTTGACGCTCGTCTGGCCGCGCCATTCGTCGTCCTCGCGCGACAGCTGCAGCACCTGGGTGTTCACGATGGCCCGCACGCCGAATGACGCGCGCAGTTCGTCGTCGGCCTCCGCCAACGCCGACGGCAGCTCGACGCTGATGCCGAACGGCAGCACGACCGGCGGCGCGGCATCGGGCACGAACGGTGAAGAATCCGCCCGCTGCTCGGCGAGGTTCGTTCGGCCGTCGTCGTCGAAGTCGAAGTTCGTGTCGTACTGCTGGGCGAAGATCCGTATCTCCAGCGGCTCGCCGGCCACCGGCACGTAAGGCTCCGTCGGCGCGAAGCGGGCGAGCGGGAGCAGATCACCCGGCAGATCGTCGCGGCCCTCGATGCGCTCGTACCAGATCAAGGACAGCATGAACGGCTGGCCGGCCGATCGCTCGAGGCTGGCGACGAAGACGCCCGCGGAGTCGCGCGCCACCGCGACCGGCTCCCCGTCGACGAGGATCACCAGCTCGAGGTTCGTCTCGATGATCGCTCGCGGGCTCAGGAGCAGCGTCGGCGGCTCGAAGCCCACCGCCGCCACGCCGTCCGACAGCGGTACACGGCTGACGGACGACTCGCCGCCCGCGCCGCATCCCGCAAGCAGCATGGCACCTGCAAGGCCGGCGGCGACGGCGCGCGCGCGCGACCGGAACCTGGATGTGCTGAGATTCATCTCGAGGTCTCCGGAGATCAGGGAAGGGGATCGGCGACGATGGTCACCGTGACGGAACCGCCCGGATCGTCGCCGAGCGGCGCGCCGTTGTCACCGCCGCCACCGCCACCCGCCGCTGCCGCGATCGCCCCGATGGCGAGCACGCCGAGCACGCCGTAGAGGACCTTTCGCGACGTCGACATGCCGCTCGCGGTCGGCCCTTCGGTCGTTGGACTCGCCGTGTTGCCGGCGATCGGCGAGGCGTCCACGAGCCGGCGCTCGAGCGGGTCGAAGGCAAACCCCTCGATGCTGCGGTTGCCGACCAGGTCGCGCGCCTCGATGTAGAACTCGATGGCCTCGACACTCGCCGCCGGACTCGTGATCGAGGCGGTATAGATGCCCGTGCCGCCGAGCGGCACCATCGCGACTGCGTCGTAGCGCTCGGCCCCGGCGGACCGATGGTGCAGCACCACGCGCTCCACGCCGACGTCGTCGGTGACGGTGGCTGTGAACACCTGCTTGCTGCCCCGCCGGCTTTCCCCGAGCGGTTCGAAGACGATGCGGGGCGAGACGCTGTCGTTGTCCTGCGCCTGCGCCACGGGCACGGTGAGCACCAGGGTCATCAAGAGATGCAAGGCGGCGAGGCCGGCGAGCGACGCGCGGCGTGCGATGGTTCGAGGCATGCGCTCTCTATCCGTGTGGTGACCGCGGACGGGTCGTGATCGGGATCTCGCGAGTCGTGCGCGTCGCGGCACGAGCACTCACGAGGACTACCAGGACAGCGCGGACCAGCCTTCGGCGTCGCGTGTGCTGGTGAGCGCCATGCTCTCCAGGCCCGCAGGCGGACGGATACGACTGCCATCGGCGCGCCGGATCGCGTCGATCAGCAGCGTGCCGGTGATCGCGTTGTCCGCGGTGCTGGTGGAGACGTTGGCGATGCGCGTGCTCAGGGACTCGCTGTTCGCGAATACCTGCATGAGTTGCTGGACACGACCGCTCGGCGGATCGGACAGCGCGATGATCGTCTCGATGTCGCGCCCCTCGAGCGCTTCGCGCATTTCCAGGAGCCGTGCGTAGACGATCTGCAGATCGGCGTCGTCGATGGCGACCGGCGCGCTCGGCGCCGGCGGCACGACGTCCGGCACGGGCGCCGGCGCGAGCGCGATCTGCGTTTCCGTCTCGTTCTCGGACGACCGCGCGGCGCGCTGCTCGGCGATACGGCGATCGGTCGCCCGCCGGTCGGCCAGCGCGGTCGTGGCCCGCTCGTCGTCCAGCCGCTGCGTCCTCGCGTCGCGGGGCGCGGCATCCACCGACGTCGTGGCGATCGGCGCGGGCACCGCCGCGCTGCCGTCTTGCACCCTCGACCCTTCGGCACGCGCTCGCGCCGCTTCGCGAGCGTCGGCGCGCGCCTGCGCCGCCTCGGCTTCGCGCTCGGCGCGTTCAGCCTCGACGCGCTGGCGACGGGTCTGGGCGACACCGGCCGAGGCGCTGGCGGATTCCGCCGCGCGTGCCGCTTCCGCCGCCCGTTCGTTCTCGGCGAGCCGCGCTGCCTCGGCCAGGCGTTCTCCTTCGGCTCGCCGTTCTTCTTCGGCCAGCCGCTCTTGTTCGGCTAGCCGTGCCGCTTCGGCGAGGCGTGCTTCCTCGGCGACGCGCACCCGCTCGGCCTGACGCTCGGCCTGACGCTCGGTTTCGGCCGCGCGCTCCGCTGCGGCGACCCGTTCGGCTTCGGCGACGCGCGCAACCTCCGCCAGCCGCGCGTTCTCGGCGACACGCTCCGCCTCGACGAGACGCTCGGCCTCGGCCATGCGTTCCGCCTCGGCCAGACGCTCGGCCGCCGCGACGCGTTCCGCTTCGGCCAGACGCTCGGCCGCCGCGACGCGTTCCGCTTCGGCGAGACTCTCGGCCTCCGCGACGCGTTCCGCCTCGGCGAGATTCTCGGCCTCCGCGACGCGTTCCGCCTCGGCGAGACGCTCGGCCTCCGCGACGCGCGACACCTCCGCCAGCCGCTCGTTCTCGGCGACGCGCTCCGCCTCGGCGAGACGCTCGGCCTCGGCCGCACCTGCCGCTTCGAGTCGGGCCACTTCCGCCGCGCGCTCGGCCTCGGCCACCGCCTCGCGATCGGCCGCGACGGCGCGTTCGATGTCCTCGACCGTGCCATCGGCCGTATCGGCGCCGGCGAGGTCATCGCCGGCCTCGAGCGCCGCGATGCGCGCCTCGAACGCCTCGAACTCCGCAATGCCGTAGCCGTACACCGCGCGATCGAGGCCCGCGATGGCGTCCCCGGCCTCGTCCAGACGACCCTCGGCGACCAGGGCCTCGACGCGCTCCGACGCTTCGCGGAAGCGCTTGCCGAGCGGCCGGGCACCCGTTCCACGAGGGGCGTCGGGCACCTCGTTCACCGTGACCGGCGGGACGTCGCTCGCTCCCGTATCGGCGGTCCGCGTGGCCTCTCCGGCGAACGGCAGATGCGGCCAGCCGACCATCAAGCCACCACCGGCGAGCAGCGCGATCGCGACCAGGAACAACGCAGGCCGCCACCACCCGCCGCCTGCCGCGTCATCCGGCCCGGCCTCGTGGGCGGGATAACGTCCGACCCCCTGCTCGACCCCGTGCCTGACCCCGTGCATGCCCCCCGGGGCGTCATCGATGTCGCGCTCGTCGGGGGTACTCGAGAATTCGGCGAGGAAATCGAAGTCCTCGTCGAGATCGGTCGTTTCCGTGGCGACGACTTCGACCGTCGACGCTCGCGTCCTCGTCGAGATCGGTCGCTTCCGTGGCGACGACTTCGACCGTCGACGCTCGCAGCGGGCCCGATTCGGACACCGGAACCGGCTTGCGGATGATCGGCATCGACGGACCGGAGCGGCGCTGACGCCCGACCGGCGGACGCGGCCTCGCGTTCGCGCCGTCGTCGAGGAAATCGAACGAGGCATCGTCGTCCGGCTCCTCGTCGTGCTTGGGTGCAGGTTCGCTCATGGGTGTCGGGGACGGTCCGGACCCCGCGAGGTCTCCGGCCATGATCCAGTCGGGTCGAACCGCCATGATAGCCGATCGATCGGTCGGTCCTTCCAAGGCGACGTGATGAATTCGGGATTTATTCCCAATTTTCGAACCCGTCAGCGGAACGGGGTCTGATCCAGCGAGAGAAGCCACTCCTCGGCCCCGAGCGCGGGTAGCAGATGCATCGGCAGACGAACGTCGAGCCGCGTCGCCGCTGCCGGTCCCCGCACCTGCCAGGCACCACTGTCCAGCACCACGCGCCCGCCCGTCGTGGCGTCATGAAGGCTCGTTCCGGTCGGGGCATGCCCCAGCCGAGGATCGGGGAACCGGGTCGTCAGCAACACCCGTCCGTCGACGTCGCGCCAGAGAAGCACGGCGTCACCGAACGCCGCGGCGCGCGCCCGGTTCACGGGCGACGGGCTGCCCGCCGGCCGCGCGAGATCGGGCTCGGGCGCGTCGTTGCCGCGCACGCGAGCCACTCGCAGGCCCTGCTCGTCGAAGGCGAGCAGAACCCGCAGTTCGGCCGCGGCGACACCGCTGCCCGCCAGCATGGCCAGGGCTGAACCCAGGCTCAAACACGCGGCCGCGAGGTCGCGTCGAAGTCGTCGTCTCATCGAACCGCGATCGTCCAGTTCCACTCGAACTCGGCGCGCTCCGGCGCCGAGCGGATCGCGCCGCTGATGTCGCGGGTCAGCAGCCGCAAGGCATGCGTCCCGACGGCCGGTGTGATGTCGAGCTCGCGCGCGTCGTCCGCCCGGCGCACCCGTTCGCCGTCCAGCCACCACTCGATCGCCTGCACGTCCGGCGGGAAGAACGGCGTCACCGAGAAGCGCGCCGTCTCGCCCGCGGGCAGCGCTACGTCCGAGACCTTCGGCGAGAAGTCGCGCACCGTGTTGACGGCGTAGATGCCGAGCACCCACTGCTCCCCGTTCACCGGCCCCAGCGGCTCGGCATACGCCCGCATGCGGCTCGTGCGAGTGGGTCGGAACACGCCGCGCGAACGGTAGAGGCCGCCCTCGAACAGCCCCACCCCCTCGCCACCGCCCAGCCCGGGCACCGGCACCCCCGGTTCGATCCACGCCGCCCAGGGCACGGCGGCCGGGTCGGCGATCGCGGTCAGGTTCGGGAACAGCCCCTCGACGAAACTCGGTGCGAGCTCGTTGACCAGCGTACTGTCGACGTACTCGTCGCCGAGCCCGGCGATACTGTGACCGAGCTCGTGCAGCGCCACCTCCGGGACCCCGCGCGCCGCGATCGCGATGCCGCGGCTGCTGCCGCTACCGCCGAAGCGCTCGTCGTTCACGAGCATCACCACGTGATCGACGTCGTAGTCCTCGCCAGCCGCGAGGAAGGCGGCGAGCGCGTCGGCGCAGATCAGCTGCGGCACGCCGGCGCAGCCATAACGGCTGGAGAAGGCGGTGGAATGCGATCCGGGGGTAGCTCCGGCCGGCTGCGCGCCGGCGTCGACGGAGAGGCTCTCGACCACATGGATATTGAAGGCACCGAGGTGCCGCGACGTGGCAGGATCGGCCGCGAGCAGCGCGATCAGCCGCTCCGCGTCGCTCCTCAGCAGCGCCTGATCGCCGGCGCGGTAGCCGTCGCCGAGCACCACCAGGTGGACACCGGGCCCGGCGCTCGCGCCCAGCAGAGTGGTGCCCCGGCCGGAGCCGCTCTTCGGATAGAGCCTGACGTTCGCCTGCACCTCGCGCGTCCGTCCGAAGCGGTCGGTCAGCGCGAAGACCAGGGCGGTGTCGGTGACCGAGACGACCTCGCGCGCTTCGAGCACCAGTCGACGATCGTCCAGGCGGGCGTCCAGCGAGGTCGCGGCGCCGTCCACCTGCACGGTCCCGACCGTGATGCTCACGCCCTCGAACGAGTCGTCGTCGTCGAACAGCTCGACGACCAGACGTTCGCCGCCGTCGAGCGAGATCGGCAGACGGGCCGGATCGAGCACCGGCACGTCGGCCGAGGCGATCACCTCCAGCGAGACGTCATCGCGTTCGGCGCGCCGATCGGACGAATCGACGACCGCCAAGGCGATGCCGTCGACGCGACCGACATCGCCATCCGTCGGCCGTCCGGACAAGACGCCGGTCACGCCGTCCAGACTCAGCCAGTCCGGCAGGCCGCGCGCCTCGTAGCGCAGGGTATCGCCGTCGGCGTCGACCGCCTCGATCTGGCGCACGAACGCGATCCCGCGCTCCGCCACCAGCGGCACGCCGTCGTCGACCAGGATCGGCGCGTCCGGAACGGGGGTCACGTCGATCGTCGCCCTCAGCGGCGGCGCCTCGCCCACCCGGTACTCGAAACCGTCGGTCCCGTTGAAGTCCGCCTGCGGCGTGTAGCGGAAACTGCGCCCGTCAGGGAGCAACTCGAGCGTGCCGCGCGAGGACGCCGAGGCGATGCCGAACGGGCCGGAGCCGGTCTCCCCCGGCCGCGTCGCGTCGACGAGCACGCCCTCCAGTACGTCGTCCTCCGCGACCACGAAGCGCAGCCCGGCGGCGCTCGCCAGGCCGTCGTCCGATTCGCCGCCCGGCTTTCCGCTCCCGTCGACGCCTTCCGCAGCGTCGACGGCCGCATCGTCGTACGAGCCGCTGCCGCCCGACTCGCAGGCACCGAGCAACAGCAACGACGCGACAGCGGCACGGATCGCTGGACGGGTACCCCGTCCGCCCGGGGACGAGGCAGCACGACCGGGCGTTCCGCTGATTGCTGACTGTCGCACCATGCGATCGGTGACTCCCCCTGAGAGACCGAACATATCCAACCCGGGGGCGCTCGTACGCCCCGGAACGTTAAAGATCCTGTCGGGCGAGCGCGGTCTCGACGTAGATCTTGCGGAGCGCCCGCGTGACCGGACCCGGCGTCCCGGCACCGAGCGCCACGCCGTCGATCGTCGTGACCGGCATGACGAAGGCGGATGCGCTCGTGACGAAGGCCTCCTCTGCCGCCTGCGCCTCCACGACGGTGAACGGCGACTCCTCCACGCGGTAGTTCGCCTCCGCGGCGAAGCGCATCACCGCCGCCCGCGTGATGCCGGCGAGGATCTCGGTACCCAGCTGCCGGGTGCGCAGTGTCCGCTCGTCGGTGACGATCCAGGCGTTGTTCGACGAGCCCTCGGTGACATGGCCGTCCTCGACCATCCAGGCGTCGTCCGCACCGGCGTCGAGCGCGGCCTGCTTGGCCATGCTCTGCGCCAGCAGCGACACCGTCTTGATGTCGCGCCGCTTCCAGCGCATGTCCGGGACGGTGATGACGCTCAATCCACGCTCGGCGGCCGGGGAGGCCAGGACCGATTTCTTCTGGGTGAACATCACCAGCGAGGAGACCGGCGCGCTCGGATAGGCGAAGTCCCGCTCGGCCACGCCGCGGGTCACCTGCAGGTAGAGCAGACCCTCGTCGACGCCGTTCTCCTCGATCAGCCGCCGCTGCGCCGCGACGATGTCGTCATCGCTGCACGGCGGCGCCATCGCGAGCTCCCCGAGTGATCGCGCGAGCCGCGCGAGGTGCGCGCGGTTGTCGATCAGGCGACCGCCGAGCACCGTCGAGACCTCGTAGACGCCGTCGGCGAACAGGAAGCCGCGATCGAGCACCGAGATCGTCGCCCGCTCCTCGGGGACGTACTCGCCGTTGACGTAGAAGGTACGACTCATGAGGTCGGGTTCCGTGGTGACTGATGTGCCGTGGCGCCGATCGGGGCACCGAGCAGTTCCGCGAGGTCCGCGATCGAGCGCACCTCGAAGTCCGGCGGCGGCAGCGCCTCCGGCCAGCCTTCGTCGCGGCCGTTGAACCAGAGCGCTCGCACGCCGGCACGCTGTGCGCCGCCGACATCGGTCGACACATTGTCACCGATATGCAGCAGTTCATGCGCGGCGATGTCGAAGCGCTCGAGACACCGCTCGAACATCTCGGGGGCGGGTTTCGGCGCGAGTTCGAGAGAGGCGGCGAGCGTGAACGCGAAGTGCCCGGCGAGCCCGATCTGCTCGAGATCGGCGTTGCCGTTCGTGATCGCCGCCATCCGGTAGCGTCGGCCCAGTGCGGCGAGCGCCTCCGGCACCCCGTCGTAGAGCACCACCTCGCTGCGCGCCCGGTGGAAGACCGCGAAGGCCTCGTCCAGCAGCGGCTCGGGGTAGTCGTGCTCGGCGAGCAGGCGCGCGATGCCGGTGCGCCGCATCGCGGTCACGTCACCGCGGAGATGCGGGTGCTCGGCCGCGATGTCCGCGCGAAAGGCGATCAGCGACTCGCGGTCGTGATGCTCGAGCACGCGCGGCGTCTCCCGGGCGAACCAGGCGTGCAGCGTCGCCTCGGCGTGCCGGATCGCGGGCGCACAGTCCCACAAGGTATCGTCCAGATCGAAGGACAGGGCCCGGATTCCCGCCAGCGTCATCGTCAGTCGCCCTCGACGATCAGCACGTGCATGCGCCGCGGCCCGTGCGCGCCGATCTCGAGGGTCTGCTCGATGTCCGCCGTGCGGGAGGGTCCGGTCACGAAGTTCAGCGCGCGCGGCAGCCGCTCGAGCCCGCGCAGCGCGTCGAAGGCATCCTCGACATGCGCCACGACGTCCGCGGTGCGCACCACGACCACGTGATTCTCCGGCAGGAAGTTCAGGGTGGCCGGGGTGTCGCCACCGCTGACCGTCGCCACGCTGCCGGTTTCGGCGACGGCCACGAGGCAGGGCGTGACGCTCGTCGCCTCGGTGCCGCTCGCGGCCCCCTCGCGCCAGTGCCTCCCCTGCCCGTCGTCCCCGCTCGGCCAGGCCAGAGCGCCGAGCGCCGGGGCGATCGTGACGTCCCCGGCGAGCCCCTCGGACTCGAGCCAGAACGCGACCGCGCCGGGCACGTCGGCGCTCTCCTGCAGCCGCACCACACTCATCTGCACCGACTCCATGTTGCGCGTGAGCTGGGCCACGAGATCGGCCTCGGCGCGCGGCAGGGTGCGCCGCGTCGACGCCTCGAGTCGCGCGGTGACCTCCGCCGGGCGCTCGCGGGCGGTCGGCAGCGACCCCTCGTCGGGCACCGCACGCCCGAGTCCGGCGGCGATGCGACGCAGGATCGCGTCACGGTGGTCCTGCTCATCGCCGGCGGCGATGCCCGAGTCGCTCACGACGCGTTCCCGGCCCGGTCTACCGCCGGCCGCCGCTGCGTCTCGCCGCCCCCGGCTGCTCGGCTGGCCGCCCGGTGCAGCTGCATGAAGGTCGAGCGACCCTGCGGCGCCGGCAGGTCGCGACCCTGCGTCCAGGCACCGGCGAGGGGCAGGCGGCGGAACGCGCCGCGTCGCCTGCCGAGACGGTGCAAGGCCCCGACCCCCAGCCGACCGAGGACGCGGTACAGCCGAGGTCGCCTCGCGGCCAGGGACCAGAGGCCGAGCCCGTAGCGCGAGGCCGGACTCTGCAACTGGCGCACGAAGGTCTCGCGCCGGTGCTCGCGCAACAGGCTCGGCAGCGGAATGCTCATCGGGCAGACCTCCGCGCAGCGACCGTTCAGCGTGCAGGCGTGCGGCAGGTCCTTCGCGTTCTCGAGACCGATCATCGCCGGCGTCACGACCGAGCCCATCGGGCCGGGGTAGACCCAGCCGTAGCTGTGTCCGCCGATCGAGCCGTACACCGGGCAGTGATTCATGCAGGCGCCGCACTTGAAGCAGCGCAGCATCTCCTTGAGCGCGCCCGCCAGCATCTCGGTTCTGTGGTTGTCGACGAGCACCACGTGAAAGGCTTCGGGGCCGTCGATGTCCCCCTCGCGCCGGGGGCCGCTCATCAGGCTCGTGTAGTTGGAGAAGTGCTGACCGGTGGCGCTGCGCGCGAGCAATCTCAACAGGCCGCTGGCGTCCTCCGGGGTCGGCACGACCTTCTCGAGACCGGCGACGACGATCTGCACGCGCGGCAGGTTCGAGGTCAGGTCGCCGTTCCCCTCGTTGGTGACGAGCACGTGCTGACCGGTCGAGGCGATCAGGAAGTTCGCGCCGGTGATGCCGACGTCCGCCGAGCGGAACTTCTCCCGAAGCACGGTGCGCGCCTCGTTGACGAGGGCGCGCCGATCGGTCAGACGCTCGTCCAGACCGTAGCGCCCGTGATGCGCGTGGAACAGATCGGCGACCTGCTCCTTCGTCTTGTGGATCGCCGGGGCGATGATGTGGCTCGGCCCCTCTCCCGCGAGCTGGATGATGTACTCGCCGAGGTCGGTCTCGATCGCCTCCATCCCGGCCGCCTCCAGCGCGCCGTTGAGATCGGCTTCCTCGCCGACCATGGACTTGCCCTTCGCGACGAGCTTCGCGTCGGCCTTCGTGCAGAGCGCGACGACGATGCGCGCGGCCTCCGCCGACGTCGACGCCCAGTGCACCTGGCCGCCGTTCGCCTCCACCTGCGCCTCGTAGGCCAGGAGGTAGTGATCGAGGTTCTCGAGCACGTGGTCCTTGACCGCCTTCGCCTCGCCCCGGATGCGCTCCCACTCGGGCACGAGGCGGACCGCTGTCGAACGCTTCGCGATGAAGCCCTCCTTGACGTTGCCGAGCGCGGACTTCAGCGACTCGTCGAGCAGCGCCGCGCGCGCGCTGGTCGTGAATTCGAGTGAACGGGTCTCCATGTCAGCGCTCCGGGTGGCCGATGGCGGGCAGCTCGCTCATGCCGGCGAGCACCTCGACGACGTGATAGACGCGCATCGGCCGTCCGCGGCGGGACAGGCGACCGGCGATGCTCAGCAGGCAGCCGAGATCGCCGCCGAGGACGCATTCCGCGCCGCTCGCCGCGGCGAGCGCGATCTTGTCGTCGACCATGCGCTCGGAAATGTCCGGGTACTTCACGCAGAAGGTGCCGCCGAAGCCGCAGCACACCTCGGTGTCCTCCATCTCGGCGATCGACAGCGCATCGACGCCGCCGAGCAGAGCCCGGGGCTGCGCCTTGACGCCGAGTTCGCGGAGCCCCGCGCAGCTGTCGTGGTAGGTCACGGTCGAGGCGAAGCGTGCGCCGAGTTCGCGGGCGATGTCCGCCTGACCGAGCACGTCGACGAGAAAGCTCGTCAGCTCATGGCATCGAGCGGCAAAGGCGCCTGCACGCCCCGCCCACTCGGGCTCGTCCGCGAGCAACGCCGGATAGTGCTCGCGCAGCATGCCGGCACAGGAGCCCGACGGCGCCACGATGTGCTCGACGCCCTCGAAGGCGGCGATCGTCTGCCGCGCGATCTCGCGCGTGGAGCGATCGTCGCCGCTGTTGAAGGCGGGCTGACCACAACAGGTCTGGCTCTCCGGCACGATGACTTCGCAACCGGCTGCCTCGAGCAGCCGGATCGCCGCGAACCCGACGTTCGGTCGGTGCAGGTCGACGAGACAGGTGACGAAAAGACCGACGACGGGGCGTGCGCTCACGCGGGTGGCACTCCTGCTAAAAAGGCAGTCTTTCACCGGTCCCGGAGACTGTCAATGACGCCCGAACCCACGCCGCGCGCCCACCGATTGCCGCTCCGCGACGGCGGATCGCCGGAGATCGCCGTGCTACGGCACGACGGCGCACGAGCGGACAGCCCGGGCATCCTGTTCTGCAGCGGCTTCCACTCCTCGATGCAGGGCGACAAGGCCCGTGCGGTCGAGACCTGGTGTGTCGCACGCGGCCTTTCCTGCACCCGCTTCGACTACCGCGGTCACGGAGAGTCGGGCGGCGATCCCGAGACGTTGACGCTGCTCGACTGGCTCGAGGATGCGCTCTGCGTGGTCGATCAGGTCTGCGACCCGGCACCGCTGGTCGTCATCGGTTCGTCCATGGGGGCCTGGCTTGCAGTCCACATCGCATTGCGCCGGCCGGCGCGCGTCGGCGCATTGTTGCTCATCGCCGCCGCACCGGACTTCCTGCAGGCGCACCTGCCGGCCTCGCTCGACGCGGACGCACGAGCGCGCTACGACCGGGACGAGACCGTTCGTCTTTCCACGCCCGACGACGCGGAGGGCTACCCGGTCTCCCGCGCCCTGGTGGCCAGCGGCCACGACCTCGCGCTGCTGTCGGGTGACGCCGCGGCAGACCTTCGCTGCCCCGTCCGCTGCCTGCACGGCACGGCGGACGATGTCGCCCCGTGGTCGCGCGCGATCGCGCTGCTCGACCGACTCGGCAGCGAGGACGCGACGCTCGAGCTGATCAAGGGTGCGGACCACCGACTGTCCACCCCGGAGGCGCTTCGTCACCTCGAACGCACTTTCGACGCGACAGTGGCCACCCTCAGCCGGTAGCGGTCCGTTCCCTCGAGCGCGCCGCGGCGCTCGCCAGTGCCGTGACCACGTCGATCGGCCGCGCCACCCCGAAACCCTGCACGTAGTCGATGCCCATCTCGGCGACGGTTCGCCGGGTCGCCTTGTCCTCGACGCACTCGGCGACCGTCGCGATCCCGAGATCCGAACTCATCTGGATGAAGGCGGCGGTGATCGCTCGATTGGTCGTGTCGGAACGGAGGTTGCGGATGAAGTAGCCGTCGATCTTCAGGAAATCGATCGGCAGGGAGCGGATGTAGGCGAAGGAGGACAGGCCCGCGCCGAAGTCGTCGAGCGCGAAGCGCGCGCCCAGCCGCTTCATCGCGTGCATGAAGTCGATGACCGGCCCGATGTTCGTGATGGCGGTGGACTCCGTGATCTCGAAGCACAGCCGCGAGGGGTCGACACCGGAGTCCGACACGGTCTCGTGAATCCGCTCGAGGCTGCTCTGGTCGCTCAGTGAATTGCCCGAGAGGTTGATCGACAGCGAGACCGCCACACCGTGCTCGGTGAACAGTTCGATCGCGTCGATGCAGTTCTCGATGACCCAGAGATCCAGGTCCTGCATGATGAGGAAGCGCTCGGCGATCGGAATGAAGGTCGACGGCGCCATGAGCTCGCCGTCCTCGGCCTCGAGGCGGAGCAGGATCTCGTGATGCGGGCGACCGATCGGACCGCTGGCCGGCTCGATGGGCTGCATGTAGAGGCGCAGGCGGTTCGCGCGGAGTGCCTCCTTGATCACCTCGATCTGCGCGATCTCCTCGCGGTGTCGACGGTAGGCATCGCTGTCCGGCGTGAACACCACCGAGCGGTTGCGCCCGTCGGCCTTGGCGGCATAGCAGGCGGCGTCGGCCAGATCGATGAAGGTACCGACCGCGTCGCCCGTTTCGTCCAGGGCCGTGATGCCGATGCTGGCCCCGACCGAGAACGTGCGCTCGTCCCAGACGAACTCGTGCGCGGCGATCGCGTCGATCATCAGCTGCATGCGCCGGCGCGCCCCGGCGGGACCGGTGTCGAGCAGGATCGCGAACTCGTCGCCGCCGAACCTCGCCAGGGTCTCGGAAGGTGCGACGTAGCGGCCCATGATCGCCGCGATCTCCTTGAGCAGCACGTCGCCGGCCGTGTGCCCGGCGGTGTCGTTGACGAGCTTGAATCGATCGAGATCGATCAGGCAGAGCGTGCGCTCCACGTTCTCGTCCAGCAGCACGAGCGCATGCGCGGTCTCCAGTCGGGAGCGGAACTCGCGGCGGTTGAACAGGCCGGTCAATTCGTCCCGCAGCGCGAGGCGCGCGTAACGTTCGCGAAGGCGTACGCGCTCGGTCTCGTCCCGTCCGCAGCCGCGGTAGCCCGAGAACTTGCCGGCGGTATCGAACAGCGGCACGGCGACGACCCGGACGTGGCGTCGAACCTCGGGGGCGACATCCGTCGACAGCACCAGGTCGATGGGATGGTGCGCATGCATCAGGCGATCGTGCTCGACGAGGGACTCGCTGGCCCCGATGGCCTGCCTCAGCGCCTCGGGTCTCGAGCGTCCGATGACGTCGATCGGGGCCTGCCCCGGCATCGGCAGCGGATGGCCCTCGTGAAAGACGTAGCGAAGGTCAGCGTCCAGCTCCCAGTACCAGTCGGCCGCCAGTCCCATGAACTCGCGGAAACGCGTCTCGTCGACGCACACGTCCGTTGCCGACGACGGCAGCGCCGACTGGCCCTCGCGACCACTGTCGTTCGGCATGCTCTCTCTCTCTTCCGGGATTCGCCAGCGTCGGTCCGTCTACGGATCCGACCGGATCCGCTCTCGGGGCGAGTCCGTGGATCGATCCCCGATGTTGATCGGCCGGCCCGGACAGACGTGAACACGGGCCTGCCGAACCCTGACGGAGTTCACCTTCCGCCGATCCTGCCGACGTCGGTCCGCCTCGGCAGGGCGCGTCGACGCTTCGGGTACACTCGACCGCTTCGCCGTCGGAGCTCCGCCCCGTGCAGCTGTCGGACCTCTTCGTCAACGCGACCGGCATCATCGCGCTCGTCTTCGCGGCGCTCGCGATCTGGCTCGTCAAGAGCGCGGTCAACATCGTCCCTCAGGGGTTCGAGCACACCGTCGAGCGCTTCGGCCGCTACACCCGCACGCTGCGCCCGGGACTCAGCCTCTTCGTGCCGTTCCTCGATCGCGTCGGGCAGCGCATCAACATGATGGAGCAGGTCCGGGACGTCCCGTCGCAGGAGATCATCACGCGCGACAACGCGATGGTCACTGTCGACGGCGTCGTGTTCTTCCAGATCGTCGACGCGCCCAAGGCGGCCTACGAGGTCACCGGCCTCGAAGGGGCGATCCTGAATCTGGTCATGACCAACATCCGGACCGTGATGGGGTCGATGGACCTCGACGAACTGCTCTCCCAGCGCGACAAGATCAACGCGCTGCTGCTCGGCGTGGTCGACGACGCGACCACGCCCTGGGGAACCAAGGTCACCCGCATCGAGATCAAGGACATCGCCCCGCCCGCGGATCTGGTCGCGTCCATGGGTCGGCAGATGAAGGCCGAGCGCGACAAGCGGGCGTCGGTGCTCGAGTCCGACGGTCTGCGCCAGTCGGCCATCCTTCGGGCGGAGGGCGAGAAGGCCGCCCTGCTGCTCGAGGCGGAGGGCCGACGCGACGCCGCCTTCAAGGACGCCGAGGCGCGCGAGCGTTCCGCCGAGGCGGAGGCGACCGCGACGCGGCTGGTGTCCGAGGCGATCGCCGCGGGCGACGTGCAGGCGATCAACTACTTCGTCGCCAACAAGTATGTGGAGGCGCTGCGCGACATCGCCTCGGCACCGAACCAGAAGACGCTCTTCATGCCGCTCGAGGCCGGCAGCATCATCGGGGCGATCGGCGGCATCGCCGAACTCACGCGCTCGGCCAGCGAGGGGCGTGCACACGGCGGCGGGGCGAGCGGCGATGCATCTGCACCGGGCGGCCTGCCCGGCGGCCTCTCCGGCGGC
>Ga0209831_1001691_pt1 | contig 19877 bp, 16 predicted proteins | sample Maine_Asex4_meta_FD_187451 | JGI IMG/M metagenome (GOLD analysis project Ga0209831, IMG submission 187451) | Marine algal microbial communities from Maine, USA - Maine_Asex4_metaG (SPAdes) (version 2) | ecosystem: Host-associated > Algae > Red algae > Unclassified | place: Maine, USA | collected...
TCCACCACAGCAGGATATCACGATTACTCAAAACACCACATGGGATCTGCCAAACCTACCGGGTGCAGACTCGGATAGAGGTGCCATCTGCATAGACGGTACCGTAACCATCGAATCCGGCGCAACACTCAGAGTAAACCCCGGCGTCATTGTCATGTTTTCCCCAGAATCAACGGTTATAGTAGAACCTAATGCAAGGCTTATTATGAATGGCAGCACCTTTACCGCTTGTGACACTTGGCAAGGTGTACAAGTACGAGGCAATTCCAGCCAAGGTCAAGCCATCGCTAATCAAGGATTTGTGTATATGACAGGCGCCACCATAGAACATGCCGAGACAGGTATATATACAGGTGATAGTGATATTGGTACTACTCCTAATGCAGCCATTACTGGCGGTATTGTACAAGCACGTAGAAGTACCTTCCGAAATAATGAGGTAGATGTGGAATTTCAGGTATATAGAAATACACACCCAATTTCAGGGTTAGAAACCAATAACATCTCCTACTTTAGGAACTCTACATCACTGCTCACTGATGCCTATCGTTTTTCTGTTGGTAAACTAAAACCCTTTATAGTAATGTATGGCGTCAATGGCATAGCTATCAGAGGACACCACTTTGAAGACCAACGCGCTATACTTAATGCCACACAACCTTCGGAAAAAATAGGTATAGCGACTTTCTTTTCTGGCTTTGAGGTAAACGAATGGTGCTCTGGGGTATCATTTCCACCACCGCCCACTTGCAATGGCACTCGTACTCGCTTTGTCAATTTGGGCTATGGTATTCATTCTCACAGTATCATTAACCCAAGTTTCAGCATAACTATCAGAAACTCCGACTTTGACTGCTGGCATGGTGTATATACACTCGCTATACCTAAGCTTGCCATAGAACTCAACAACTTTAATGTCAAACAGCAAATCATACCTGAACTTCCCGGCAATTTACCTGACTGGAATGTCGTACCTTCTTATGGAATACATCTCGACAACTGCGCCCAATATACCGTACAAGAAAATAGCCTTGTATCAGAGTTTCAGTTTGGAAGTCCTACTTCTGGCGATGAAACCGCAGGCATCGTGGTCAGAAACAACCACAGCAGCGGTGAGGAAATCTATAATAATGACTTCCATAACTTCAATGTCGCATGTGAAGGTGTCGCGCAGAATAGAGGTATAAATCCAGATGGAGGCGAAATTGGTTTAGAGTTCCGCTGCAATAACTTCACCGATGGCAGAGTAGACATCTTTGTATCGCCCGAAGTCAATCCTAATCTACCACAAGCTACCATAAACGGCATCATGCCTACGCAGAATTTACCCGCGAATTTGTTTAGCCCTGCAAATCCAGCACTTGGCTTACATATCTGGAATCGCCCGGGCGCGGCAACAATAACGTATAATCATTATAATTCGGCAAATGAACCACGGGTAGTGCCTACGCTAGTGAATAATAATGTCAATGTGATGGGTACTGGGTTTTCGTATAATGAATCAGTATGTCCTGATTTATTATCTAAAAATAATAACGGAATAAGTATTGACGATGGCATCATCACGCTTACAGGTATAAAAAATGTCAAAAACAACCTGATACAAACAGAACTCAGTACGCTGCAAACACTGACCGATAATGGCAATACACCATTATTGCTTGCGGCAGTCAATCACCCAAATCCGCAGAGAAGTTTTCAGGCTTATACCAATATCTTGTCACAAGCCCCCTTTACTTCCGACGAGGTACTTGAGGCGGTTAGTAAAAAGGAAAGCGGATGGAGTATAGGAATGGTACGCAATGTGCTAAGTGCTCACCCTCAAGCTGCAAAATCCACTATCATTCAGGAAAATTTGGATAATCGTAGCCATCGTTTATATCCATTTATGCGGAATCAAATCAATGAAGGCTTCGCAGTTATTTCAGAAAAAGAACAAATGGAATTGGATATTAGCAAATACCGACGCGAACGCAACCTTGCTATCAATCAGGCAGTACAGCTACTGGCATCAGATACCATAGACCGCACCTCAGATATGATAGATTTCTACTCCAATACCGGAGATATTCAATACGAATACCGCTTGGCAGAAGTCTATGACGCACTTGCTAGTAGTAAAGCTGAAAATGTGCTTACTGCTATTGGTAATATGGAACTTAGCGATAATGAAGCAAAAGCCCATGCGGATTACATGAGCTTCAGGCAATTGATGCAAACATGGACAGCCGAAGATAAAAATCTCGCTGCTTTATCTGAAAGCGATTTAGGCTTATTAGAAGATTACACCAAAAACGCTACGGTCACAGCAGGAAAAGCCATCACACTACTCGGACTCAATGGGATGAATACCTATAAAGAGCCTGTTTATTTTCCAGATGAAACGGAATTAGAAGACCGTGGAGTGACAGAGTATGTAGAGGAAAACGTTAGTGAGGATAAACTTTTCCTTTATCCCAATCCAGCCGATGAATATGTGATTGTAGAATACGCAGTTACCAAATTGGATAATGCTGATTTATCCATAATCATTACCGACCTTTCTGGCAGACAAGTCTACGAAGAAAAAATATCTTCTGCACGAGATGAACTGGTGATTATCACCCAAGCGTTTCAGCAAGGGCAATATTTCTGTACAATCAGAAATGGTAATCAAGTCATAAAGACCCATAAATTTATTTTAGTAAAATAACTTATTCATTTCCGGCTGCTCAATATTGAGCAGCCGGATTTCTAATTGTCTAATGATGAAATATCTATACATAGCTATATATTTTTTTACTACAATTAATCTGTACGGGCAAAACCGTTTTTTTACGCTCACAGATAGATGGATGTCTTCTTCAGCATTAGAATCTGATGGCTATTATACGATAATAGGAACAGGATTTACACTAGACTATCGCAATAAAATCACCGTGACTAAAATCAATAAAATGGGAGATTATATTGATACTTGGGATATTATTATAAATGATGCTATCGCAAGTGAAACAAAAAATCAACAATCATTGAATTGTTACAACCAGCAAAAAGTCATGGGTATTAATGTAGTTGATGAATCGGATTCATTACTCAAAGCACGGAGGCTATATCTAAATGATGACCTAACAATAGTCACTGATAGTTCGTGGCAGTACATTCCTCCCGACGGTGAAGAAGCTCTAATGTTTGCCACTCACCGCGAGCAAGCCAACACCATCATACACGGACTCAATTACTTCAATGGCAATACCGTCAACTCCACCCTACTTGCCACCGATACACTCGGCAATCTGATATGGGAAAGCAACTTTGCTTGTGGCGATAACTCCTGCTGGATGATGCCCCGTCATATCCATGCTGCACACGATGGCGGCTATATAATGACACATATAGAGGAAAGAAATAGTAATAATGGACCCAGTATCGACGACCATGATGTAGTCAATATCATCAAGACAGATAGCCTCGGTGTAGAACAGTGGCGCATTCATCCCGGTGGTTTGGGTGAGCCTTACACTTCGGAACACATCGTCTTACAGCCTACTGATGACGGTAATTACCTCTGTACATGGGCAGATAATAAAATAAAGACTTCCAATGTTGGTCACTATAACTTCAATCCTGACGCTACGATATGGTTGGCTAAAATAGACCCTAACGGCAACAAAATATGGGAGAAGAATATTCAAGAACAAATAGACGAGTGGGGTGTAGATGGCAGTGGATATTATATGACGCAAATGATAAGAATCTCTGATGATAATTTCGCTATCATTGCAAACGATAAATTATTTAAAATCAATCAAGAAGGTAATATTCTTTGGGCAAGAAAGTATAATCCGTTAAATCTTGAGTTCAGTTATGAGCAAATTTATTTTTATCGTATCTACGGCATTAGTGAAACATCCGATGGTGGCTTTATCATGACAGGAGAGTTTGAGGCACGCGAAGGCACGGTCTATGATGAATTCATTCAAACAGGCTTCGTCCTTAAAGTAGACGAGTACGGCTGCCTCGAAGAAGGCTGTCACTTGGATGACCCTGTGGTGGGTGTGGAGGAGGTCGTGGAAGAAATAAGCAATCTCTCCATCTACCCCAACCCCACCACCCACGACATCACCATCAACTACCAGCTTCCACACATGCCCGACCTACTCACGCTATCCATCCACAATATCACGGGCAAGGCGGTACACACGCAGCTACTATACACGCACGAAGGCAGTGTACATATTGACTTGGATAAAAACCTTCTGGCAGGAACGTATTTTTGTCATTTGGTAGCTGATGGACAAGTGAGTAGTGTAGAGCGATTCGTATTGCTACGTTAAGATTCAATGTAAAACAAAGAAAAGGTCGCACACTTTTGTACGACCTTTTTGAACTATTCACTAAAAACACACTATTAAAAAATAAATTTTTGTAGCTACTTCCGTAGCTGTCCGCAGTTTGTCGGCCCGCAGTCCGCAGACAGACGTGAGTGACAAACGGAAATTTTCTTTTTTTGAGAGAAATAAAGGTCGTACACTTTTGTACGACCTTTTTGAACTATTCACTAAAAACACACTATTAAAAAAATAAATTTTTGTAGCTACTTCCGTAGCTGTCCGCAGTTTGTCGACCCGCAGTCCGCAGACAGACGCGAGTGACAAACGGAAATTTTCTTTTTTTGAGGGAAATAAAGGTCGTACACTTTTGTACGACCTTTAAACTATTCACTAAAAACACACTATTAAAAAATAAATTTGTTTTAAATTAAAAATAAGTTTAAATCACGTCTTTTGAGGAAAATGCAGGTCGTGCACTTTAATCTTTTATAATTCGCTGAAAGCGAATTGTTTATTTAAACTTAAACTTACTTCGGCACAGCCGAAAGCTTTCCGTTGTTGGCCACCCAGAGTGATTTATCGAGCATACTTACATCGCCATCCAGATTAAGGTCAGATATTTTATACTGTCCAAAAGTGCCGTTATCTTCTACCCAATCCACTTTATCATAGGCATTAACATCATAGCTAAAATCATCCGATGCTTGGTCTACATCGCCGGCTATCATCACCCACTTGCCCGAAGGCATTTGTTTCTGTCCGTAGCTCGTAGACACGCGGTAGCTGTCTTCTTGGCTAAAATCGTACACCACCGCGCCCTCTATTACATCAATAGGTTCGGGCGTCATCACACCCATGTGGTTGCGATGTTCAACGACGATATATACCGCCTCTTCTTCGGCAATGGCTTGGATATTTTCGAGATTTGGAAAGGTGATACGACCATCAGAATGCAGATAAGCCGTTGTTTTTGCGACTTCAGTATCGCTCGTTATATCCGTTCTGAATGACACTAAAAGCCAGTCCACGACATCCGGCGGATAGTTCGTAAATGCAAGGCTCTGAATCTCTTCATCAAAATTCCAAGGGGATTCTGTATACGGCTGCCAGGCAGGCGTCGATGTCCCCAAACCAATCAAGGTTTGTCCGGGCAATAAGCCGCGTTCCATATTCAAGTCGGTACGCATAAACTCCACATTGATACGGTACGGACCCTCAAGGAGAACATATAACTCAATGTCAAGCACGTCATCAGAAGTCAACGAGACGGGGTTGTTATTGGTATTTTGGTTGTTGGTGTCGAGAAGTTCCGGTTGCGGAAAATCCTGCTGTGCACAAGCCGTCAATAAAACGGCGCACAAAACGGTTAATAAAAAATTTGGTACTCTCATAGTGGTAAATGGTTAATGGATAATGGTTAACGTATAATGATTAATTTATAATGGTTAATGAATAATTTTACGTTCAATTTTTATTAAAATAATAGAAAATTTATGTTTGAATTTGGACTAAAACTCGCCCGCCATTTGTAAAATCTATTGACACGCCACATCTTTTTTGCGTTAGTCGGCGGATATTTTTAAAATATCAGGCGCGTTTTAGTCCAAATTCGGGGTAAATCCCCCATTTTAAATACAAACATATTTTTATTTAAAAAAAAATAATATTATCAATGTTAATGGTTAGTGAAAGAAATTAAATAAGATGTCCCATAATGCGAAGTATTTTTTTGTCTAAGGATTTTTTGAAAGCCGCACATAGCCTTAGCTACAGCCTGTCCCGAACCCCGATTCGGGATAAGGATTTCAAAGGATTCTTAGACGGAAAAAAGACGAGTATAATGGCACATGTTATTTAATTTCTTTCACTTAATAACGCTGTCTCGTCTCACCTCTCTAATGATTAATTTTTCGCTACGCGAAAAATTAACTCGCAACTCAATAAGGGAACACGCTCACCTAATCAGCGTTACCGAGCCGAGTCGTCGTTCTGCACCGTTGCCAAAATCCATGCCTTGCCACACGGTACCGTCTTCGAATATACCGTGGATTTTCCAGACATAAACATCTTGTGGAAGCAGTTTTCCGTTGTGTGTGCCGTCCCAAGCTTCTGTTGGGATGCCGCCATCGAGTTCGGTCGTGTGCCAGAGCAACTCGCCGTAGCTGGAGTAGATTTCAAAGCGATATTCTCGCAGTCCGGCGGCAACAGGTTTGAAGGAATTAATCGCCTCATGCCCTTCTGGAACGAAGGCATTAGCGATAGCAATTCCGTTACAAAAACGTGGCTGAATGGGGACGGTCAAAGTATCCGTACAGCCGTTTGCATCAATAGCAATCAGACTGACTTCATACACCCTTCTATCTTCATAAGTTACCATAGTAGGATTGGTAGAGAAAGATGCGGTACCATCTCCAAACAGCCAACTATACGAAATCGCATTTTCAGAACGATTGATAAAATTGACGGTAGCTACGCTACAATCTTCGTTCAAATCATAAGTAAAATCGCTACGTACCACAGGGTCAAAAAACACGGTTTGACTCATGCTGTCGGCGCAGCCTGTACTATTTTTTACGCGTAGCGAAACAAGGTATTCGCCTTCCGTATCGTAAGTATAATTTTCGGGCGAAACGCCTACCACAGTCGTGCCATCGCCATAGGTCCAGATGTAATTGTCTGCGTCTTCGCTATAATTTTCAATCGACAAACTCAACTCGCATAGTTCGCGTTCCAAACCAAAATCAGCTACCGGAATCGGCATAGCTTCCACCGTTCGTGTGTATGAATCCGCACAGCCTGTCCATACATCCGTCACTGTGAGGCGGATGTCGTACATGCCATCGTCAGGAAAATCGACCATAGGCTCGGCGGTGAGGTATTCGGTTTGTTCGCCCAAGTTGTTTGTTACCAACCAATTATAAGCACATTCGGCGTCGATATTCGTCGGACGTAGTGGCACAGATGTACCCACACAAGTTGGTTCGGCTTCAAATTCGGCGATAGGCGCGGGGCGTACATATATCATGCGATTGAGCGTATCGGTATGGCAGCCTTTGGCGAAAAATTGAATGAGGACATTGCCCGAATCCTCAAAAATATGTTCGGGATTTTCCTGCGTTGTACTCGCATTTCCAAAAATCCAAACCACACTCGTATCGCCTTGCGAAAGGTTGAAAAACTGGATGGTTTCGTTTTCGCAAATGGTATCTATATTCGGCAGATAAGTAAAATTCGCTTCGACTGTCGTCGGTATTACGGTGATAATTTGAATGGACGTATCTGCTTCACAATCGTTGTTCGCGATGAGCGTCAATTCGATGTCAGTTACGTCGTCCACTTGCGGCAATGTGAGTTCGGCATTCGCGGTAGCGGCAAACAAAACATTTTCATAATACCATTGAAAATTATCAATATATCCTTCACTCAAATTTCCAATGACTTCAATCGTACCACCTGCACATATATCTGTTTCTGTAAAAATAATTGCCTGTGGCGATTGGAAAATGGTCAGGGTATCGAGAAAAGTTGTGCTACCACAAGTTCCTGTTGCAGTGAGACTTATAATGTAGTCGCGGTTGTCGCCTGCACGGTTGAAGTCGATACACGGTTCGTTTAAATCACTGATTTGACCATTTCCAAAATCCCATGAAAGGCTCATTTGGTCGCCCAAACTTGTACTTTGAAAACAGATGCTCGTGTCGCATAATTCACGCTCGGTGAGGAACTCCGCATTGGGTGAGTCGCCGACTTCGATGGTCTGTGAAACGATATTTGAACAAGCTGTACTGCGTACCGCCAAAGTCACAGTATACGTACCCGCAACGGGGTAGGAATATTGCGGCTGCGCTGCGGTAGAGGTTTCATTATTATATCCAAAATCCCATTCGTAAGAGATTTCTGTACTGTCGATTAGGTCATAAGTTGATAAATTATTAAATGTAAATAATTCATTCATACAGACATTTGAGGGGATATTCATTTGTGGTGTCGTGCTTTCGATACGAAGCATTATTTCGTCCGAAGGCGTACAATCTGCCGCCGCATCGTACACGGAGTAGGAAAAAGTATAGCTGCCCGGCAAAAGCATATCATCCACGATGCCTTCCGGCGAGATGCCTTCGCCCGACCAAACACCGCCCTGGGGCAATCCCGTAAGGGACTGCCCGGCAGGAGCGGTATTTTCGCAATACCATAAATCTTGACCGGCATCCACCTCTATCGCTTCTATGACTTCGATATTGAGGGTCTCGGAAAATTCGCATTCTCCAGTGCCGAGTGTGTATGTTAATTGCTGAGATTCAACGACTTCAATCGGTATTGTGAGTGTGTCGCCTTCGGTATTCGTCCAGACGCCGCCCGATGGATCGGCTACGGGCGTAATCAATTCGCCGCCGCAGAGGGACGGGATGGCTTCGATTTCGATTTGAGGATTGGATTCTAAGACGGAAAAGTTGTGGGAATCAGAAGCACTTCCACAGTCGTTTGTTGCACTCACGAATACAGAGTAATTATTTGGGTATAAGGTAGTTATGATGGTATCACAAGATGCAATCGGCTGTCCGCTAAAGTAGATGAAACACAGTTCGCTCGTCAGGTTGAGTCCTTGACCATCTACGGTGACGAATGCTCCAATATCAATCGGCAAGCAAACTACAGGCGGTACATTTAAAGTGATTTCAGGCTTGGAATGAATGGTAATCAGGGTGTCCCAAAGCAAGTCCGTACATTGGTTGTTGGCGGTCAGTGCAATGATGTATTCGCCCGGACACATAAAGTCTATTTCGATGTTTTCGGAGTCTATATTTGTGTTGTTTAAAAATGCCCAGCAACCGCTTTCGCCCGTCACTTCCCAATCAAATTTCATGGTATCCCCAGGTGGCAGCAAGTCACCGGACACGTTGTTAAACACTCCTTGATTATTATCGCAATGTGGCTCGGAGGCTTGCGCAAAATTGACCGCTACATCGAGGGTTTCGAGTAGCGATACAACTTCGATAATATGTATTTGTTCGATGGTGTCGCATTTATTAGCGGCTTGTACTTCTACGGTATAAGTCCCTGATTCAGAGAAGTTAAAAGTTACAGGATTTTCACTAATTAATTCCCAACCTTCGCTTGGTTCTACGCTCATATTGACATAGCCATTTGGGTCAGCTGTGCATATAGGGCTATCGTAAATTTCTATCACCGCAACGGGTAAAGTCACGTCATCTCCTTCGCAAATAATCGTTTGTAGAGGCGGCATAGTAAAGGTCGGTGGTGCGCTGATATTAATGCGTGTACTCGCGCTACTGTTTCCGGTACAAGGATTGTCGGCGACTATCGTAATTTCATACGCATTATCGGGCAATCCACAAGAGGATTCGTCAAAAATCAATTCGAGAAGGGCAGGTGGCGGATGGCTAAAAAAATTATTCAATACGCCATTAATGTAAATTTCATAAGTCGTACTCGGCGGATTGTTTTCTGTGCCTTGTATGCCAACCGGAATTTCTGCACCGCTGCAATAAAAATCATTGCCACCCATATTAGAAATTCCTACCGCCGGATTACTTCCATTGAACACCTCGTAGACAACTGTTGTCGTACCGCACGCCCCAAAAGTACTATCTCCTGTCACGATTACAGTAAGTAGAAAATAGCCTAATGGATAGGTGTGCGAAAGCGCAGTAAAGTCGTTGTTTTCATAGTAGGGCGACCCATCGCCCCAATCAATAATATAGTTAGTATTATTAGCCAGCGTATTAGAAGCATTTAAAATCGTTAGTTCGTAGAATGTGTTACTGCTATTATTAATACAATTTATAAAAAATGAATTGCCATTTTGGTTTGTAATCGTGGCATTTGGCGCAGCTGCTGCATTGATATCAAGTGTTTCGGTACAAGTGCCATCTTCGGAAGTGACGGTGACGGTATAGGTTTGTGCGTCTACATTTCCGGGGAATTGATGGCTGACTGTTTCTCCGCTAATTTCATCGCTGCCATCCCCGAAATTCCAAGTATAATTTGTCGTGTCATTTGGTGTATTTATTTGAAAATCAATCATTTCTCCGCCGCAAGGGGTGAGGTTTGAGGCGGTGAAACATTGGGCGTTTATTTGGTTGGTGTTTATGAGAGAAATTAAAATAAATAGAAAAATGGGTGCTTTGTACTGTCCACCCCCTTGCCCCCTCCGAAGGGGGAGATTTTTTTCGCTACGCGAAAAATAACTCGCGTTTGTTTGTCCCCCTCTGGAGGGGGTTGGGGGGTGGAAAATTCGATTTATGTAAAAAAGTATTGTCATGGTATTGCGTGCTTAAAATTATCTTACAACATTAGTTTAAATTTAAATTTTGCCAACCGTAGCACCGTGCTACGGATTTAAAAGAACAAATGGCATTTCATTGAGCGATTTTTGCCGTACCGTTTGCGAGTTGGTGAGAGGCGTATATCGCCGAAGTTAAATTTTGTGGTGACTTCGTGTGCACCGTTTGTGCGTGTTCCTATGCCTGTCGTATTGGCATCATAACTGTATGCAATGTGAAATGTATTGTCATTTGGCATAGTGATCTCGATGCCTCCGGTAAAAATAATGGCGTTGGTATCTGAAAAATCAAGCGGTTGTTCGCTTTGATAAAAAGAGCCGATATAGAAGCCATTATACATCATATACAGACCTGCGGTGACTGCTGAAATACCGTTTTGATAATCGAATTTCAAATTGGGTGACCATGCAAGTGTTTGTTTGCCTCGTTTGAAAAAATCTAATCCAATCACCGAGCCTGCGTGTAGCGTAAAGCGCATAGGTACTCGTACATTCTCGAAGCCATAAAGCGACTCGTCCGTATTGGTTATATGATTGATTGTCAAGCCAATACTATTGTGCATTGTCATCGAAGAACGCGAGCCTTGACCGCGTGTTTTGCGTCGTGTTTTATTCTGAAATCTGTACAAAACCCCTACACCTGTGTCGATGTACGACACGCTTTGGTTTGGGTTTTGTGCTATGGTATTTGTCGTCATTTCGCCCATTGGGTTGTCGATTTGGTCGGGAAAAATGAGTCTGTCCCAATCCAAATATTTGCGTACCCAGCCTGTCCGAAAACCAATGTGAAGGCTTCCGTTTTCCAAGCCTGGCGAATAAGAATAGGCGATGCCTAAGTTGTCTGTAGTCAGTGCGGCTGCGCCGCTTTGGTCTTTCATTATCGTGATGCCAATGCCGCTGTTGAAGGCGGGTTCTTGTAATTCGATGGAAGCATAGTAGGTACGAAAACTCTCGCCTGCGCCTCGCCATTGGTCGCGCATAGTGGTCGAAACTGTGACACCCGGCTCAATACCCGTAAAAGCGGGATTTAGGTAAGTTCTTGCTGCGTAAAATTGCGAAAAAGAAGGGTCTTGCGCTTGCAAATCACTTGCAAACAGCAGTATAAACATTAGTACTATCGTTATTACAATTTTGTCGTAAAAAATCTTCATTACATGTGTAGTTTATGGTATCCGAAACTCAATGGACGCTTGTGAAGCACTTTTAAGTGCCTCACAAGTGTCACATTTTTTTACTCAAAAGACCTACAACTGGTAGCTATTTGGTTGCCTACATTATAATTCACACATAAGAGCATGTACTCGGTAGGTATTTGCATTGTGATGAAAGTTTGACCGATGGTAAACGTTTGTCCGTTAAGTGTCCACTCAACATTTGTAGGTGTTAAGGGTAATCCTGCTTCATACAAGGAAAGGTCAAATACGCAAGTTCCATTGCCATTCGGGTAACCTTGTGTGTCTACCTGAATTGCTCTGATGCTCTCAGATTCGGGCTGACCAAGCATGAAATCGGTGTCACAACTGACATTATTTTGCTCGATTCTGTTGCAATCGACATCTGCCATGTGCGAGAAATTTCCGAATTGGTCGAATACAGGTTCTTGGCATTCTCGCTGACAAGCTGTGAATAATAAGGTGGTTGCTGTGGCGATAAGGATGATTAATGTTCTCATAATACTCTGATACTTTAGGTTTTAAAAAAATAATGTTTAATAATTTAAAACGATGCATGTTTTAAATTTAAATAAGAAATGTGTACGAAATAACTTCGTATTTTATAACAAAAACAGTGTAGGCATGGGGATGCCGTTCGCTGTAATTTTATTTTTACAACATGGGTACTTTACAAGAAAGTACTTGGGTAGAATATGTGTTGGTTTAAATTAAGTTGGAGTCTTTTGGAGCATTCAATTTAAGTTCAGATTCAGCTTATACCGAATTGAAAATTATCAAGGATACTATATGTAGTACCAATGAAAGGATGAATATTGAGATGAAAAAAGCGATGCGAATCGCATCTAATTGAGTGGTAAATTTATAAGTAGTATACATAACGGTCTATGGTAATTTAATGAATAAATTATTATCATCTATTGGAATGCCCGTTGGGAGCATACCATACTGTCCCCTCATACAAGAGGCAGTCTTACCATTTACCTTAGTATCAGGAACAAAATAAATGTAAATTCTCGACTTGTTCTTTTTCCTTTATACTTCACCAAATTTTCCTTAAATACAGTGAGTATTCGCGTCAAATTTGATTCGTCTAAAGAAAAAATAACGACGCGAAGAATGTACATTTATTTAATTCCTGATACTTAATTAATTTTGAATAAATTCAAGATTAATTATTGCACTTAGAATGTTCCAGATTCTTTGTACAGATTTTCACAGTTGAGTTCCCGCTCAGATTGTGATTTTATGAAAAATTTTAAATGAATGAACGTTGGACTCAACATTTAAAATTGCTTCTGTTTCAGTTGTTATGTGCTTTTACGGGAGATAGCCGAAAAGGTTACATAGGAAGTCACTTTTTTTTCAAAAAAGGTAAAAAATATTTTACCATACATTTGTGACATAGTAAAACTACACATTGCTTTGCTCTAAAACCAAGCTACTTTGTGGCCCCATACAAAAGAGCAAATCTAAGATGCTCAAATCAGGCACAAAGCCATGTTTTTCTTGAAAAACCTGTGCATAAGGTATTGATTGATAGTGCGTATCGACTTTGTGATACCTTTCTTTCGGGTGGATAGTATTCCGTAAATCAAGCATGCCTTCGGGAGGTGTATGTGCGTAGTTTTTTGTCAGAGAAATATCGGAAGAAATACCAATTATCGTCATCAATGTCTCCATTAATTCAAAATTAAAGTCAAATAAAAATTTGTATTTTTTTTCAAAAAAAGGATGTAACTCATCTGAATAGTGTTCAAAAAAGGGTGCTTTGCCATAGGCAGACCGAATGCTTTGCCAATGTTGTTGTTGCCACCCTTGAATATATTCTATTTGTACTTCGCGGATAGACTGCCCTTCGTTTTTACCTTTTTTGAGTGGAATGGTGAGGCGCATGACACCGTTAGTACCCAAGATACGGGTGCGATTGCGGTAACTGCGTTTGGTGTAATGCTCGTGTTGCTCAATAAGAACGGACTGCCCACTACACAACTTGGCGTAGTATTGTACAGGAGCAAGGTATTGTAATTCGATTAGTAATGACATCAAGGACAAAGATGCTGAATCGGCACGAACATTTTACATTGTTTTGAAAAAATTGGTGTTATAGGAACAAAAAGCACAGGATGCTCGTGGTCTTGAAGCATCCCATGCATGAGTGCTCAGTGAGATTTTAAACAAAAATAAGTCCTCTTTTGGTTTTCGCCCTATTTCTCGAGGACATAAGAAATAGTAATTTTATTCTTATCACAAAGAAACAAAATTATGTGATTTGTCGATTGTTTATTAACTTGCAAAAAAGTTGCAAATCCTGCAACTCGATAGCTGAAAAAAAATGCCTATCTATACTATATTTTGGGAACGGGTTGCGGAAGATTTGAAAAATGAACATTCCGACAATCAACATCCGTATGAATGGAAGAAATCCGAAATTGAATCATTCATCAGGGATAGCTTTTTATTGCGTATATACAACTATTTGAAAACCAATAAAAAAGGCGGTATACAAGCTCCAAGTTTTACCTATTATACATTCCGAAGGATATTTAAAACAAAAGAAAAATATAATGCCGGTCCGTATACCCAAAACTTGTTTGCATGGTATTTTGGCTATGCTGACGCCGATATGTATTTGAGTGCCGAGCGTGCTTCCAAATATTCCGGTCTTGCTTCTATCAGCGCACTTATTAACCAATACATGCAAGTAGAATTTAATGCGTATCTATCTGTACCCAAAATTAATACGGCAAAAAAAATATTAACTGAGTACTTTATACCAGAAGGTCCGGCATACAAAAAAGTAATTGGTGTTATACAAAATCAAACTACTCGCGGTTGGGTCATTACCAATCCCAATAACCCCTCTGCTTACGAAATCATTGATGCAAAAATCAAAGAAACTTTCAACAATAAAGCCATCGTAGAAACGCACGAACATTGGGTGCTTAAATGGTACAGCCATTCAGAATCGGGCTATAAATTCAGCTATAATAACACCAACCACCAAAGCTATATTCTAAAAAAAGTAAACGGACAGTGGAAAATCTGGAGCAACTCCTACCCTACTACCGAAAAATACCTTCCGCCATTGGAGGTTTCTTCCGAGTTGAAAGCACAAATACACCAAATATCAGGATTGGAATGTAGAAATTTCCTGGAAAAAATGATTGAGGAGGGCAAAACAATGGTGGCCTTTTATTTATTGAAAGTAAAACTCAAAGACGGAGTCATCAAAAATAAGGTAATTGTTCTCAAATCCCAATTTGACCACCTAATAGACCGGATAAACAACGAGCGAATTTCTATCGAAGAATTTTATACTAAAAAAGGGGAATTTGATTTAAAATTATTGGATTTGTTAAATTCTTTGTGAAAATCCTTACAATCTTGAAGCCAGCAACAGCCCAATATCCGTAGATTTTATTCCAAAACGCTCGCCCAAATGCTGATTCGTCAGCGTACCTTTATATATATACACCCCGTGTCGAAAGCCACTGCTACCTTCCAATAAATTCGTCAAGCCGCCTGTATGCTCGGTTTCAAGCAACATGGGCGTCACGATATTACTAATCGCAGAAGAGGCGGTACGCGCTACCTTCGAGGTAATATTTGGTACACAATAATGAATCACATCGTAATTCACAAAAGTCGGTTTATCATGTGTCGTCACCCGCGAAGTAGCAATGCAGCCCCCCTGATCAATACTCACATCTACGATGACCGATTTACGGCGCATTTTCGACACCATATCTTCGCTCACCACCACAGGCGCGCGCCCCGATTCGGAGTGTATCGCACCTATCACTACATGTGCTTTTAAGAGTTCTTCTTCCAGATATTTCGGATTGATGACAGAAGTATGCAAGCGTTGATTGAGGTTCGATTGAAGACGCATAAGTTTATAAATATTATCATCAAAAACACGCACTTCCGCACCCAAACCGAGTGCCGTTCGCGTCGCTGATTCTCCGACAATACCTGCACCCAAAATCACCACTCGCGCAGGCGGTACACCCGAAATTCCACCCAACAAAATACCGCGTCCATCATTGGTATTGGCGAGCAATTCGGCGGCGGTCAATATCGCCGTAGTCCCTGATATTTCACTGATAGTCTGCACAAAAGGAAACATATCGGTGGCATCTTGTATATACTCCCACGCCAGCGCAATCACCCGTTTGCGGCGCAAATGCTCAATATATTCCGCCTTCATCATTGGCAAATGAATAGGCGAAATAATCACCTGTTCGGGCGACATCAACTCTATCTCTTCAGCCGTCGGTGGCGCAACCATCAACATCACTTGCGCCTTAAATACCTGCTCTTTGCTATACGCAATATCTGCCCCGGCTTCAGAATAAGCATGGTCGCTATATCCCGATTTTTCGCCTGCACCTTTTTCCACCACAACCCGATGACCATTGCCCACCAACATCCCTACGGAAGCCGGTTTGAGCGACACCCGATTCTCCTGAAATGACTCCTCACTCGGTATACCAATAAACAATTTTTTGGACGACTGCCGCACAGCCAACATCTCACCCTGCGTTTGCAGACCTTCTGAAAATAACTGTTCGGGTATAGGTACTTTCCTTTGACTCATTTGTGTGGTGATTCGTGATTGATTGACGCTTGATTTGTTAATTTTATTTACAAAAATACAAATTTTTATGGAACTTCAGTTTTAACTTCAAAAGCAACTTCAAATTCAACATCAAATTCAATCTCAAATTCAATCTCAACCGTAAATTCGATTGATTCTTTCACATTCTTTACAAAATAGCTAAAAAACCTGCATTCAGATAATTTGCGTAGCAAATTCCTTAAAATTGAATTTGAGATTGAAATTGCGTTTGAAGTTGAGGTTGAAGTTGAGGTTGAAGTTGAAGTTGAAGTTGAAGTTGAAGTTGAGGTTGAGGTTGAGGTTGAGGTTGAGGTTGAAGTTGAAGTTGAAGTTGAGGTTGAGGTTGAGGTTGAAGTTGAAGTTGAAGTTGAAGTTGAAGTTGAAGTTGAAGTTGAGGTTGAGGTTGAGGTTGAGGTTGAAGTTGAAGTTGAAGTTGAACTTGAACTTGAAGTTGAACTTGAATTTGGGCGTATCCCCTCCTAACGTCGGGGTCGGGCTATCCGGCACTCTCTCCGTTCCGCTATCGCTCCACTTCGTTCAAACAACACCTACTATCCCTTACGCAAGGGACGAACAATCGCGAGGCAGAAAAACGAACAATCACGGGATTTGTCAAAGAACTACCTTTCAAACTCAAACCATACAGTGTTTCAAGAAATTGAAATTGAGCTTGAAGTTGAAGTTGCGTTTGAGATTGACATTGAGGTTGAATTTGCAATTGAGTTTGAGATTGAAGTTGAAGTTGAGGTTGAATTTCAAGTTCTTGCCTTATCTTTACGCACAAAAATCACACAAATGGGCATCAAATCTACCTTAGTCAAACCCCTCGCCAAATATACGGCTGCAAGTATTCGCAAATCTGCGCATAATGCGGTGGCACACCAAGAAAGTATTTTTAAAACCCTCATCAAAAAAGGTGCGAATACCGCCTTTGGACGCGACCACGATTTTGTGAATATCCGTACTCATGCGGATTACATGCAGCGTGTACCCGTGCGCGATTACGAAGGCTTGAAAACCTATTTTGACCGCGTAAAAGACGGCGAATCTGACGTGCTTTGGATGGGTAAACCAACCTACTTTGCCAAAACTTCCGGTACGACTTCCGGCGTTAAATACATTCCAATTACAAAGGATTCGCTACCCAATCATTTCGGTTCGGCACGCAATATGACTTTTAATTATATCGGAGAAACAAATAATTCAAATTTCCTCGACGGTAAAATGATTTTCCTTTCTGGTAGCCCCGAAATGGACATGCTGCATGGCATACACGTTGGGCGTTTGTCGGGCATCTCTAATCATTTGATTCCCAGTTGGTTAAAATCGAGTCAGATGCCAACCTATGCGACCAATTGCATTGAAGATTGGGAACAAAAACTCGATAAAATCGTCGAAGAAACGGTGCAGGAAGACATGCGAATGATTAGCGGAATACCGCCCTGGGTGGTGATGTATTACGAGCGATTATTGGAATATACGGGCAAAAATCACATCATTGACATCTTCCCAAACCTGTCTCTTTTTATTTATGGCGGTGTCAATTTTGAGCCTTATCGCGGCAAATTGGAAGGCATGATGGGCAAGAAAATCGACACACTCGAAACCTACCCGGCTTCGGAGGGTTTTATTGCTTTTCAAAACGAACAAAACGACCCTGCGCTGCTGCTCAATACCAATTCGGGTATCTTTTTTGAGTTTGTAAAAGCGGACGAATTTTTTGACAAAAACCCTACGCGCGTGAGCTTACCCGATGTGGAAGTGGGTGTTAATTATGCCATTATTATTAATAGTAATGCCGGACTTTGGGGCTATAATATCGGCGATACGGTGCGTTTTACGTCCACCGAGCCGTACAAATTACTCGTCACAGGACGCATCAAACATTTCATTTCTGCCTTCGGCGAACACGTCATCGGTAAGGAAGTAGAGGAGGCATTGATGACCGTAGCAAATGAGGAAGGGGTGCGAATTATTGAGTTTACCGTTGCGCCACAAGTGAATCCGTCCAACGGTGAAACGCCTTATCACGAGTGGTTTATCGAGTTTGATAATATGCCAGATGATTTGGAACAATTTGCAAAAAAAGTAGATGCACACGTCGTTCGACAGAATACGTATTATGAAGATTTGATTGTCGGAAATATTTTGCAGCCCTTGAAAATCAGACCTTTACGTGCCGGTGCATTTCGCGATTATATGAAGGCGCAAGGTAAATTGGGTGGTCAGAATAAGGTGCCGCGTTTGTCGGATGATAGGAAGATTGCGGTGATTTTGGAGGGGTTTAAGGTGTGAAACACGTAGCATTTTCCAAAAAAAATCATTATCTTTGAAAAATAACCGTTTAGTCATGGAAGTATTAAAAAAGACGATACCTACACTTACCTTTGAACAATACCTTGTATCGGAGCAGGATAATGATGTGCGACACGAGTTTTCTGACGGCAAACTTATCCCCATAGAAGCCACGACTAAGGTACACAATAGAATAAAACGCAATTTAATCCGACAAATCGAAACGCCGACTTTCGATGCAGGTGCTTGCGAATTATTTGACGAAAATGTATTGACAGAACTGACGGAAGGTAAAAAATATGTTTATCCGGACATCGTGGTCAGTTGCGACCCTGACGATACCGACCCTTTAATCGTTAAATCTCCGACGATTATCATTGAAATCTTATCGCCTTCTACCAAGAAATACGATAAAACGGTCAAGTCTTTTGCTTACCAACGCATTCCTTCCATCCAACAGTGCATTTTTGTAGCGCAAGATAGCGTAGAAATCAAGTCTTTTGAACGCTCGGGGAGTCAGTGGATTTTGACAACCTTGGAAAGTTTGGAAGATACATTGGACATACCTTATCTTAATTTGAAAGTATCTCTCGCGGATGTCTATGCAAATATTTTTTAATAGGAAACTTAGCTAACCAAAATCATCTTCTTAATCAAAGAAATCTGCCCCAAATGATAATAAGCGTGTTCGATGACACCTTCGATATTTCGCAAGTAGGTGCCGTATTTTTCATCGACAAATGTTTCCTCTAATTTTTCGTCCGCCATTTGTTCGACTTGCTTCGCAAATTTTTCTGCATTGGTCAAAAACCTTTCCACCAACTTGCGCCAATCCGCTTCTGATTTGATGGGCGGCAAATCAAAACTATATTTGTCTCGAATTTCGAGTCCTCCGCCGTCAAATACAGTCAAAATTCCACCTAAATAATAGTCAATATGAAAGGTCAATGCCGCAATTGTATTTAGATTTTCGACTTGTTCTGTTGCTTGTTGCCAAGTTAGGCTTTCTATTTGCGCTTTGTAATTTGTATTGGCAATCCAACGTCGATTTAGTGAAAGAAAATAAATAACTTGCCCCATTATGCTTGTTCTTTTCCCTTCTAAAAAACACAAAAAATAGTTCCGTAGCTATGGCTATGCAACGATTTTTTGAATTCTTTAGAAGAAAA
>Ga0209831_1001695_pt1 | contig 19861 bp, 15 predicted proteins | sample Maine_Asex4_meta_FD_187451 | JGI IMG/M metagenome (GOLD analysis project Ga0209831, IMG submission 187451) | Marine algal microbial communities from Maine, USA - Maine_Asex4_metaG (SPAdes) (version 2) | ecosystem: Host-associated > Algae > Red algae > Unclassified | place: Maine, USA | collected...
CTTCTGCGCCAGCAGGCGGAGCCAGAGATATTGCGCGACGTTGGTATCCTGATACTCGTCGACGAGGATGTAGCGGAACCACTGGTGATAGCGCGCCAGCACGTCCGGGTATTTCTGGAAGATCGTCAGCGTGTGCAGCAGCAGGTCGCCGAAATCGGCGGCGTTCAGCGTCTTCATCCGCTTCTGATATTCGAGGTAGAGCGCCCCGCCCTTGCCGTTGGCGTATTGCTCGGCCTCGTTCGCGGGCACCTTGTCGGGGGTCAGGCCACGGTTCTTCCAGCCGTCGATCATCCCGGCCAGCATGCGCGGAGGCCAGCGCTTCTCGTCGATCCCGTCCGCGCGCACGAGTTGCTTGAGAAGGCGGATTTGGTCATCCGTGTCGAGAATCGTAAAATTCGATTGCAGGTCGACCAGTTCGGCATGACGGCGCAGGATCTTGGCACTGACCGAGTGGAACGTGCCGAGCCACTGCATCCCCTCCACCGCGCCGCCGATCAGGCCGCCGATGCGCTCGCGCATCTCGCGCGCCGCCTTGTTGGTGAAGGTGACGCAGAGGATTTCGTTGGGCCGCGCCTTGCCGAGCGTCAGCAGATGCGCGAGGCGGGTGGTCAGCACGCGGGTCTTGCCCGTGCCCGCCCCGGCCAGCACCAGCAGCGGGCCGTCGAGCGCCTCCACCGCCTCGCGCTGGACGGGGTTGAGGGTGTCGAGATAGGCGACCTGCGGCGCGGCGGCGGGCATGGTCGGCATCGCGCGCTCGGACAGCGAGCGCGGGCGGGCGGCGAATTCTTCATCGGCGAACGGATCGGACATGAATCGTTCCTAATATGTTTCGCGCGCGTTTTGGAGTGTTTTCTTACGCATCCCGTTTCGGCGGCCCCGGATAAAGCGCCTCGCGTGCGGGGTCGAGCCATTTCTGCATGACGAGGATGTTGCCGTCGGCATAGCCCGCCGCCTCGTAGAACGCGATGACCTCTTCGTTGCCGGGCCGGATCATCAGATGCATCTTCGGCACGTCGCGGGCGATGGCCCATGCCTCTGCCGCCGCCATCGCCGCCCGCGCGAGGCCCTTGCGGCGATGGTCCGGATGGGTGGCGAGGGAGTAGACCCAGGCGCGGCGACCGTCATGCCCGACCTGAACGGATGCGACCGGCACGCCGCCCGTCCGGTGGACGAGGATGTCGGAGGCCGCCCCGTCCCGCGCCAGCGCGATCTCGGCGGCGGAATCGTTCCACGGGCGGGTCAGGCCGCACAGATGCCACAGGGCGATGACGTCCTGCGCCTCGTCCTCGCGCATCGGGGCGAAGATGTCTGCTGTGGTATCCATGGTCGCTCCCCCTGCCCCGGATATAGCGGCGCGGATCACGCGGGCAACCGCCGTCAGTCGCCCGCCCGCAGCAGCAGCACCCCCGCCGCCACGATCACCGCCGCCCCCGCATAGACCGGCCAGCCGGGCACCGTCCCCCAGACCAGCCATCCCATGAGGCTCGCCCACAGGAGCGCGGTGTAGTCTATCGGCGCGACCACGCCCGCCGGGGCGAGGCGGAACGCCTGGCTCACGAACCCCGCGCCCCCCGTGCCACAGATGGCCATGACCGCCAGCAGGCCCGCATCGCTCGCCCGCATGACCGGCCAGTCGCCCCCGAACAGGCTGACGGACGTGAAGCCGATGTTGAACACCGTCATCCAGAACATCATCGTCCACAGCCCGTCACGCGGGTCGACCCAGCGCACGCCGATCATCAGGACGGCATAGAGCGAGGCGGCGAACAGCGCCTGCAACGACGCGGGCTGGAACGCCTCCATCCCCGGCTGCACGACGATCATCACGCCGACGAAGCCGAGTGCCACGCTGAACCCCTGCCGCGCGTTCACCCGCTCGCCGAGGAAGATCGCGGCCAGCACGACGATCATGATCGGGGCGGTGAAGATGAAGGTCGTCGCCTCCGCCAGCGACAGGCTGCGCATCGACCCGAAGAAGGCGAGCGTGGCCACGAGGACGAGGCCCCCGCGCACCGCGTGGACCCCGATGCTGTAGGAGCGAAAACCCGCGCGCCCGGTCGTGAACAGGACGAGGAGCACGACGACCGGCAGGGCCAGCAGATTGCGGATGAAGGTGATCTGGATCGGGTCGTATCGCGCGACCAGCCACTTCGCCGCCGTATCGTTGAGCGTCAGCAGCAGCACCCCGACGGCCATCAGCGCGACCGCCTCTGTCCGCCGCGTGCGGTCGAGCATCGTGCGCCCCGCCGCACCGTCAGTCGAAATCGGTGATGACCGTGATCCCGGCCCTCCGGTGATCGTCGAACCGCGCGAGGGCGTCGATGGACGCGGCGAGGTCGATGCGTTCGTGGATGAGTTGCTCCGGGGTCAGCCGTCCCGCCGCGATCATCGCCATCATCTCGGGATAGCGATGCGCCTGCATCCCGTGACTGCCGACGATCTCCAGTTCGTTGCCCATGACCAGATCCATCGGGACCGGCGGCGTGCTGTCATCGCCGAGCATCCAGCCGACCTGCACGTGCCGCCCGCGCTTGCGCAGGGAGCGGATGGAATTGGTGCAGGTCTCGGGGATGCCCAGCGCGTCGAGGGAGATATGCGCGCCGCCGCCCGTGAGGTCGCGCAGGGCGGCGATGGTATCCTCGCCCGCCCGGATGCAATGTTCCGCGCCCAGCGTTTCGGCCATCGCGAGGCTCTCCTCCGCGATATCGACGGCCACGACCCGCGCGCCCATCGCCCGGGCGATCATGACGGCCGACAATCCCACCCCGCCGCAGCCATGCACCGCGAGCCACTGGCCGGGCCGCGCCCCGCCCTGATCGACCACCGCCCGCCATGCGGTGACGAAGCGACAGCCCAGGCTGGCGGCGGTCGCGCAGTCCATGGTTTCCGGCAGGGCGACGAGGTTGAGGTCGGCCTGTCCGATGGCCACGAACTGCGCGAAGGACCCCCAATGGGTGAAACCGGGCTGGAACTGGTCGTCGCAGACCTGCTGGTTGCCGCTATGGCATTGCGCGCACGCCCCGCACCCGCCGACGAAGGGGACCGTCACGCGGTCCCCGGCCTTCCAATTGCGCACTTCGGCCCCGATGGCTTCGATGATGCCCGCCAGTTCGTGTCCCGGCACGTGGGGCAGCTCGACGGTCGGATCATGCCCGCCCCATGCGTGGAAATCGCTGCGGCACACGCCCGAGGCCATCGTGCGGATGACGACGCCGTGGGGGTCGGGCGCGGGGTCGGGGACGGTCCGGATGGCGGGGGTCTGCCCGAAGGCTTCGTAGAGGACGGCTTTCATTCGGGGACTTTCATTCGATCTGAGGGATGCGAGCCGGTCAGTCGGGTCGCTGCATCCATTTCGGCATACTCGGCGCAGACTCCTCGCGAGGCTTCACCACCTCGCGCGCCTTGGCCGGACGCGAGAAACGCGGGCGCCAGACGCCGAGGACCACGTTCGCGACCGACAGCGCCATCACGATCCACAGCACCCCCCATTCGTGCCGCATCGCCGAATCGAGCACCGCCCGCTCGGCCTCACCGTTCTCGATGCGCCGGGCGAGAATGGCGGCGTGGTCCGCCTTGGACCCCACCACCGTCAGGACGCCCTTGAACATGAGGATGCCCATGATCGTCTTGGCCCAGGCCCATCCCTTGTCCATGAACGGCGGGTGAAACGCCATGGCAAGCAGGCCGGAGACCAACCCGACGGCGAGGGAGGGAATCAGCACCCAGTCGCTGAGCAACGCAATCGATTCGCGCAAGTCGGCATAGGCCGCCGCCGTCCCCTGCGGTGCCATGACCAGCAAGATCATGTAGCAGGCCAGCCCCCCGATCAGCCCGGCGGCCGCGAGGGTGTGGAGTATCTTGAGGGACAGTCGAAGGCGCATGGTCCCATCTAGACCGCTCCGCCCGCCTCGTGGCAAGCCGTCTTCGCGCCCGGATAGCGATAAAATGACCCCCCGGCGCACCATGCCGCGTTGCGCGCGGGCGCGAGGCAGGGCAAAACGGGGGAATGATAGCAGAACTCGGACATTTCGCGCTGATCCTCGCCTTCGCCATCGCGATCGCGCAGTCGGTCATCCCGCTCTGGGGCGCGCATAAGGGATATGCGGAGCCGATGCGCTTCGCGCAGACCTCCGCGATGATGAGCTTCCTGCTCATCGGTTTCTCGTTTGCCGCGCTCACCTATGCGTTCGTGAACTCGGATTTCTCGCTGCGGGTGGTCTACGCCAACTCGCACAGCGACAAGCCGTACCTGTTCAAGATCGCCGGTGTCTGGGGCAATCACGAGGGGTCGATGCTTCTCTGGGTGCTGATCCTCGCGCTGTACGGCGCGCTGGTGGCGGCGTTCGGGAACAATATCCCCCCTGCCCTGCGCGCGCGCACATTATCCGTGCAGGCGATGATCGCGGTGGCCTTCCTCGCCTTCATCCTCTTCACCTCCAACCCGTTCGAGCGGATGGACCCCGTGCCCGTCGACGGCACCGGTCTCAACCCGCTCTTGCAGGACTGGGCGCTCGCCGCGCATCCGCCGTTCCTCTACATGGGCTATGTCGGCCTCTCGATGCCGTTCAGCTTCGCCGTCGCCGCCCTGATCGAAGGGCGCGTGGATGCCGCATGGGCGCGCTGGGTGCGGCCCTGGACTCTGCTGGCGTGGTCGACCCTGACGGTCGGGATCGCGCTGGGCAGCTACTGGGCGTATTACGAACTCGGCTGGGGCGGCTGGTGGTTCTGGGACCCGGTGGAGAATGCCAGCTTCATGCCGTGGCTCATCGCTGCCGCGCTCCTGCATTCGGCGGTGGTGGTCGAGAAGCGCGAGACGCTGAAAAGCTGGACCATCCTCCTCGCCATCATGGCCTTTTCGCTCAGCCTGCTCGGCACCTTCATCGTGCGTTCGGGTCTGCTGACCAGCGTGCATGCCTTCGCCAGCGATCCGGAGCGCGGGGTGTTCATCCTCGCCATCCTCGCCATCGCCACGGGCGGCTCGCTCGCCCTCTACGCATGGCGCGCGCCGCAGATGGCGCCTGAAGGCGTGTTCGCGCCCGTGAGCCGGGAAAGCGGATTGATCCTCAACAACCTCCTGCTGTCGGTGGCGACGGCCGTGGTCCTCATCGGCACGCTCTATCCTCTGTTCGTCGAGGCGCTCACCGACGAGAAGATCAGCGTCGGCCCGCCCTTCTTCGACATGGGTTTCTCGCCCCTGATGATCGCGCTCCTCATCGCCATGCCCATCGGCGCGGCCCTGCCGTGGAAGCGCGGCGACCTGCCCCGCGTCATGAAGAAGCTGTGGACCGCCGCCGCGCTGTCGCTGGCCGTCGGCGCGATCTTCGCGATGTGGAAATCGGGCGGGCCGCTGTTTGCCCCGCTCGGCATCGCGCTGGCCTTCTGGGCCATCTTCGGCGTCATCGTGGACTTGGGCGAGCGCGTGAAGATCGGGCGCGCGCCCGCTTCCGAAAGCCTGCGCCGCCTCGTCCGCCTGCCCCGCGCGGCATGGGGTCAGGCGATGGCGCATATCGGGGTCGGCGTCTGCGCGTTCGGCATCGTCGGGATCACCGCTTGGGCGACCGAGGATATCCGCGTGGCGCAGAAAGGCGACATGATCCCGCTTTCGGGCTACGACATCCGCTTCGACGGGGTCGAGCGGATGCAGGGGCCGAACTACCGCATCGACGGGGGCCGCTTCACCGTGTTCAGGGATGGCGAGCAGATCGCCGAACTCCTGTCCGAAAAGCGGTTCTACCCCGTCCAGCGCACCCAGACGACCGAAGCGGGCATCCGCGCCAGTCTGGTCGAGGATATCTACATCGTTCTCGGCGATCGTCAGGATAACGGCGGCTGGGCCGTGCGGTCCTACGTCAAGCCCTTCGCCAACTGGATATGGCTCGGCGCGCTCATCATGACGCTGGGCGGGTTGCTCAGCCTGACGGACCGCCGCCATCGCGTCGGCGCGCCCAACCGAACGAAAGCGCCCGAGCCGTCCGTGGTGCCCGCAGAATGAGGGCGCTGGTCATCGCGGCGATGCTGTGGGCGCCGATGTCGCTCGTCCATGCGGTCGAGCCGTCGGAGGTGCTGCCCGATGCCGCCCTCGAAGAACGGGCGCGGGACCTGTCGAAGGGTCTGCGCTGCCTCGTCTGCCGCAACCAGAGCATCGACGAGTCCGATGCCGATCTGGCGAAGGATCTGCGCGTCGTGGTGCGCGAGCGGCTGGTGGAGGGGGACAGCGACGATCAGGTGCTCGACTACGTCGTCGCCCGTTACGGCGAATACGTGCTGCTCAAGCCGCGTTTCTCGCCCCTCAGCGCCGCGCTGTGGCTCGGCGGGCCGCTTCTGCTGCTGGCCGGGGGGCTCGTGGCGTGGCGGCAGGTGGCGGCGCGGTCGGCGACCCCCGCCGTCGCCGCGCCGCTAACCGAAGCGGAGCGCGCGCGTCTGCGCGATCTGGGGGTCGACCCGGACGCGTAAACCGACTACGTGAACCGCTTCGTCACCCTTCGTCCCTAGATTCGCGCGCATGAGAATCAAGATGTCGCTCGTCGCCGCCCTGTTGCTGACCGCACCCCCTGCCATCGGGCAGGATCGGGCAATGGAAGTCGTCAATTGCTGGGACGAGGCGCGCGGCATCGTCCAGCCCGTGCGGCGAAAGCGGTGCACGGGGCGCGAGGTTACGACCGCCGAGGCCACGCGCCTGAAGGACGGGTACAAGCGCCGTAAGCTAAGCACCATGACCCGCAGCGATGCGATCAGCCGGGCGGAGGCAAAGCGGAGCGTGCAGTTCCACAGCGCGGGCGCGGGCTTCGCGGTCAACTCCGAGGGCGCCATCCTGACCGCCGCCCATGTCGTGCGCGGCTGCGATGCGGTCGAGTTGCGCGTGCCCGGTTCGGCCCGCCGCCTGCCCGTGCGCGTGCGCCGGACCGACAAGGCCCACGATCTCGCCATCCTCGATAGCGACTATCGCGTGCGCCAATACCTGCGCTTCGCCCCCTATCTGCCGCCCGAGGGCGAGCCGGTCGCCGTCGTCGGCTATCCGCAGGAAGGGCATATCCGCCTGACCCCGCGCCTGACCCCCGCCATTGCCAGCTACACCTTCAGCGATCCGCGCACCAACGGGTCGCTGGGTGTGATCGGCGACGTGCGTCGGGGCCATTCCGGCGGGCCGGTACTGGATAGCCGGGGGCGCGTGATCGGCGTCTTGCGGGCCAAGATCGACTCGGTCGCCGCCAGCCGCCTGACGGGCCGGATCGTCAAGAACCTCGCCGTCGTCACCGAAGCGCGGGCCGTCGCGGCCTTTCTGGAGAAGACCCGCACGCGCCACGCCATCGACGGAACCGGGGGCAGGGAGCGGACCGAGAGCGGGCTGCACGCCATCGGGTCCGCTGCGACGGTGCGGCTCGACTGCCTGCGCCGTGAATGACAGGCTGGCGATAGCGGTCTGCGGCGCGGGGATCGGCGGGCTGGCCAGCGCGGTGCTCCTCGCGCGGCAGGGACATCAGGTCACGCTGTTCGAGCGGTTCGAGACGCCGCGCCCGCTCGGCTCGGGCTTCGTGCTGCAACCGACCGGCATGGCGGTCCTCGATGCGCTCGGGCTGGCCGATGCCATCGGCGAGCGGGGGGCGTGGATCGACCGCCTGTTCGGGCGCTCGCAACCGTTCGGCGCGACCGTTCTCGACGTGAGATATGCGGCGCTCGATCCGGGCTATCGCGGTCTCGCGGTCCAGCGGGCCGCTCTCTTCGACCTGCTCCACGACACCGTGCGGCGCGAGGGGGTGGCGATCCGCCCCGGCATGACGGTGCGGCGGGCGGCGCGGGGCATGCTCGCCTGCGACGACTACGCCCCCGTCGGTCCCTTCGACCTGATCGTCGATGCCCTGGGCGCCCGCTCCACGCTCAGCGGAGGGGTGCCGGGTCGTACCCTCGATTACGGGGCGCTCTGGGCGACGCTCGACTGGCCGGAGAACGGCCCGTTCGCAGCCGATGCCCTCGAACAGCGGTATCGCGGCGCCTCGCGCATGGTGGGCGTGATGCCCGTGGGGGCGATAGGCACCCAAGGTGCGAAAGCGACCTTCTTCTGGAGCCTGCGCCACGACGCTCATGCCGACTGGCGCGCCGCGCCGCTCGATGCGTGGAAGGACGAGGTGCGCGCGCTCTGGCCGGAGACCGCCGTCCTGCTCGACGGGATCGGCGGGCATGAGGATCTCGCCTTCGCGCGCTATCGCCACCGGACGCTGCGCCGCCCCTATGCCGACGGGATCGTGCATGTCGGGGACAGCTATCGCGCCACCAGCCCGCAGCTCGGACAGGGGGCCAACATGGCCCTGCTCGACGCCTTCGCCCTCGCGCAAGCGGTCAAAACGGAAGGCCGGGCCGAAATCGGCCCGACCTATGCGCAGTTGCGTCAGGGTCACGTGCGGCTGTTCCAGACCATGAGCCGCCTGTTCACCCCCGCCTATCAGTCGGATGGCCGCGCCCTGCCCTTCGTGCGGGACCGTCTGGTCGGGCCGCTGTCCCGGGTCCGGCCCGCCCCCGCCATCCTCGGCGCCATCGTCGCGGGGACGCTGGGAAGGCCCCTCGCCCGATTGGGGCTGGAGCCTTACCGGATCAGAACGCCTTGAAGCGCACGATCTGCTGTCCGTCACCGTCGAGCAGGGACATCCAGGCGAAGCCCGGCGCGATCTCGTAGGCGTCGGCCTTCTTCAGCGCATCGAGATACCGGGTTTCGATATCGATGCTGGAACACGAGGTATCGGTCGCGAAGATGTTCGCCATCGAGAAGCGGCCCGCACCGGTATTGACGAACTCGCCGCCATAGCTGTTGCACGGCCCCTGACCGCCCGCAAAACCGCTGGCCCCGTCGAAATGCAGTTCCGTGTTGACGGCAACCTCCGTCGCGTCGATCTCGACCAGTCGCCAGGACGTTCCCGACAGCTCGGACGGTTCCGCTTCGGTCGTCGGCTCGGCCTCGACCTCGGCGGTCGGCGCGGCGAGGGTAGCGGTCTCGATCGTCTCCTGCCGACGGGCGGGCGCCGGGGCCACGGGCAGGTCGCTCTCGATTGCCTGCATCACGTTCGTCTCGTTCGGGCCGGGCAAGGCGCCGATGGAGACGTACTCGCCCGAAGACGTGCTGGCGGCGACGGGATTGTCGTAGGCGGGGCGCGGCTGCGGCAGCGGCGTCGTCAGCATCGCATAGCTGGCATCGGCGCGAGCCGGGCGCGGGCGCGGCACGGGGGCCGTCAACGGACCGGAAACGACCTGCGTTTCGTTGATGGAGGCCGGAACGACGCTCCGGCGAACCTGCTTGCGGCTCGGCATCGGGGTCACGTCGAGGGCCGCCATCTCGAAAGGCGCCGCCGGGGCGTCGTAGGGCAGCGTCACATAGGATCCGGACCCGGTGGCAGGAGCGATCGGGGCGGGCACGATACCGTAGGTCGCCTCGGCCTCGTCATTGCCGATGATCTGCATGCCGGCATAGGAGGGCGCCGGATCGGCCATCGCGGGAAGCGCGTCCATGGTCGACTCGAACGCCATCGGCTCTGCCATCGGCTCCGACGCGACGACGAACCCCGACGGCGCGGCGGGCATCATGTCAGCGGACGCATCCATCATCGGGATCGTCTCGTCATAGGCCTGCGGGAAGATGTCAGTTACCATCTGCGGCAGGGGTGCCGGTTCGGTGACCATGGCTTCCGGCGCGTAGGTCGGCAGGCTGTCGATGGTGTAGGTCTCGACGGGCGCAGGCACGGGCACGGGCGCGAACGTCGTGAACGGGTCGACCGGCATGGGTTCCGCCATTCCCTCGAAGACCGTCTCGCTCTCGTACCGGATCGGGGCGGCCATCGTCGGGGCGGCCATCGCGGGGGCGGCCATCATCACCGGTTCGGGAACGACCGTGTAGGATTCGGATGTCAGCGTCTCGCCGTAGACGAACCCGGCGGCGCTGTCGGGCATCGCCTCGTAGGTCGGAGCGGTCGCCGCCATGACCTGCTGCGTATAATTCGTCACGGGCGCGGCGAGGGGCTGTACCGTCACCGCGCCATCGTCATAGGACGGAACGGCGTAGGTCTGGCTCGCCGTCATCACGTCCGACGGGGTGGCGGCGACGGGCTGTCCGTAGACCGACTCGAATGTCTGAATGTTCGCGGCGCGCGAGGTCTCGCGGTAGGTGGGTGCGCCCGGCGTGACGTATTCGGGCTGGATCACGGCGGTCGTGGAGGGCGTCAGCGTCTGGATCACGGTGACGGGCGCGTTCGTCACGGCGGTGGCCACGGGTGCCACGGCGGTGGAGATATTCTGCCCGATGCGGTTGTCGCACCCGGAGATGACGGTCAGGATTGCCGTGCCCATGGCGAGGCGGGCAACGGTGTTCGGCTTGTTCTTCGCCATTGGCATGGTGGCCTCCTTTGCGGCTCGATCCGTTTTCACGAACGGGCGCGCATCGGCGATCCCGTCAGTCGAGTCCCTTTTGTCCCATGGCGAGAAACTTCTCCCGCCGCTCTGCCCTGATAGCATCAGGTGACATTCCGTCAAAATTATCAAGTGTTTCCGACAGTTTCTTGCGAAGTCCGTCGAAGGTCTCGTGAGGATCGCGATGCGCCCCGCCTGTCGGCTCCGGCACGATCGCGTCCACGACGGAGAGGGAAAGCAAATCCTGTGCCGTCAGGCGCAGCGCCGCCGCCGCCTCCTGCGCCTTGTCCTGCGATTTCCACAGGATGGAGGCGCAGCCTTCGGGCGAGATGACAGAATAGATCGCGTGTTCGAGCATGATGACGCGGTTGGCGGTCGCCAGCGCGATGGCGCCCCCCGACCCGCCCTCGCCGATTACCGTGGAGATCAGCGGAACCCCGATTTCCAGGCATTTCATGGTCGAGCGCGCGATGGCCTCTGCCTGCCCCCGCTCCTCCGCGCCCTTGCCGGGATAGGCGCCGGGCGTGTCGATGAAGGTCAGGACCGGAATCCCGAAACGATCCGCCATGTCCATCAATCGAACAGCCTTGCGGTACCCTTCGGGACGCGACATGCCGAAATTGCGCTTGAGCCGGGCGGCGGTGTCCGCGCCCTTCTCGTGGCCCAGCACCATGACGGGCCGGTCGTCGAGCCGGCCCAGACCGCCGATGATCGCCGAATCCTCCGCAAAGCCCCGGTCGCCGAACAGGGGCATGAAGTCGTCGATCAGCGCCTCGACGTAATCGACCGTATGGGGGCGGTTGGGATGGCGCGCGACCTGGCATTTCTGCCACGGGGTCAGCTTCTTGTAGAGATCGCTGAGATGCTTCTCGGCCTTGGCCGACAACTGCGCGACCTCCGCCTCGATATCCATGGCCGCGTCCTTGCCGGCCAGGGCGCGCAGCTCGGTCGCCTTGCCTTCGAGTTCGGCGACGGTCTTTTCGAAATCGAGATAGTGCAGCACGGTCATCGTCCCCGTTCGGAGGCGGGCGCGCCCTTCCGGCGTCCCTCGCCCCTACATGCCCGCACGCGGGGGACGGGTCAATGGCAGGTGGCGCAGCGCCCGTATTCCCGCCTGCCCCGTCCAGCGCAGCTCCGCCTCCGGCATGCTCAGCGCGACACCGGGATGGCGCGCGAACAGGAGGCGCAGGGCGGCAGCCAGTTCCGCCTTGGCCAGCCATGCACCGAGGCAGAAATGCGGACCGCCGCCGAGCGCGAGGTGCCGGTTCGGCCTGCGCCCCGGATCGAGGGTATCGGGATCGTCGAAGAGGGCCGGGTCTCTGTTCGCGGCGGCGAGATGCGCCATGACCGCCTCGCCCCGCCGGAACGGCACCCCCATGAACTCGGCGTCCCGGCGCAGGTAGCGCGGCTTGGTCATCTCGACGGTGCCGGTATGGCGCAGCAGTTCGTCCACCGCCGTCCCTTCCAGCACGGGGTCGGCGATCAGGCGGGCCAGTTGCGCGGGGTTCTTCAGCAGCGTCAGAACGGAGTTGCCGATCAGATGCGTCGTCGTCTCGTGCCCCACGATGAACAACAGGCCGAGCATCGCCAGCACCTCGTCGTCGCTCAGCGCTTCCTCTCCATCGGCGGCATGGACGAGGACGGAGATGAGGTCGTCGCCCGGATCGCGCCGCCGCTCGACAAAGCGCGCCATCAGATAGCGGTTCATCCGCGTCAGCGAGACGTAGAGCCGGGGCAACCCGCGCAGATCGCCCGCATCGGCCAGCGCGCCCATCCAATGGATGAAATCCGGGCGGTCCGTATGCGGCAGGCCGAGCATTTCGCAGATGACGGCGAGCGGCAGGGGGCGGGCGACGTGGCGCACGAAGTCGCCATCCTTCGACGCGGCCCAGTCGTCCAGCAGCGCTCCCGCGACGGCCTCGATCCTCGGCACCCACCCCTCGACCGCCGCGCGGCGGAACGCGCCGTCGACCGTGCGGCGCAACCGGCGATGCTCCGCCCCGTCCTTCTGGAGCATGTTCGCCGTCATCACCCGCACGTTGCGCGGCATGAGGCGCAGCAGCCACGCGACCCGACGGTTCCGCCCGTTCGCCACGTCCGTGGAGAAGAGCGCGTCGTCCTTGAGCATCGCCTCGCAGGCGGCATGGGTCGTCAGGAACGTCATCTCCCCGACCACCGGCACCCGCATCCGCACCACCGGCCCCGCCGCGACCAGTCGCGCAAGATCCGGTCCCGGATCGGCCTTGTCCGGCATCGGCACCACCTGCACGGTCACGCCTGCACCGGATCGGGCAGCGTATGCACCGTCTCCGCAATCAGCGCCAGATCCCGCGCGCCACCCAGCCGATGGTCGGCTCCCCGGATCAGCGTCGCGCGCACATCCTCCCCCTCGATATGCTCGACGAGTCGCAGGGCGGTCTCGTAGGGGATCGACCCGTCCGCCGTCCCGTGCAGCAATCGCACGGGGCACGGCGCGACCAGCGACGAACGCAGTACCAGATGATCGCGGCCTTCCTCGATCAACCGCCGGGTGATGATCTGCGGGTCGTCCTGATAGGGACTGGGCCGCCCGATCCGCCCGTCGCGCATCAGGGTCTCGCGCTGCGCCACCGTCGCCACGCGCCACATCGTATCCTCCGTGAAGTCGGGCGCCGCCGCAATGCCGACCAGCCCCGCCACCCGCTTCGGCATCGCCCGCATCAGCAGGAGCGCGATCCACCCGCCCATGGAGGAGCCGACCAGCACCTGCGGCCCTTCCGTCAGGTTCGCCAGCACATCGGCGGCATCGCGCAGCCAGTCGCCGATGCACCCGTCCTCGAACGCGCCGGAGGATTGCCCGTGGCCAGTGTAGTCGAACCGCAGGAATGCCCGCCCCTGTCCGGCTGCCCAGTCTTCGAGAAAGAGCGCCTTGCTCCCCTCCATATCGGACCCGAAACCGGGCAGGAAAACGATGCCCGGACGCGCAGGCACCGTTCTTGCACCTTGCGCTCCGGTGTACCGATACGCGATAACCCTGTCGTCCGGTGTGCGGTACAGAGTGGGATTTTCCATGGCTTCAGCCTCCGATACGACATCCGACACCTCCCGGCTAACGCGCCCCTTCCGTTCCGGCAAGGCCCCGGTGATCCTCCAGATCGTGCCCGAGCTGAACGAGGGCGGGGTCGAGCGTGGCACGCTGGAAATCGCCGCCGCGATCGTCGCGGCGGGGGGGCGTGCGCTGGTCGCTTCCGCCGGGGGGCGGCTCGCCTCGCGGCTGACCGCGCTGGGCGGCGAGTTGATCGAGATGCCGGTGGATACCAAGAACCTGCTGGCGATGCGCCGCAATGCCCGACGCCTCGCCACCCTCATCGCCGACGAAAAGGTCGACCTCGTCCACGCTCGCAGCCGCGCTCCGGCATGGAGCGGGTACTGGGCGACGCAGAAGACGGGTACGCGCTTCGTGACGACCTATCACGGCGCGTATAACGAGGATTTCCCGTTCAAGCGCCGCTATAACGCGGTCATGGCCAAGGGGGAGCCGACCATCGCCGTGTCGGACTTCATCGCCGGGATGATCCGCAAGCGGCACGGCCTGCCCGCCGAGCGCATCGTCACCATCCCGCGCGGGGCCGACCTGTCGCTCTTCGACCCGGACGCCACATCGGGCGAGCGCATCGCGCAGCTTGCCGACAAATGGGGCCTGACCGACGAGACGCGCCCCGTCTTCCTGCTGCCCGCCCGTCTGACCCGGTGGAAGGGGCAGGAAGTCTTCGTCGATGCCTGCGCGATCCTGCGCAAGCAGCGGGGACCGGATTTCCTCGGGCTGATGGTCGGCGGGGCACCGGACGACTCGCCCTATCCCGACGAACTGGAAAAGCGCGCGGGCGACAGGAAATGCCTCGACGTCATCAAGATCGCCGGGTCGTGCAGCGACATGTCCGCCGCCTATCGCCTCGCCAGCTGCATCGTCTCCGCCTCGACCGATCCCGAAGCCTTCGGACGGGTGGCGGTGGAGGCGCAGGCGATGGGCCGCCCCGTCATCGCCACCAACCACGGCGGCGCGCGGGAGACGGTGGAGGACGGCGTGACCGGCGCGCTGGTCAAACCGGGCGATGCCGCGAAGATGGCCGAGGCGATGAACGCGTTCCTCGAACTGGACGACACCCTGCGCAACCGCATCGGCGTTCTCGCCCGGAATCGGGTGCGCGAACATTTCTCGACCGAGCGGATGCAGGCGGCGACGCTCGACGTGTACGAACGGGCGACGGGGCTGGCTTTCCCCTCGCGTTAATCCTGCATCCGCCGCTCGTTGATCTTCATCAACAATCCCGCCGCCGCTTCCGCATCGCACAATGCGCGGTGGTGGCTCTCCAGCGCGATGCCGAAATGGCGGCTGAGATTGGCGAGGCCGTAGGACGGCAGGCCCTTGTAGAGCTTGCGCATCGATTGGCAGGTGCAGAGCGTCGGATAGCGGAACCGCTTTTCCAACCGCCCGAATTCGGCGCTCAGGAAGCCGTAATCGAACCGCACGTTATGGGCGACGAAGACCGCCTCGCCCATGAACTCGGCGAACGCGTCCGCGATATCGGCGAAGACGGGTGCGTCGGCGACCATCTCGTTCGTGATGCCGGTCAGGCGGGTGATGTTGGCGGGGATCGAGCGTTCGGGGTTTACCAGCGACTGCCAGCGATCCACGATCTCTCCCCCGCGCATCTTGACTGCGCCGATCTCCGTCACCCGATGGAACGGCGCGCGGCCCCCCGTCGTCTCGATATCGACCACCACGTAGGTCTGCTCGGGATCGACGATCCAGGCGACGCGGTTGATGCCGACATCGAACCCCGCCTCGCGCAGGAGTTCGAGCTGGATCAACTGGTTGCGGCGGATCTGGTCGTTCTCGGTCTTGATCTCGATCAGGCGCAACTCGCCGTCGCCGTTATGCAGCATCAGGTCGGGAAAGCCGTCCTTGCGACCCCGGTAGTCGGCGGCCATGACGCGCAGAACGGTGGCGAGCGCGCCGCGCGGGGCGTGGTAGAGCAGCGGGCGCAGCCGCTCGATCATGTCGGGATACCAGCGGAACAGCGGCGTCAGCGTCCCGTACCGCTCCGTCAGCGTGGCGAGCAACGTCGCCATCGCCGCGTCGGGCCGGTCGAGGATCGCCAGCCGCGCCTCGATCGCCTCGCGATTGGCCGCATAGAACGACCCGTCGCGCAGGGCGCCGGGCATCCGCTCGAACGCGTTGTGCAGCCGGGCATTGTCGCCGTCGTAGACGATATCCCAGAACAGCAGGCCGAACAGGGTGCGCCACGGCGTGTTCTCCGCATGATCCGCCGTCCATCCCTTGCGCTCGAACCACGCCGCCGCGCCCTTCTCCGGCGAGGCGCGGTAGGATTCGTCCAGCCCGATGGTCGGTGCCTCGCGCAGCATGTCGGTGATGAGGCTGGTGCGCTTGCCGCCGAACTTGCGGGCGAGGAAATCCTGAGCGAACAGGGCCTCGCCGTCGCTCCCCGGCTCGGCGATCATGCCTTCCAGCCGCTCGCGCACCGCGTCCTTCTCCCCTGCAGCCCACGCAAGCCGCACCTCCCGTTCGCCGCATTCGGGCGAGCGGCCCATGGTGTAGAGCCTGCGCGCCCCGTCCGCATCGCCCGATTTCTCCAGATGCCGCCCGAGCGCGTGCAGCAGGGTATCGCGCAGCGGCAGCGCGCCCTCGCATGGCAGGGGCCAGTCGGGCGCGGCGAGTGCCATTCCTTCGGCATCGCACGCCTCGCACCGGTCCAGCCACGCGATCCGCTCGGCGTAGTGAAAGGTATCCTCGGCCTCGACCCGCTCGCTGAACCGGGCCTCGAACTCCGCGCGAAAATTGTTGGTGCGAACCAGTCCCAGATCGCGCATCGCGAAGCTGGTCAGCCCGTCGGTCACGCGCCCGAAATAGAGGTAGAGGAAATAGCGCAGCACCCTCTTTCGCCGCTGCGCCACGAACCCGGCCCCGCGCGCCCCGCCGAAGCAGTCGTCGAAACCCAGCCGCTCGCGCGCCGCGCCGATCACGTTGGGCTTGGTCCAGCTTTTCCGCACCCCCTCGTCGGCGTGCCCCTCGGCTAGCAGGTCGAGTACCTCGTCCTTTGACAGGACCGACAGCGCGGAGGCATAATCCTCCTCCAGAACCGCCGAGAGGAACCCGACGGCGGTCAGGTCCTCCAGCCGCAGGTCGATATCGTCCACATCCGTGTAATCGAACTGGGCCGTCCGGAAGACCGCCCCCTTGCGGTTGGCGATGCGCACGAACAGCGATTGCGCGCTGGTGTCGAGACCCCGGAAATCCGCGATCCACGCCCGCTCGACCTCGCCCAGGATCGCGCCGTACAACCGCTCGACAAAGCTCAGCATCTCCCGGAAATGTTCGAGGTGATAACCCGCCGGCAGGTCCTTCGGGCGGGAGGGCTTTTCGATGAGGGCGTCGTCGAGCATGGCGCGGTCACGGACTGGGGAACAAACAGGGTTTGTTCTCGATACCGCGTCCGGCCCCGCTTGGCCAGACCCCATGCGCGGTCGCCATCGCCGCAGGGCCGGGGTTAAGCATTCTGAAAGACGACCTGACCATAGTCGAAGCCACATCTTCCCGAGGACTGGATGCCGGTTTGAAAACCCTTTTCGACGTTCCCGCGCGCTTCTTACGTTGCTTGAAGTCGAAATGCGCGAACGAGGGCCGCGGCCCGATCGTCGGATGGCGGACCTCCGCCGAAGGCAGCATATCGGTCGTCACGGCCGTCCTGTTCCTCGTGATCCTGACCGTGTGCGGCGGTGCCGTCGATCTGACGAACGCGATGCGGGTCAAGAGCAAGGCGCAGTCGCATCTCGATGCCGGCATGCTGGCGGTTCTGCGCATGAACGACGACGACGCGATGACCCTGCAGGAGCGCGAGGCGATCCTGCATGCCAACGTGCTGGCGACGATGCCGCAGATCGGGGAGAACGCAAAGATCACCCTCCGCCAGGACGGGGTCACGTATGTCGGCAGCATCGATTTCCCGAGCGACAACATCCTGCTCTCCGTCGTCGGCCTTCCGAGCTTCGACGTGGGGGTCGAGACGCGGATCAAGTTGTTGCCACCCCCGCCGGTCGACCTCGCCCTCGTCCTCGACAGCACGTTCTCGATGGACGGCACGAAACTCGCGACGATGAAGCAGGCGGCGAGCGAGCTCGTCGTCGAGCTTACCAAGAACGACGGCGCCCGCATCTCGGTCGTGCCCTTTGCCCGTTACGTAAACGTCGGGCTGGTCAACCGGAACGAGACCGGCCTCGACATTTCACCCGACGAGGGGGACGAGGAAGTCTGCACCACCAAGGACGATACCGAGCCCCAGAACTGCAAGGAAGTCGCGGCGACCTGTTCGGATCAGCAGTGCACATTCCATACGGATACGTGTACGAATGACGGGCAGAACAATTCCTGCGAAAAGAATTCCTGTACCGAAGGCCCCAGCTATGCCTGCACGAAACAGGAATGCGAGTGGGTAAAGACCGGCACGCAGACGACATCCTGCACGACCAGTACGGGCACGAACTGGAAAGGCTGCATGGGTTCGCGCGAAGCACCGTCGAATGCCAGGGAGAACACGGCGGGGCATCCCGTACCCGGGTTGCTGGCCGCGAATTGCGGTACGCCGCTTCACCGGCTGTCTTCCGATACGGAATCCCTGAAGACGCGCATTTCCGCGATAACGGCAGCGGGCGACACCTATATACCGACCGGCCTGCTCTGGGGCTGGCGCACGATCAGCCGGAATGCGCCTTTCCCCGACGCCAACAAGGGGAGCGATGACGCGATAGTGCGCGCCATCGTGCTGATGAGCGACGGGATCAACACGGTCTCCAAGGAGAGCGGATCGATCCGGCACGGCGGGAAGAAGGGCGAGGATGCTAACAAGCTGGTGTCCGAAATCTGCGATGCGATCAAGAAGGAAGGCATCCGCATCTACGCGGTCGCCTACGAGATAGACGACAAGGACGGTAGCAAGTTGCTCAAGAAATGCGCCACGAACCCGGACACGATGTTCTTCGACGCGAAGACGAGCGCCGAGTTGCTGAAGAGTTTCGAGACGATCAGCGGCAGCTTCCAGCGGATGCATATCTCCGGCTGACGACCGCCGCGTCCCTCATTCCCATTCGATGGTTCCGGGGGGCTTGGAGGTGATGTCGTAGACGACGCGGTTGATGCCGCCCACCTCGTTGATGATCCGCGTGGCCGTCCGCCCGAGGAAATCGTGCGCGAACGGATAGTAATCCGCCGTCATCCCGTCGGTCGAGGTCACGGCGCGCAGGGCGCAGACATGGTCGTAGGTCCGCCCGTCGCCCATCACGCCGACCGTCTTGACCGGCAGCAGGACGGCGAAGGCCTGCCAGATCGTGTCGTAGAGACCGGCCTTGCGGATTTCGTCCAGATAGATCGTGTCGGCGGCGCGCAGGATGTCGAGCTTCTCGCGCGTGATATCGCCGGGCAGGCGGATGGCCAGACCCGGGCCGGGGAAGGGATGGCGGCCCACGAAGGTATCGGGCAGGCCCAGCTCGCGGCCCAGCGCGCGCACCTCGTCCTTGAAGAGTTCGCGCAGGGGTTCGACCAGCTTCATCTTCATGCGGTCGGGCAGGCCGCCGACATTGTGGTGGCTCTTGATCGTCACGCTCGGCCCGCCCGTGGCGCTGACGCTCTCGATCACGTCGGGGTAGAGCGTGCCCTGCGCGAGGAAATCGGCCCCGCCCGCATTCGTCGCCTCCTCGTCGAACACGTCGATGAAGAGGCGCCCGATGGTCTTGCGCTTCTCCTCCGGATCGCTGATCCCCGCCAGCGCATCGATGAACAGGTCGGAGGCATCGCGGGCCACCAGCGGGATGTTGTAGTGGTCGCGGAACAGCGTTACCACCTCGCTCGCCTCGCCCGCGCGCATCATGCCTGTATCGACGAAGACGCAGGTGAGTCTCTCGCCGATGGCCTCATGGATCAGCACGGCGGCGACGGAGCTGTCGACCCCGCCGGACAGGCCGCAGATCACCCTGCCCTCCGGGCCGACCTGCTCGCGGATCGCCGCGATCTTCTCGTCGCGATAGGCGGCCATCGTCCACGACCCGGTGCAGCCGCAGATGGTCCGCACGAAATTGGTCAGCAGGGTCGCCCCGCGCGGGGTGTGGACCACTTCGGGGTGGAACATGACGCCGTAGAAGCGGCGCGCCTCGTCGGCGAAAGCGGCAAACGGCGCATTGGGCGAGGTGCCGATGATCTCGAAACCCTCGGGCAGGACCGTGACGCGGTCGCCATGGGACATCCAGACTTCTTCGGTATCCCCCGGCGCGGCCAGCCCGGCGAAGAGCGGCGAGGCGTTCTTCACGGTGACGAAGGCACGCCCGAATTCGCGCTCGGTGCTGCCCGATGCCTGCCCGCCCAACTGCGCGACCATGCACATCTGGCCGTAGCAGATGCCCAGCACCGGCACGCCCAGCTCGA
>Ga0209831_1001696_pt1 | contig 19859 bp, 13 predicted proteins | sample Maine_Asex4_meta_FD_187451 | JGI IMG/M metagenome (GOLD analysis project Ga0209831, IMG submission 187451) | Marine algal microbial communities from Maine, USA - Maine_Asex4_metaG (SPAdes) (version 2) | ecosystem: Host-associated > Algae > Red algae > Unclassified | place: Maine, USA | collected...
AATTAAATGTTTCATAAAGTGTTGCTTTTTTGTATTGTCGCTTACAATATATGTAAAACAATTTTTCTTTAGTAAATTAAAGCCTGTATTATTTTTAGTAGTAAGGTGGCCAATTGAACTTTGTGTTACATTCAAATTGTGTTTTAATAATGCAGTTTTTGTGTTGTGCATTGTTTTCATAATTTAATTTTTTGTTTCATTAGTAGATCGTGTGGATAGGGTTTTACTTACCCGATGTGCTTGGTTTTTTTTAATGGCATAAAAAAAGCCGCAGGTTTTGTGGCTTTTTTAACTAAGTAAATTTTGGATTTTACGGTTTAACTTTTAATCAGACGCATATATAGTTTAGTATGTTTTTTAAGATACAGTTAAAAAAACTGCCTTTTATGAGAGACAGTCTTTGTTGAAAATATTATTAAAAAAATTATTCAGCATGTATTTCTATGGGGCCATCTGGAAATGGATCTCCTGATGGCGGGTTTGAATAACAAACTTCATAAAATTGTTCGCAATCTTCAATTGGTCCTTCACCATTATCGCAATTTGCTGCCGCAATATTAAAATTACATTGAGCAATTACCATATTTGTACAATTTAAATAAGTCGACTCTGCAAGCCAAATATCATAAAGCCACAAATATTCATCATACCATTGATCTCTGCAATGACATACTGTTCTATTTGGTATACAAGGAACAGAACTAAATATACGATGAAAGCTATAAACACCATCTTCAATAAACGGTACACAAGATGGGCAGTTGTATAAATCTTTTTCTGTTACTTCTTCAATAATTTTAATCCTTTCCTTACTGTCTAATCGTTTATTTTTAACGGCATGATTATAATACTCGTTTAACAAATCATAATGCAAAAATAATACTTCTTTACCTTTTTTTTCGTTTTGAGTATGTTTAACATTTATTGATTTTGAAGCTATTAAGTTCACTCGGTCCAAATCCTCCTCAATTATAATTTCTTTAACACCTTCTAAATCATCTTCAATAATAATTTCCTTAAACCCATCTATATCATCTTCAATAATAATATCTCGTTCACAAGAAGTAACTAAAACGCCTACTGCGGCAAGTGTAACAAATAAGTAAAAAACTCTTTTTAAATTCAAAATCTTCATAATATTTAAAATTTATATTAATTAAGTGCTTACTCTATTTTGGCTTTTCAGCAAATCGCCGTTTAAATTTAAGTTTGCAAAAATTTCGTTTATTCGTGGGAAGTCCATGTTTGTTTAAAAATTAGTTAGGCACTAACCTGACTTTAATTTCCCAAAACTAAATACTTAAGTAGTAGTTACATTTTAGTAAATGCTTTTGAATTTATATCTCCATTTGAATTTTTTACATACATTAGAAACAATCCTTCCGGCAATCCTGAGATATCAACTTCTAACCTTATATCAAAAGTTGAAGTGCTTATTAATTTATTACCTGTAACATCAATAATAGTAATATGTTTAAAGCTATTGTAAGATTGATCATCAAAGTTGACATTAATTTTATCTTTTGCAGGTATTGGGTAAACATTCACATCAAAAACATCTAAGTTACTTATTGGCTCACTCATCTTAAGCAAAGCTGATATTGACCCGGGAAAAGGTTCTATTGGAAATGTTCCTCCATCATTTACTAATAATTTTCCTTCTTGCGTAACTGGTATATTTGTATAGCTACTACCAAATTCAACTCTTATATACCCAGTTCTTTGATTTGGATTTATGTTTTCGTCAACAGAAAAATAAATTCTATCAGCTGTAACATTGCTTATTTGAATCCAAGAATCTAAAGCACTCGCAGTTTTACAAACTGGAGCAGCATCAAATGAAGATGATTGAGCAGAATAGGTTAATGTTGAAGGAATGCTACCAGATACCGCAGAAGAACAACTTTGTTGACAACCATTACTTATATAAAGATTTTTGCATTCATAATCTTCAGCGCAAATATTGCCACTTGGTAATTTATATTCAGCAGAAATGCAAAAAGTATAGCATCCTTGTGCCAATTGAAGAGCCCCACTATTGGGCGACCAAGTTACACCATCTACAGTATAAGTTTCATAAATATAATTTTCATTGTTGCAAGACCCAGTTATAATTACCCCTGCATCAAAAGTGGTGAAATTATTTACAGTGGTAACAATAATGTCACCTACATCTATATTGCAATTTTGGCAAACAGGCCCAAATTGTGCTTGTATTGGTTTTAAAAAAATAAATAGGAAAATAATAATTAAATAGGAAAATTTCATAAAAAATATATTTATTGTAATTAAGTGCTTACTCTATTCTGGCTTTTCAGCAATTCGCCATTTTTTTGTTCAGTACTGAATTGTTATTGTTTTCATAAGTAAATCGAAAGAACTTTCAATTACTTACCCTGTGGTTTAATAATTTATTTCAGGTTTAGAAAGTAAATTTTGAAATAAAGTCAATATTCGAATGTGTCGACGGTAAATTTCATATTATATCATCCAACTTTGACTTAGCAGCCTATTTAAGGCTTCCTTTAAATTCTGATTTGAAAAGGATAACTATAACTTTAAAATCTGCTTGTTCGGAACTTCAAACTAATAAGCATTTAGCAGATTGCGATACATACGAAAAAAGCCTAAGCGCAATCGCTTAGGCTTTTTGAAAATGACATATTTGTAAAGATTAATTGCAGTTATAGTAGCAGTCCACCCAAGCAGCATACATATCTAAATAAGTGTTATAGGCAATGTGATGCTGATTACCAGCTCCGTGATCCATTACGTCATTAGCATTCGAATCCAAAATTCTGAAGTTATGACCTAATTCGTGTGCTAAGGTGTAAATCATATAATGATCATTTGTTGCGCCACTACTGGTTTCTCTAAGTGCCACTATGCTAAATGGCATGCAACCTGGCTGCGCTCCATTGTTATACCCCTTTTTGCAAATAGGTGCTGCAGACCCGCAATCTAATCCAACATTACCTAAACCATTTCCTGTTAAAACTCCGTTTTTTCTAATAGCTACTACAGAGCCTAATACATCCCAACCATTTGACCCTTTACCAAATTTACTTAAAAGATCAATAAAAGGAGGATCTAATATATTTCCATTATGATTCGTATTAATGTTGAGTGTTCTTCTAAAATATCCACCAAACTGAATAGGAATTCCCCAGTAGGAGTACATTGCTTTAGCAGAATTAAATTTAGATGCAAAATAGTTTTTAGCATTACTGTAACTACCAAAATAGTTTATAAAGCTTTGGTCAATAACATAGCAGACACGTATTGGATCATAGGTGCAACCGCCTGATTTAGCAGTTTTGCTAATTGCAAAGTCTGGCAAACCCGTTTCATTCAATTGAAAAGCACTATGTATGTTGTCTCCGCATGATAATTCACATAATTTACTATTGAATTCAAATGCTCCACTTGAAACTTTATCAAGAGTTAAAAGACCATCTTTTCCTTTGTTTAAATGATACGTATCTTTTGATGAAATAACCATTATGCTTAAATCATTTTCAAATATGCTTGCGGAAACAATGGAGTTTTCCTCTCCGTTTAAAATACCATGATAAAAAATGCCATTAACTTCAGATTTAGAGGCGTTGCCTTCTTCATCTTCAAGAGTAAAGTTGTCTGAAAAAATATTCCATTTTTCTAACTTTAACTCCAGTACTTCATTTGAAGAAAGTGGTATATTAATATATAAATTCTCTGGTTTTTTATTCAAAACATATCCAAATGCTTCTTCATATTTATCAAAGACTAAGCTCCCATTATCAATTGACTTTACAGAATTTTGATTGAGCTTTAATCCATCAAATACATATCCTTGTTGGGTATTTAATGTAGTTTTAGTTTGTTGCTGCATTAAGTCCTTTTCACAAGAAGTTAAAAATACAGTAAATGTCGCAATGGTTAATAAACTAAATAAAATTGATTTTAATTTGTTCATTGTTTTTAATTTAAAAATTAAAGTGCTTACTCTATTCTGGCTTTTCAGCAATTCGCCATTTTTTTTTTCAGTACTGAATTGTTATTGTTTTCATAGGTAGATCGAAAAAACTTTCAATTACTTACCCTGTGCTTTATTTTTTTTGGTGGTCATCAAAAAAAAGGTGACATCTTTAAAATAGATGCCACCCTTACCCCAGTTTTCAAACCTAATTATCAAATGCTTTTTAGCGAAGTTGCTTTTATAAAACTGAGAACTGCCAGCTATTACATTTAAAGGTTCTCAGCCACAACACAAAAAATTTGAATAAGATGTTTTTATAAATTGTATTATTAGGTGCTTCCTAGTATTTCGGCTATTTAATATTTGTGAGTATTTTTTAAGTGCCTGTTACACAAGTATTATTTTAACAATAAGGCAATTTCAATTTATTTAATGTTGAGTGTTTTTTTTAAAATATTTTGCTTTTGTGTTGTTTCCTCATAATATCGCAAGCCCGAAGAATTACTTACCCTTATCATTAATTTAATTATTTTATAAAACCCATCTAAACACAGCTATTTATTATATTTGGCTGTTAACAATCAGTTATTATGGCTAAACACAGCGATCATAAATACATAGAAGCCCTTAAAAACAACAACACCGCCTTAATTGATGAGGTTTATCAAAAATGGTTTCCAGAGGTAAAAAATTATGTTGTCAAAAATAATGGTGATGTAAATGATGCTGCCGATTTGTTTCAAGAAGCATTAATGGCTATTTTAAGAAAAGCGCGAAAAGATGATTTTGTGTTGAGCGTACCTTTTGGAGGTTATTTTTATTTTATTTACAAAAACAAATGGATAGATAAATTGCGAAAAAATAAAAAAATGCGGGTAATTAATGATGAAGACGAACGATATAAAGATGAAGGTGCCGCAAAAACAATGGCAGAGCAAACTGTTGAGCAAGATGATCGTTATCTTTTGTACAAACTTTGTTTTAAAAAATTAACAGATGCTTGTCAAGAAATTTTACGGCTAACTTTTGAAGGTCTCACACCTAAAACCATTATGGAAAAATTAAAATTTGCTACTGTAAATAGTGCGAACCAGCGTATTCACCGTTGCAGAGGTAATCTTCATAAGCTGATTAAATCACATCCAAACTATAGCAATTTATAAAACACATAAAGTAAATATGAGATGGAATTTAATTACGAACAAATAGAAAAATATATAAAAGGGGAACTGTCACCAACAGAAGTAAAAAGTTTTGAACAAGAGCTTTTGGGCAATAGTGCTTTAAAAGAAGAAGTTGCCTTATATAAAGATGTAGAAAATACACTTTCAAAACAATTTAAATTTGAAAAAGAAGATGCCGCAGTAGAAACTACTATTTCACAATTGAGTAAAAAATATGCTACTCAAAACATTGAAGATAATGTAAGCAAGTCAAAAGAAAATAAAACAAAAGAAGTTCAAAATAGTAAAGGAAATATTATGAGGCGTTTGTTGCCACTTGCAACATTAGCCGCAGCGGCTGCTCTACTACTTTTCTTATTCAATCCCTTTTCCAATAAAATTTCTCCCACACAATTAGCAGCACAAAACTTTGAAAAATATGAACCAGATACTTCAATGGGAAGTAGTGATGTTAAAACAACTTACGAAGAAGCCATTAAAAATTATAGAGCAGAAAATTACGAGGTCGCTATCACAAAATTTGACAGCTTTTTAAAAGATGAGCCTAACAATAAAGAAGCATTACTTGCAAAAGGTTGCGCTTTGTTAGAACTCAATAAATCAGGTTTGGCCATTCAAACTTTTCAGCAAATAAAGGGTAGCAAAACGGCCAATTGGTATTTAGCTTTATCTTACCTAAAAAATGATGAGGTAACTAAGGCACAACCAATTTTAGAAGGTTTATTGGACAACAAAAAATACGGAGCTAAAGCAAAAGCAATAATGCATGATTTGTAGAATTCAACCATAAAATCTAACATAAAAATTGAAAACCAAGCGCAAGTTATTTATACCGTTTATAATATAAGTATTTTGATTAATAGTTTAATATTCATTTTTGTGTATCAAAAAATTAAACTACTCGTAAAATTATATAAATTAGTATTATGATGGCTTGATTATTGAAGCAATCATTTATAATATTGTAAATATGAATAGAGTGTTGCTTAGTTTATTTCTAATATTAATAATTGGATGCCAAAGTATAAATGCCCAACACTCCATAGCAAGAGAGTGGAATGAGGTTTTGTTAGAATCTATTCGCCTAGATTTAGCAAGACCTACAGTACATGCACGTAATTTATTCCATATATCTATAGCAATGTACGATGCTTGGGCGGTATATGATGCAAAAGCATCTACCTATTTGTTAGGACAAACGGTGCAAGATTTCCCGTGTGCATTTGATGGCATTTTACTACCACAAAATAAATTAGCAGCACAACAAGAAACACTAAGCTATGCTGTATATCGTATATTTATTAATAGGTTTAGGTATTCAAATAACTATAATGCAATTCTGAAGCCAATATATGACAATTTTATGTTTGATAAAGGCTACGATCCAAGTTTTACTTCAACCGATTATTCGAATAGTTCACCTGCTGCATTAGGTAATTATTTGGCACAACAAATTATTGCTTATGGCATGCAAGATGAGAGCAATCAAATATCATTCCACACTAATTTATATTACGACCCAGTAAACCTACCTATTATTATTGAAAAGGCAGGCAATGAAGATTTAAGTAATTATAATAGATGGCAACCAGTATCCTTAAGGCTTTTTATAGATCAATCAGGTAATGAAATTGCAGGCAATGTTCAACCTTTTTTAAGTCCAGAGTGGGGTGGCGTAAGTCCATTTGCTTTAAATAGCAATGATATGAATTCCTATTTTAGAGATAATTTTGAGTACAAAGTATATCACGATCCTGGCATGCCACCTTTATGCGACACACTAAGCGGCCTCAAAACTTTAGCTAATTTAGATGAATACAAATGGGGTTTTACCTTGGTAGCACGTTGGGCCGCTCATTTAGATGCCAACGATAATACAATGTGGGATATTTCTCCTGCAAGTATTGGTAACATTCAAAGCTATCCAACCGATTTTAATGGGATGAAAAATTTCTATGATTTCGAAAATGGAGGAGATGCAAGTCAAGGCCATGCAATTAATCCGGCAACAAATATGCCTTATACACCACAAATGGTAAAACGGGGAGATTATGGCCGTGTATTAGCCGAATTTTGGGCAGATGGGCCCGATTCTGAAACACCACCCGGCCATTGGTTTACACTTCTAAATTACGTAAATGATCACCCTAATTTTGAGAAACGATATGAAGGTACAGGCGATATAATTGAAGACTTTGAATGGGATGTAAAAGCCTATTTAACCTTGGGTGGCGCAATGCACGATGCAGCCATAACCGCTTGGGGCTGCAAAGGTTGGTATGATTATATAAGGCCAGTTTCGGTAATTCGTTGTATGGGCGATAATGGCCAATGTAGTAACCCTACTTTAAGCAATTATAGCCCAGCAGGTTTGCCATTAATACCAGGTTTTATTGAAGTGGTAGAAACTAACGATCCATTAGTAGGTGTAAATAATGAACATTTGGGCAAAATGAAAATTTATACTTGGAAAGGACCCGACTACATCAACGATCCAGCAAGCGACGAAGCCGGTGTAGATTGGATTTTGGCCGAAAACTGGTGGCCTTACCAACGCCCAACTTTTGTAACACCACCTTTTGCAGGCTATGTTTCTGGTCATTCAACTTTTAGCCGTGCCGCTGCCGAAATAATGACTTCTTTAACAGGCGATGCTTTTTTTCCAGGTGGTATGGGTGAGTTTAATGCTAATAAAAACGAATTTTTAGTTTTTGAAGAAGGCCCAAGCGAAGATATTATTTTACAATGGGCTACATATCGTGATGCTTCTGATCAATGCAGTTTATCACGTATTTGGGGAGGCATTCATCCGCCTGCAGACGATATGCCTGGCCGCCTAATGGGAATTGAAGTAGGCAACGATGCTTTTGATAAAGCTAAAAATTATACTACCGGTAAGGTTTGTGTGGCTCATCGTATTATAAGTGAAAATAATTTATTGAGTGGAGATTATACCGCAAATTCAACCATACAATCCAATGCAAAAATTGACAACCAAGCACAGGTTAATTACGCTGCTAATGATACCATTACTCTAATTAATGGCTTTGAGGTTGAAGCTGGAGTTGATTTTTATGCTAACTTGGAGCTTTGTAACTAACCTCGTATTACATAATTTTTTTTACTAAGATGCGTTTTTTCGCACTAATTTTTTTATAAGATAAAATTGATCTTTTAACAAAGAGTCCTTTTCAAATGAAAATAAAGAGGTTTAGTGTAGTGGTATTGGTTTAAATATTTCTATCACATAATCCAAAATTTAGCTTCTTCAAAGCTAATGTCTTAAACAATAATATGATAGTAAAATTACTTTGCCTATTTTCTAGGTTATACTTTATTCATAACAAAAGAATATATTTTATAATCAAGCAAAGGCTTTAAACAGATATGCGCTATATTTACACTATAATTTTTATTATGATTAAAAAGTATTGGCCAATAATACTGCTTGTTGTCTTTATTGTTATTCAGTTTTTCCAAATTGACAGAACAAATCCAGCAGTAGATGCTTCAAAAGATTTGTTTACGGTTGTTACGACTAATGAAACTATTAAAAGCAGGGTAGTTAGTACTTGTTATAATTGTCATTCGCATAAAGTAGAATATCCTTGGTACACCTATATAAATCCAATTGGTTGGTGGGTAAAAGGCCATGTTAATGAAGGTATGGGCAAGTTAAATTTTTCTGAATGGACAGCTTATGAAGTCAGTAAGCAAAAACATAAGTTAGAAGAATGTGCCGAACGTACCGAAGCTACCGAAATGCCATTGTTACCATACATATTAGCGCATAGCGATGCCAGAATGACCAAAGAAGAAAGAGCAGAATTAGTGACTTGGTTTAATAGCCAGGCTAAATAATAAATTATGGCTACATCTTATAAACAACAAAAACCTACTGGTAAATATAACAGCATAATTATTGGTTCGGGAATGAGTGGAATAGCCTTGGCGGCGCTTTTAGCCAAAGAAGGCAAAAAATGTTTAGTGTTAGAAAGGCATTACACACCAGGCGGTTTTACACACGTTTTTAAAAGAAGAAATTACGAGTGGGATGTGGGCATACATTACATAGGTGAAGTACATAAACCCAACTCGGTATTGAGGCAAATGTTTGATTATGTTTCGGAAAACAGTTTACAATGGGCAGAAATGGATGCCAATTACGATCGTATTTTTTTTGGTAAAGAAGCTTATAATTTAGTAGCCGGTAAAGAAGCTTTTATTAATACATTGGTAGCTCATTTTCCTAATGAAAGGCCTGCCATTGAAACATATTATAATACCATAACAACTGCATTTAGACAAGCCAAAAATTTTTTTGTAGAAAAAGCGATGCCGCCCTTGTTAAGTAGATTTGTTGGTAACAAATTGCGCAAAAAAACATTAGAATATGCCTCTTTAACAACTCGGGAAGTATTAGAAAAAATTACTCAAAATCAAAAATTAATAGGCGTTTTAACAGGCCAATATGGCGATTATGGTTTGCCCCCAGCCCAAAGTAGTTTTTTAATGCACAGCGCAGTAGTTAAACATTATATGCGTGGTGCAGCTTTTCCGGTTGGTGGTAGTGCAGAAATATTTAATACCATTGAACCAATAATAAACAAAACCGGCGGTGAAGTATTTACTAATGCAGAAGTAAAAAAAATAATTGTTAAAAATGGGAAAGCAGTTGGCGTACAAATGGCAGATGGTGAGCAGCTTTTAGCCGATAATATAATTAGTAGTGCAGGAGCTGATATTACATTTAATCAATTTTTAAAAGATGAAAATGCAACTCAGAAATTTAAAAAAGCAACAGATAAAATTAGTGCATCAGCTTGCCATATATGTTTGTACGTAGGCTTAAATACCGATAATGAAGTGCTGCAATTACCCAAAACCAACTATTGGATTTATCCAGAAAACGGGTACAACCACGATAAAACAGTTGCTGACTTTTTAGAAGATCCGGACAATGCACCTTTGCCAGTTGTTTATATGTCGTTTCCGGCAGCAAAAGACCCAACCTGGCCTCAACGTTACCCTAACCGCAGTACAGTAGAATTAATAACAATTACCAACTACAACTGGTTTAAAAACTGGGAAAACACCAAATGGCACAAACGAGGAGAAAACTACAACAACTTTAAAGAAAAATTGGCGCAACGCTTGTTAGCTTATATGTACGAATATGCTCCACAAACCAAACCTTATTTAGATTATTACGAGCTAAGCACACCACTTTCAACTAAAAGTTTTGTAAACTATAGCGAAGGCGAAATTTATGGATTACAACATACGCCAGAACGGTTTAACGATAAAACATTACGTGCCATAACCCCAATTAAAAACTTTTACCTTACAGGGCAGGATATTGCTACTGCCGGTATTGGTGGAGCTTTAAACGCCGCAGTATTAACAGCCAGCGCAATGCTCAAAAAAAATATGCTCAATAAAATATTAAAACAAACTAAAGCCAATATACCTGAAACCGTATAAAAAAATATTGCTGATACGCTTTAGTTCAATTGGTGATATTGTTTTAACCACGCCCATAATTCGTTGCTTAAAACAACAATTATATGGGGTAGAACTGCACTTTTTAACAAAGGAAACCAACAAAACTATTTTATCTGGTAATCCTTATATTGATAAACTTCATTATTTACAAAGTAGCTTAGGCCAAACCATAAAATATATAAAAGAAGCACAATTCGATTTAATAATTGACCTGCATAATAACCTCAGAAGTAGACTAATCAGTCTGTTTTGTGGGGTGAAAATCATTCGTTTTAACAAAATAAATATTGCAAAATGGTTAATGGTTAATTTTAAGATAAATGTATTACCCAATAAACACATTGTTGACCGTTATTTTGAGGCAATCAAAGCTTTAAGTATCAAAAATGACCGTAAAGGCTTAGATTTTTTTATTGAACCTGCTCATCAATATGAACATCCTTTTTTAAATGAACCTTACATTGCCATTGCAGTTGGTGCCAAGCATTTTACCAAGTGTATTCCGCCCGAAAAACTCATTTATATTGTTAAAAAAATACCGCAGCGCTTTGTATTATTGGGTGATAAAAACGACATGCTTTCTGCCCAAATTATCAACAAACAATTTCCAAAAAAAACACTAAATTTATGTGGAAAAATAAACTTACAGCAAAGCGCATCGGTTATAAAAAATGCTAAAGCTGTTATAACAGGCGACACCGCTTTAATGCATATTGCAGCCGCTTTTAACAAGCCCGTTTTTAGCGTTTGGGGCAACACCATTCCTCAATTTGGGATGTATTCTTACTTGTTTAAAAATGATAAAAAATTAACTATTAATGATTTGCATATTTACGAAAACAACAATATTAGTTGCAGACCTTGCTCAAAAATTGGTTTTTCAAAATGCCCCAAAAAACATTTTAAATGCATGTTAGGGATAAATTACAGCAAATTGGTAGAGGACATGAATTTAATTTAAATTATCTTCAATGTTAAATTTTAGGGCGCAAGGGTACCCAAGTTATAGTTCACAAAATTATAACTAATGGTAAACACAAATATTGAATTGGTTACAGAGGCCACACAACCATCAGTATCTGTATAAGTATAAGTAACTAAATGTTGACCAGGCCCGGCAAAACTTGGATTAAACGCATTAAACACAACTCCAGCACCACTAAACGTACCACCTGCAGGCGTGGCTGTAAGGTTAATTGGAACATTATCTGAAACAACAGGTTGTAAGCTAAAATTTAAATTGGGTGGTGAGTTAACCGTAACTGTAACCTGGTCCGTATCGGCACAGCTATTAGCATTAGTAACAGTAACGGTGTAAGTAGTAGTCGCATTTGGCGAAGCCACAGGGTTTGCAATATTACTATTACTTAAACCATTAGCTGGCGACCAGGAATAACTGTTGCCGCCAGATGCACTCAATGTAGTAGAACTGCCTTGACAGATGCTTATATTATTGCCAGCGTTTGCAAAATTTCCACCTCCTGCAATAGTTACCTCAACATCATACCAATCGGTATTGCCCATATTATCGGTGGCGTAAAGTGTAACTGTAAAAGTACCTGTGCCAGAATAGGTGTAATTAGGATTAGTTTGGTTAGAAGTACCACCATCACCAAAATCCCAACTATAACTCATCCCATTAGTGCTTAAATTGCTGGTTGAAATTGCTCCGGTGCATGAGTTGACAGTCACTTCAAAATATGGATAAACGCTTTGTTCGCACATTGAATTGTTGAAGGTGTTAATACTTGAAGAGTTGACTCCTGTAAAACTAAAAAAGTTAACAGGCTGATTAACAAGTGAAATGTTTGAAGAATTCACATTTGCATTACTAATGTTTATTGGTAAAACTATGGCATTACAATTTGTTGAATTTTCACTAAAACTTAATATTTCAACATTCCAATCATAAAACGTGTTTGAATAAGTTATGTTAACCAATTCAAATTTATTATTTAAGGCAGAATTTATCCATCGGTTACGTGAACCTAATAAGGAGTTATCATCAAAAGCTTTAGCAAAGATTAAATTGCCCGACGCATCAATTTTATATGCGCTACATTGTGTTTTTGTGCTCGGCACGGCGGTTGTATAACCTGTAACTAATATTTCATTTCCAATGGTTTTTATTTCCATTGCTTTTGAATCGCTACCAGTATCATAATACTTCGACCAGATCAAATTACCTTGGTTATCAACTTTAATAATTAAATCTTTTAAAGAATTGAAATAATTAAAAAATCCAGTAATGTAGATGTTCCCGTTGCCATCTTCCGTAAAAGAAATGCCTTGAATATCATCATTATTGGATAGCTCTTTTGTGAAAATAGTGTTTAAATTACTATCAAACTTAATTAACAAGATATCAGATCCATCATCACCAATTAATAAAAAATTCCCATCACTTAGTTTGTTTAGATGTATGGATTCTTCAAAAATTGGGTTAGAAAAATGTATGATTTTTGAATTGGTAACACTACCTGTAGTTGCATTTAAGCTAGCAATAAATATATCTTTAGAAGTGTTAAAAGATAAGGTATTACCTGCCACAATTACTTGATTACCATTTGTTACAATTCCTCTTATTTCATCTGTATTTACCTCACCTAAAACTAAATCCCAAACTAAATTTCCATTTGTATTAATTTTAGCAATATAGCCATCGCCAGGAACTCCAAAGCCATAAGAATTAGTGAGACCACCAATATAATAATTACTGCCATCAGTATTTACACAATAAGTAAACTCTGTATCTGTTCCACCAATCTCTATTTGCCAAAATATTGCTCCTGTACTATTCAATTTTTGACAGTAAGCATTTATATTGCCCGTATCATTGCCATAACCTGTTGCAAAATAATTTCCATTATTATCTTTGGTTATAAAAGTCCAATTTGTGTCTGTTGCCAAAACGCAATTGCTAATAAATAGTAGTTTTAATAAAAATATTGTTATTTTCATAGTCTGTTTTTATATTTTACACAAAGTAATAAAATGATAAAAGTAAAAGAATATTTAGTTCTTGTATTAGTTTTTTTTAAGATAAATTTTATTTTAGCTCAAGTACAGTTGGGCTTATCTGTAGAAGTTATATCTGAAGACGTGTTTACGGGGGATTTTTTTACTTCCATGGTTGACCCTGATAACCTTAGGAACAGATACATTGTTTCTTTTAATAAAAATGAGGAGTTCAGTTTTCAAATAAAGACACTTTTAGAAGTACTGGAAGTTAGACCAGTAAATAAAGACTTTTTAATGCTTTCAACTAATAAAGATGGAGGTTCTTTTTTAAAAGTTAATAATAAATTAGAAATTATCGCAAACTATAAAGCCATTGATTTAAATACTGATACCCATGACTGGGCACTCTTTGATAACTCAAATTTATTATTAATAGGATTTTATTATGAAGATAGAGATTTAACTGATTTGGGTGGTAAACAAGATGCAAGAGTAAAACAATACGTACTTCAAGAAATTGATACTACTTTAAATGAGGTTGTAAATTTTTGGGATACAGTAGACCATTTTAAAGTAGAAGAGAGTTTAATTGTTAATCTTAATGCAAATAATATTGATTATGTACATATTAACAGCATTGATATTGTTAAGAATCAGTTTGTACTAATTAGCAGTAAAAATTTGTGCGAAGCAACTTTAATCAATTGGAATAATGGTGAAATTATTTGGAGGCTTGGTGGATTAAATAATCAATTCAAATTTGAAAACGATAGTATATTATTTTCTGGACAGCATCATATTCAATTAAATGAAGATAAACTAACTGTGTTTGATAACGGTGTTTTAACCAACCCGATGCAGTCGAGTGCGGTTACTTATTTGTTAAACCAATCTGATTTTACTGCCACTCAAACTTCAAGATATTACAATCAATATAAAGATTTTTATTTGTTTATGGGGGCGGTTCATACATTGCAAAACAATCATCAAGTAGTCTGCTGGGGTCTGCGCGGTGCTTACCAGGTTAGCGAGTTTGATGACTTAGGAAATGAAATTATGAAAACAACTTTTTCAACTACAGATAACTATAGAATTAATCCAGCAAATTGGGATATAGAGATTTTTTCTTTAACAGATACCTTAAAAATAGTTCAATCAAAACTTGAGCAACGCTTTACTATAAATATAAATAATAAAAGTGTTCATAATTATGATATTGAAGAAATTAGAACAAATTTAGATGGTTTAAGTGTTAGCCAAAACAATTTAAATGTTGATGGGTACGGCACGTTTAATATAGATTTAATGATTTCTCCTCTCTTTAATTTTACTGCAATTGATACAGTATATTTACATGTAAAAGCTTGGCATACAGACAGCATTTTTTTTGAACAAAAAATCCCTTTGAGAGTTATTTTTGAAAATGTAAATTCAATACATGAACAAAATCAAACAAAAAACGATATTACTGTTAGGAACGACAAAAATCTTTTCATCATTAATAGTAAACATAAAAATATAAAGGCTGTTAATTTATATACTTTAAATGGTGAAAATTATTATAGTGCAGAAATGAGAAATACCCACTATAAGTTTGAAGCAAACACAGATTTTAACGGTATAAATTTTTTATTCATCACTTTTGAAGATGAGTCGAAAATATGTAAAAAAATCATAGTAAAACCCTAAACAAGTTCAATAAATTGCTAACGCTTTTTAAACCAATGTCGCAAAGGGTATAGCATTTGACCCATAAAATTTTTAGGAACATTAACCTCACTCTCATGTACACCTAAAACAGGATTTTTGTTTTTAGGATTATAATAAAAGCCAAATAAAACATCCCAGATATTTAATACGGAACTAAAATTTACGCCATATTTAAATTTTTTAGGATAATTTTTTGCGTGATGCCAAAAATGAGTTTGAGGATTGTTGACGACATAGTTGAAAGGTCCAAATGGTATTTTCACATTGGCGTGGGTAAAGAAAGCTTCAAATAAAAAAATAATTAATGAAACATAAATGAACTGCTCCGCAGAATACCCTAACATACTTAATGGCAAATAATGTAAAGGTTTACCAATTAAGTATTCACCCCAATGAAAATGACGGCTGCTGGCAAAACCAATCTCTTCTTGCGCGTGGTGTACTTTATGAAATGCCCACAAAAAATCGAAACGGTGCATGCAGTAATGGGCAATATATTCAACAAAATCAGTTATCATAAATAAAACAATAATTTGCACCCATACAGGCCAATCTGCAATGTCAAATAACTTAATCGGCTCAACACCAATTGACTTTAAAATATTTAGATAGATTAATTCAACAAATGTAGTAACTGCTAAGAATCCGAAAATTATAAATATAAAATCATATAATAAAACATAAAACAAATCAAGCCAAAAGCCCTTGCGCTTTATATTGCTGTAGTTCATTTTTTTGGGTAAAACCTGCTCTAAGATGAAACATACCAAAATCCAAAATAAAACCCAATAAAATGGATTAGTCCAGCTTGGATTAAACAAAAGATCAGTAGTATATTTGTAATAATGATTGTAATAACTAACAAAATATTCCCAATAATTCATTACTTTAGATTTATGACTAAATACAATTTAATTAAGATGCTTATCACAAGAAAAATCATATTATTACTTATGTTTTTTTGTGCTTGTGAATATCAGAATAAAAATAAATCAAACATACAACAATTTAATCATATTGGAAACAAAATAGATTACGAAAAATTAATAATAGGTGAATGGGAAGATGAAAATAGTATTATTGAATACAAAGAGCAAAATAACTGGATAGGCAATTGGGCTAAAGGAGAACTTTTTGGTAATTGGAATTTGAAATCTGACACACTAACTATGAGTTTTATGTTAAGTAAGTCTGAACCAGTTAAATATAAAATAAACTATATGTATGAAGATAGTTTCTGCATTACAGCTCTAAACGATAATAAAAAATTTATTAAATATCGTATTAATTAGTAACCAATCAATTATGATTATTTATTTTCAATTTATATAGCATTACATTATATTTTTCGCGTTGAAATATTGTAACTAAATTAGCCTATTTATCAACAGACCTGCCCTCATTTGTCACTTACTAAGCAAACATTGCAAAAACTTGACAGAAAAACGTTTTAAGTCTTTTTTATCTTCATCTGAAATGTTATATTTACGCTGTGTTTATGGACTAATCCATAATATTAAACGATAACTGAACATAACTCACTGATACTCTTGATTTTAATAAATATACTATATATGAAAAAAATTATATATCATTTTCTATGCAGCTTTCTAAGTCGGTGTCTACTCCACAGGCTTCTAATGCTATTTGGCACATTGGTGCTAATGGTAATGCTTGGCTTAGATACAAAAGCTTGTCATTATTCCAATGCTTTTGCAGCTCCTCCTGCGGCTGTTTTAAATTGTACTGACTGCACTATTGATGTTTCTTTCACCACAGAGGTTCAGGGTGGTGTTGCAAATACTGAGTCTTTAGATTTAAATTTTAATCAAGGAACAATTACAAATGTAGTTGTTACTGAACCTTCTACAGGTACAATTGGTGATGCAAATGCAGCTACAACTTTTGACACGTGTGCAGGAGTTGGTAATGATGTTGGTTTTTCAGGTAGTAGTGTCAATATTTCTGCCAACGCTCCAACCATAAATGATTTATGTGCTGGTGGTGGTGCCAACGGTTCATCATCTGATTTGCAAATTATCGTATCATTCGATCTGAATGGTTCACTACCTAATTCAGTCACAACTGTCGGATTGGAAGGCACTTCTTGTGATGAAACGGCTAATTTCACTCTACCTGATTTATCACTTAGTTTAATGCCCGATCCGGCATTAGGTGGTGCTGGTTTTACACAAGCACATTGTGGTAATTCAGATGGTTCTTTGCAGGTGATGGAGGCATCTGGGCAATGCGCCCCCTTAATGTATTCTATCACAGCAGGGCCAGACCCCAGACCTGATCAAGCAGATACACAATTTTGTGATTTACCTGGCGGAGCACATACGGTAACGGTTACTGATGCGTGTGGTAGGTCAACTTCAACCGATATTATAATACCTGAAGATCTTGGTCCTGCTACAGCAAGTGTTGGAGTTGAAGCTTGTCCGGGTGAACCCGCCAATGTAACTGCCACAAGTACAACTGATCCTATAGATGCTGCACCAACAACTTCCACAATAATTTGGTATTCTGATGCAGCAGCTACCAATATGATTGGTATGGATTCTCCTTTCGATGCATCAGCTTTTTGTAATACCACCATTTATGCAGTTACTGAAGAAGTTTATAATAATAACTGTGCAGCAGCTGATATAGTTTGCCGCTCAGCCGCCATTGCGACCGATGTTTCTTGTGTGGCTGAATTTTCAGTAACCTTAGAAAAAATAAAATGCGACGGCGACCCAGATGCCGACGGCGACCCATTAAACGATGTAGACACATACACCTATAATGTTATAGTAAGTTTAAGTGCAGATCCTGGAGCTGGAAATACCATATCTATTATGGGACCAGGCGGTATAGCTGGTTCTTTAACTTCTGTAGCTGGGCAACTGGTTTATATTTTTTCATCAGAACCTGCTAACCCAAATGCAGACGATACTACGCAACCGCCTATTACGGTTACTAGCGCAGGTACAATTACAGCTACAGTTGCGGTAGGTGCTTTAACTTGCGATGCCACTTTCGAATTAGCAACCGAAGAATCTTGCTCCTGCTTTAGAAGATATTGTGCAACTACTTTCGATACCGCAATGGCAGAACCCGATGGTCCAATTCCAAATCCGGGTGCTAATCCATTGTTTCAAACTAATTATATTTTAACAGATCCTACCGGAACCATCTTACAAACAGATGATGATGGCGATGGTAATATATCTTTCGATTTAACTCAAGTGCCAGAAGGTAATCTTTGTGAAGTATATGCAGTAAATTTCGATCCTGCCGATGCCGATGCTGCAACTTATGTAGCAAATGCCGGTACTTTAGAATTGCTTTGTTTCCCACTTGACCCTTGTTTATGTATTGATGTGTCTTGTAGTGCATGTTACATAGAAAAAATTCCAGGTCCCGAACCTCCAACAGTACTTCCTGTTTGTATATGTAGTAACGATTTAATATCACCTCCGCTAATTGCAACTAATGTTCCCCCACTTCTTTGTCCACCAGCTATCGAAGTAGAAAGCAGCGGACCTATTGATGCAACTACACCATCTTCCGATCCTGTTTTGCCTGGAGATGCTAATATGGGAACTTATACCGTTCAAGGTCCAAGTGATCCTACAAGTTGTCTCGGTACAGCTACTATTACAATTCTTTCAGGTGGAATTGATTTAACCAGTACAGCAACCATATATTATAATGGTGTACCAGTTCCTGTAGATATTATATTAGGTGGAGTAACAGGCTATCCAACAACTTCAATTGTAGTTAATGGTTTATTTCCTGTTTTTGCGGGTGATGTTTTTGATGTATATTTTTATGATGCGCTCGTACCTGTAGCTACAACCGCCGAAATGGGTTCTTTTCAAGTTGATATAACTTACCAATGTTTGCCACCAATACCAATGTATACATGGTATGGTGCAGATGGCCCTGTCTCAGGTCCTGATATTTTAGGTGCTTATACACCTCAACCTGGCGATGTAGATAATAATGGAGTTGCTTTTGATCCAGCCGTTTGTGGTAATTACGAATTTTGTGTAACCGTCGCTTGCGATTGCGAAAGCGAACAAGTTTGCGAAAACTATACTGTGAACCCAGGCGCTTTAGATTTAGATCCTGTTGATTTAGGAACTATCTGCGAAGGCGAAGAACCACCAACAATAGATTTAGGTGGCGATGGTATTCAACTAACAGTATGTACTTCCCCTGATTTAATGACCGGTTGTTCAACTTTAACCGACGGTATGTTTACACCAGCCGATGATTTATTACCCGGCATCTTTACCTTCTTTCTTGTCGGTCCTCCGCCAGAATGTCCAACACAAGGTTTTATTTTAGATAATAACTGTATCTGCCCACCGGCAGTACAGGTAATTGTATTTCAAGTGTTACCAACACCCGATCCTGGCACTTGCGACGGCCCAAAAATTGCCTGCGAAGGTAATCCACCAGATGAAAATGGTGATGTTGTTGATTTAACTTTAAATGCAGAGTGCGAGGATTGCGATCCTTTACCAACTTTATTAGATTGTGGTACA
>Ga0209831_1001699_pt1 | contig 19844 bp, 15 predicted proteins | sample Maine_Asex4_meta_FD_187451 | JGI IMG/M metagenome (GOLD analysis project Ga0209831, IMG submission 187451) | Marine algal microbial communities from Maine, USA - Maine_Asex4_metaG (SPAdes) (version 2) | ecosystem: Host-associated > Algae > Red algae > Unclassified | place: Maine, USA | collected...
CTACCCAAAGCAATATGTTGTTTTTTTGGATTGTCTTTTCCGAAAACCATTTGCATGGAAGCAAATTCTGTAGGGTCTCCTGCGCCCGTGCCTGTACCATGTGCTTCTAATAAACCGACACTCGCAGGTGCATATCCTGCTTCCTCATACGCTCGACTAACTGCCAATGCTTGTCCTGAAGAACGAGGTGCATAAACGGACTTAAAACGACCATCACTCGAAGCACCAATGCCTTTTATAACAGCATATATTTCATCTCCATCTCGTTCTGCATCTTCTAATCTTTTCATTACCAACATACCCAAACCTTCTCCAATTAACATACCATCCGCTTTATCATCAAAAGGTCGGATATTTCCAGATTTAGAAAAAGCAGGAGTCTTACTAAAAGACATATACATAAAAGGCGAGTTGTCTGTATCAACCCCGCCTGTTAACATCATATCACAACGACCTTCCACCAATTCACTCAATGCCATTTTAATAGCACTTAAAGAAGCTGCACAAGCAGCATCTACCACACTATTAATACCACCTAAGTCAAAACGATTGGTAATTCTACCAGCAATTACATTGCCCAATAGCCCGGGGAAAGAGTTTTCATTCCAGCCGACATAGGCTTTTTTCATTTTGTCTACTATCTTAGGAATATCTGCTTCCGAAATGCCACTCGCCCTCAATGCTTTTTCCCAAATAGGATATTGCAAACGACCCATTAAAGGTCCGACTAATTTCTGTCCACCGCCAACACCTAAGACCACACCCGTCATTGCTTTTAACTCCTTCGTGAACTTTGGAGACTTCTGACCATAGCCCGCATGTTCCAAAGCATCTCTAGCCGCCACCAATCCCAACAACTGCGAAGCATCTGTTACCTCTAGAATATTCGGCGGTAAGCCAAATTCCATTGGATTGAAGTCAATATCTGGAATAAAGCCACCCACCTTGCAATAGGTTTTATCAGGTGCGGTCATATCAGGATCATAGTAATCTTCAATCTTCCACCGACTTTCTGGCACTTCCCGAATACTATTTTTACTACTGATAATATTTTCCCAGAATTCTTCTATATTTTTAGCATCTGCAAAGATGGCAGACATCCCCACTATTGCGACTGGTGTTTTTCTTAAAGAGTTGTTGAGATTCATGTGTTTTTTTTAGAAGTCAGCGGTTAGGCTGTAAACAATCGTAGTCACCCAATTTATTGGGCTGACTCCTTATTTCTTATCACTTAGAGGTTGTTTAAAAAGTGTTTGCGTTTCACGTAATTGCCAAATTTATTTGGCAGATTCTACTCGTCTGACTCTTTTAAAATAATATTTGACATATTGGAATCTGCCAAATAAATTTGGCAATTACGTGAAACGCAAACACTTTTTAAACAACTCCACTATAAAGCTACTTTAAATAATTCTTCTTGCATAGCTAGAATTTTCACCCCTTTTTCGGTACAAACTCCTTTCATATAAGGAATTAAAATACCGAAGGTTAAGCGTTCTTTGCTGTATTTTTCCATTGGATACAAATCATTATCCTTGAGCATTTTTAGCATCGCCAAGACAGTCTTACTGGTTACTTCCACATCTAAGTCTGCTTGAAAAATACCATCATCAATACCCCATTGCGCTAATTGTTCTAAGTTCTTATGGGCAAAGTTTCCTGTTTTGCGATAAGATTCATAGAGTAAACCAGGATAGTAATGCAATATGTCATTAAAAAAATTAGGATTAACGACATTCGCACGCCTGATGATATGATGTAGTAAATGCCCCATCGCCTCAATGGCATTAGCTGATTCATTAATTACCCGTTCATTCTCTTGCTTCACCGCTGCATGATAAGTTGCCAAACAGGCGGTCAATAAACTGGTTTTATCTTTAAAATGATTATAGACCGTTCGCTTAGAAGTATGCAATTCCTTGACAATTCGGTCAATCGTTACCGATTTAACGCCATGTTTTAGGAATAACTTTGTTGCAGTTTTAACGATATGGTCTTTTTGAATCATGTTCTAAGAACGATTTTTTAGATCTGGAATTGCACTAGCGGTAATATTTTTGTTTCAATAGTACCACAAAGATAAAATATATTTGCTTTTTGCAATAGCAAAAGTGGTTTATTTTTTGTTTTTCTTTTGTCGCTTTGATAATTCCGTAGGAATCTGTACAGTACCCTATTCATAGTATACTACTGAAAGGTCAAGAAAATTTAGAACGATTTTTGTTATTAGCTATGTATCCTTCCTGCAAAGTAGTAGAAATACTAGATTTATTCCCCGCTCTGATAACCAAGTATCTTTAATTTTCCTCCAATAGAGTTTATTCTGAAATTTTTTACACACAACTTCCCTAACCTATGTCGTATAGTGGATTTCGTGTGTATGCATAAATTTGAATAAGGTCTAATTAAATCAAAGAACCGCTATTAAGTATGAATAATTTAGAGGAACTATCACTAAAGTTCCAGCAATTAGTCAAATTGGGCATAGTTAAAGAACTTTCTTTTATAGAAAAACTAAGAGTAGAACTATGTAATTTATTTGTCGTTATTTCTCTTCCTGCTGGTATCTTACATCTTATTTATAATTTTTTAGGTCCAAATGACCTAAAAGAGTATTTTATAGTAGGTGTTTGGCTAATGATTGTGGCAACTACATTGGGTTTGAATCATTTGAAAAAGTATCTTTTAGCGAGAAATTTTATACTGTATACGGGGTTAGTATTTGCAGCTACGGTCCATTTATTATTTGGCGAGGATGCAAAGACAGAACCTTTGTATCTGCTATTAATATTGGTGAATTGTTATTTCTTAAACAAGCGTAGTGCTATCATTCAAGGTATTATAGTAGTGGTCGTTTATATATTGATTGCGCTTCGAGTATATTATGCAGGTGCCCCTTTTGCCGAACAGTTAGTTCCCTCTGGTCCGTATATGTATATGGCTTATGCGATTATTGTTACTGTAATACTAACAACTAGAGTACTTAAAGAAAACAAAATTTTTACGACCATTATAGAAGAGAAAAATCGACGCTTAATTGAAAAAAATGAGGAATTAGAACGGTTTACCTATATCGCTTCCCATGATTTAAAATCGCCTTTGGGTAACTTAATTAACTTTTCTACCCTTATAGAGTTGGACCTAAAAAGAGAAAAGTATGAGAATATTCCAAAACATCTAGAATACTTAAAAACGAGTGCTCGTCAAATGAAATGCTTAATAGAGGATGTGTTAGAATTTTCTAATATTGATAGTCGAGATAATGATAAAAAAGAATTGATTGATCTAAATAAAGTTTTGGAGAAAGTACAATATAACCTGCATCAGGAAATAGAAAATAAAAATGCTAAAATAATGGCGCACCCTTTACCTACATATCATTGTAATGAGGTTCGATTTGCCATACTTTTTCAGAATTTAATTCAAAATGGTATTAAGTACAATAAACAACAGCGCCCTATTATAGCAGTTTGGTCAACTAATGTTGATGGGGTTTTAAATCTTTATTTTAAAGACAATGGAATTGGTATTGAGGAAGCGTACCAACAACAAGTTTTTGGCTATTTTAAACGCTTACATAATAAAAATGAATACGAAGGAACAGGGATCGGACTGGCTATGTGCAAGAAGATTGTTGAGAATTGTAATGGACAATTGACGATTCAATCGACCGTAGGGAAAGGGAGTACTTTTGTGGTGTCTTTGCCGATAGTTACTAAAGATGCTAAGCAACAAATGGAGATGGCTACTTTAGTTGGCTAGTTGAGTTGTGTTTTCTAGTTATCTAGTAGTCAATAGAAGTTAGCGGTAAGCAAGATTAAAAAAGAAATCAAACCATCATTTTATAAGCAATTAAACGCTTACTTTGAAGATCATTCTAATTCTGTATTGATTTAAAAAATATTAGCGATAACGGCAATATTTAGAAAATACAAGAATAAATAATATATATATTGCAAATTTTAGTAAACCAGTCTTTAAAATGAACAAAATCAGATGAAGATTATAGAAAAGACCAAATTATAGAAAAATACGAATCTAAGGAAATCAAGACTTTAAAATTTAAACAAACAAATAACTCAGATTACATTATAGAATTATATGAAAACGGCTTAAAGAGAAACGAAGGTCTTTTGATTGATAATAAAGAAGAAGGTCTTTGGAAACATTATTACTCAAATGGAAGCCCTAGTTTACATGTGACATTTAAACAAGGTAAAATAGATGGTCGGATTTTCGAGGTAGATTCTTTAGGCGGAGTGAGATTTGTGGGAAATCAAATAATGGGTAAACTTGAAGGATTTACAACCTACTTTTTCGAGGATGGAACTATCCGAAAACAAGGTGAATACAAAAACGGGAAACAAGTAGGGAAGTGGATAAGAAATTAATAAATAAAAAATACAGCAGTTGTTGAGAAGATATTAACTTTATTGATACCTCATTTTTTGGGTGAACAAATAGGAGCGTAGCTCCGACAACGTCTGTAGAAATGAGATATGGAACTACGTCAAAGGAGCGTAGCTTCGGCAACGTCTGCCGCACGATTTTACGTTGCCGAACAGGCTGACCGAGAATAGTCAAAATGTGCCAGATTTTTAAAATCTGGCACATTTAAGTTCCATAAAATCAGTTGCTTGTAAAATCGTAAAAACTATTTTCCGTGTTTACGGTCAGCCTGCGAAGCTACGCTCCTTTGACTCGGTTCCATATCCAATTTCTACAGACGTTGTCGGAGCTACGCTCCTATTTGTTCACCCAAAAAAGAGCGTAGTGAATATTAAGAACCGTTAGCCAAAATGGTTATATTCTAAAAAAACAATTGATTATTTGGGAAAGAATATACAAATCAGGAGCGATTTATTCGTTATAAGATTATTATATAAATTGTTAGCTTCCATTAAGAAAAAATGAAAACAAAAGAATATATAGGTATTCTACTCGGTGGAATTTATGGAATAGTCTATAGATTACTCTGTGAAAATAATGATAACCAAATTTTTGATTTTAATATTTTTAGTATCAGTTTTATTTGGATATTACCAATCGTAATAGGCGTACTACCAATATTGATTGCCAATAAAGAAATTCAAAATTCTAAGTCCAAGCAAGTTTTATATCCAATAGCTAGTGTGCTTCTTTTCTTTATCATCACTCTTGCAACCCGATTGGAAGATTTAGTGTGTATATTAATTTTGACACTACCTTTTATAATGGTAGCAGGAATTTCAGGATTAATAGTTGGCGAGATACTGAAAAGAAGCAAATCCAATAAATTATTCTCCATTGTTTTGCTTCCTTTTTTAATAATTCCATTAGAGTCAAAGCTTTCAGATGCTAAGAAGGTCTATCAGGTGGAAACGAAAATAATCATTGAGGCCTCTAAAGAAAAAGTATGGGACCACCTAATCGAAGTGCCAGAAATTAGCGAAGCAGAATATGAGTATGGATTTTATAATTATATCGGAATTCCAAGACCTGTAAAATCCGAACTCCAAGTGATAGAAGGAGAACAATATAGAATCGGATATTTTACAGATCATTTACAACTCGTCGAAAAGATAAGCCAAATAGATACTCTTAATTTTGTTGAATTTGAAATTGTTCTTGAGAAATCGGTATTAAGAGATTTGCCCACAGATAAACATATTCTACAAAGTAGCTACTTTAAATTTGATAAGATTTCTTATGAATTGGTTGTAATTGATGCAAACAACATTGAACTGCGATTGGATTGCAAATACTCCATCGACTCAAAAATGAATTGGTATGCGAACTTTTGGGCGGAAAAGATTATTCGAGATTTTGAAATAAAACTTTTAAACGTGTTAAAGACGAAGATAGAAAACGAGAAAATTATAGAAAAGAAGAAGATATTTTCCTCACCGAACAATCCTAAAAGTCAAATTAATTCGATCCGCCTGCACCCTCCTTTCCTTCGGCACCGTATGCTGCCAATGATGTTGCATAGCCCCTTTCATGATCAGCAACGTACCATGTTGTAGCGGAAACTCCACCTTTTCTTTTTTGTCCTCAATTCGGCGAATAACAAAGCGTCTAGTCGCCCCAAAATTAACAGAACCGATAACCGGATTGTTGCCCAATTCTTTCTCATCATCTGCGTGCCAATTCATATAATCTAGTCCATCTCGATACCAATTTAGCAGCACACTATTAAAATGAATTTCCGCCAATACATCTATTTTTTCTTTGATAGCTAGTAGTCCTTTATTCCAAGGTTTAGGATAGAGGGTAAGTCCAGAATAGGTATAAGATTTTCCTTCTTCGCCATGCCAAGCCGAATAGCGTGGTATGTAGACTTTCTTGCCAAACATTCTGATTTGGTCATGTTGCCATTGTATATTCGTAAAGTTGATAGCGGATAGCTTTTCTTTTTCATAAGCTCTCCAATCTGTTGTTTGCCAAGAGAGGGCATTTTTATTGGCTAATAAATAGTCCATAGAACGGTCGCTGAAGGGGGGATCAAAGAAATGCGCTGCATAAATAATTTCTCCATTGGGAATGGCAATTCTAAAGACTTTGGCGGTCTCATCGTATCTATAGCTGTACCCTGCTTTAGTGGGTAGGTTGATAGGGAATGCAGGCAGTGTATTATTATCAAATAAATCCATTTCTCATTTTTGAATTTTTCCAGATGGAAGGCTGATAAAAGTGGTAAAACGAATAGCATAAACCACATATCCTTTGGGATTACCTTGTAATTCTGGTTCACCACCTTGGACGACCCGTAAGACCTCTTTGTTTATTCCGACGTACCTCTTTGTACGACTCTAATGGTTGCTCTTTTCCCGTTACTGGATTTCCAGTAACGGTGGTAATTTAATAAGCAAAAGTGGTAAGATTAATGATTGTATCTTCTTCCACCCCCCCAACCTCCAAGGGAGAGTACAGTAGTTCCAACTTTAAAATAGGTCCTTATTTTAAAGTTGGAACTACTGTACTCCCCCTTGGGGATTGGGGGGTGTTTGGAAGAAGATACAATCATTAATCTTACTACTTTTGCCTTTAAGCCAATCACTTCTTATGCCCATACTTATTCGAGAACCGCTCAAACAACTCCTGTTGTTTACTAGGCAAAACCACCATTTTCCCGCTGATAAAGGCATAGTTTAAAATATTGCCATTATAGTCCAAAGCATCCCCTTCCGATACAAAAATGGTCGCATCTTTTCCAACCTCAATCGTACCCACTCGCTTATCAATGCCCAATGCTTTTGCGGTATTGGAAGTAATCGTTTGTAAAGCAGCTTCTTTGTCCATACCATAAGCGACAGCGGTGCCTGCATAAAAAGGTAAATTTCTAGCTTGCGAGCCCATACCCGAATGAGATAAGCAGACCATCACACCTTTTTCAGTCAATAAATGCGGCAATTCATAAGGTAAATCTATCGCCATACTAGAACGGTCAGGGACTCTTTGTGTAGGAGGGAGGATAACAGGAATTTTGTTTTCTACTAAAAAATCAGCCACATACAAAGCCGCTTCATCTGTTAATACCGTTATCTTTTTTACACCTTGTTGCTGCGCAAACTTTACGGCTTCCACAATTTCTTTTGGCGCATCTGCATGAATGAACAAGGTTTTAGAGCCGTCGAACAAACCCTGCATAGCCGTTAATTTTAAATTAGTTGTTTTGTTCTTGGTCGCTCCATAACTGGTAGCTGCTGCAAAATGGTCTTTTAGACTAGCGATGTTTTTGCTATAATTTTTATTAGGTTCCGTTTTTCTGGTAAAGGTCGCAAAATCAAATCGGCGGCTGATTCTATTGGGCCAATTTAAGTGGACCCCCATATCTAAAGTATGGGCAGCATCTTCCCAATTCCAACCCTCCATTTCCATCACAGAAGAGGTGCCAGAAATGGTACCGCCTACGGGAACAGATTCCGCTAATAAAATGCCATTAAATCGCATAGTTGGAATAAACTCAGAATCCGTATTATAAGAAATAACAGAGCGGATATTTGGATTAATTGTACCCGCTTCTCTAGAATCCGTCATCGCTCTAACGGAAGAAACTTCCACTAAACCTAATTGACTATTCGGTAAAATAAATCCAGGATAAATATGTTTTCCACTTACATCTATTACTTGAAAATTAGTTTCATTAATTGCCGTTGTCGCCTCTTGCACAACAGTTAGTTTGCCTTTATCAAAACCAATCAGACTATTTTGAAGGACTTGCCCATTCCCCAAATGAGCCGTTCCACCTTTTAATAAAATCGGACCAGATTGGTCCACAACAGGAATGGGTACTTGTGTAAAGCCTTGCAACACAAAGCCTAAACAACAAGCTATTATTAGTAAAGAATTTTTCATGTTTTAATTTTTTATTGCTACTTCCTTATATTTCGCTGAAATTAAATTAAAAAACTAAAAATCATAGCTTTGATAATTAGCTGGTTTTCCTAGTTTTAGCTTGGTATCTGGTAAAAAGTATATTTAATATTTTTCTTTAGAGGGAGTGAATTTGGTTTGTTTTTTTGCAAAAAAACAAATCAAATTCACTGAAAATCTATCTAATTTACTATTTACCTAATGCCAAAAATTGGCAAAAAATAATGTTTAAATATTTCTCTTAACACTTCTATTTTAGAAATAGACTTGTCCTTCTTTAAAAATACTTATATGAAATAGCTATTTTTTTGCTAGTTTTCTTTAAAAAATCACTGAATAATCTATTTATTGAGTTATTTTTTAGAGGAAAATAGCAGAAAAAGAGCATTTCAGATGAGTGTTTCTTAAAGGAGGACAAGTCTAATATAGATAACGGTGTAAAATTGTTTATTTGTTTAAGTTGTTTATTTGTTTACAAGTATAGTGGATAAACAAATAAACAATCAATCACAACCATTTTTTCTTAATTCGCAACACCTTTTCGATTACATCTCTTACACATCCCTCTCCACCGTCATTAGGAGAAACATATAAAGAAATTTCTTTAACTTCGGGTACGGCTGATTTTGGGCAAGTAGGCAAACCGACCCGTCGCATTACCTGATAATCAGGTAGGTCATCTCCCATATACAATACATTTATATCATCTAGGTCATGCTTATCTAGAAATTCTAAATAGTCTTCTTTTTTATCTCTTGAAAGATGAAAAATATCCTTAATGCCTAACTCTTTGAAAGTAGGGGAGAGGTGGGTTAAATTACCACCGGAAATAATGGCAATTTTAAAACCTTCGTGAATGGCTATTCTTAAAGCAACCAAATCTTTTTGATACAATTGGCGCATTAATTGGCCATTTTCAAACACAAAAATATGTTGATTGCATAGCACGCCATCTACATCGAATACAAAGGCTTTTATTTGCTTGAATTTTTCTATATTATTCATAGCTGTGGGATACTGTTTATTAGTTAACTGGTCTTTAGCAATTGGTCTTTGGTCTTTAGTGGCAGCCTGCTAAGCACTAGATTGTTATCGTAACACTTGGTTTATCCTTGTCTTTTTATTCGAGTGTAAAGAAAAGTATTTAGCTAATTCCTATTGTCAAACATAAGTGTACCAAAGACTAAAGACCAATTGCTAAAGACCAATAACCAAGTTTAGACATTTCGTAGTGCATCTTCCAAATCCTCAATTAAATCATCTACATCTTCTACACCGATACTTAAACGAATTAAAGAATCTGTTAAGCCTACTTTTAATCGATCTTCTTTTGGGATGGAAGCATGGGTCATACTAGCAGGATGACCAATTAAAGATTCTACGCCTCCAAGCGATTCTGCTAATGTGAAAAGATGGGTGTTACTTAAAACCTTAATGGCATCAGATTTATCCCCACCTTGAATATCAAAAGAAATCATCCCTCCAAAATCTCGCATTTGCTCTTTCGCTACTTTATGGTTTGGATGGTCTTTAAATCCAGGATAATAGACTCGTCCTACTTTTGGATGTCCTTTTAAGAACTTAGCAATTTTACGTGCATTTTTGCAAGCTCGTTCTACTCTAAGGTGTAAGGTTTTGATACCCCGCAGGACTAAAAAACAATCTTGTGGTCCCGGTATTGCACCAACTGCGTTTTGTAGATAATGTAATTTTTTAGATAGATCCTCTGTTTTTACGACGACCGCACCCATAATTACATCAGAATGTCCGCCTAAATATTTAGTAGCAGAATGACAGACCATATCTGCACCTAAATCCAAGGGGTTTTGTAAGTAAGGAGAAGAAAAAGTATTATCTACACAAATTAAAATATTGCCATATTCTTTTACGATGGAACAGATAGCTTTGATGTCAATAATATTTAACATCGGATTAGTTGGGGTTTCTAACCAAATCAACTTAGTCTTTTTCTTCTTAATGACTGCACGAATATTTTCCGGATTGTCCAAGTTTATGAAATGCGATTTGATCCCATAAGGTTCAAATACTGTTTTGATTAGGCGATAAGAACCACCATACAGATCATTAGAAGAAATGATTTCATCTCCAGGCCTTAGTAATTTCAAAATGGCATCCATTGCTGCTAGTCCACTACTAAAACAGATACCATCTACCCCATTTTCAAGCGCCGCTAAATTCTTTTCTAAGACAGAACGAGTGGGATTTTGAGTACGAGCATACTCATAGCCTTTGTGTTTTCCCGGAGCTTCCTGTGCATAGGTAGAAGTCTGATAGATAGGGGTCATCACCGCCCCTGTAGTAGGGTCAGGTTCTATGCCTGCATGAATTACTTTAGTTCCGAATTTCATATTTTTTGTATAGGTTGTTACTTTGAATTTTCTATGAACTTATTCAGCCGCCCAATCAACTCTTTTTATTCTTGCAAATAGTAAGTACTCAATGTTGAATTTTGAATGATTGAATTTTGAATAAAATGGGACGCAATAGGACGTAAACACTAGGGTTTAGTCGAATCCTCATTCAAAATTCAATCATTCAAAATTCAACATTGAGTACTTACTGCAAATGTAACCAAATTTAATTCCTGTTATCAACTCTGAAAAGAGGAGGGGAGTTATAATTCTACAAAGCGATTCTAGTTAGGTACTTACCTTTCATCTATGGTGAACTTTTCGTAATTTGCATTGTTAAACCTAAATACTCCCCTTTATTTGTCTGAAGTCTACAACCTTATCTTCTTAGACCAAACCATCAGTATTTCTCATCAAAAAAAACTCCCTTCAATTTACTAAATCGTTTAGATGTTTTAAAGGTGATCCTCCTTTCAATCAACTATCCTTTATAAGCAAAAACAAAACTATCGAACAAAATGTACTTTCCTTTTAATACATGCAGTGCTATGCCTAGTACGCAGCAAAAGAAATGGACACTATTTATTGGTCTATTTCTTTTTGTAATGAGCACGCTCCTTGCTCAAGTAACCGTCCAACAATTTCCTAGGGATCATCAGTTGTATCAACGAAACTTATCCACTAATAAGGCAACAATACCCATTGAAGGAATCATCCATCAAGTGGAACAGTATACAAGTGTAACTATACGAGTGTATCGTGCTTCGACCATTTTTATTCAGCAATCTGTTAATCTTGCTTTTAACAGTGGACAAGCTAATTTTTCTATGGCTATAAATATACCTGCTGAATTAAGCAACTTTAGCATAGAATTATATGGGGTACGAGCTGGGCAGCAAATCTTATTAAAAAAAGCAGAAAAAATAGTTGCAGGAGATGTTATTCTCATTAATGGACAATCCAATGCGGAAGCTTTGGCGGCTGGTAAGACAGCGGATTATGATGAGTTTGCTCGTTCTTATACGAGTAATTTTGGTTGGAATTATATACAGTACTCTTTTCCAGGACAATGGGGGGCTAGAGTAGCGAAAAATATAATTAGACAACAAGGTATTCCTGTAGCTGTTTTTAATCAAGCAGAAGGAGGTAAGGATATTGCTTATTTTTTAAAACCAACAGGTAATCCAATCCAGAGCAATTATGGGAAACTCAGCCAAAGATTGTCAGATGCTGGCGTGCAGAAAGTAACGAGTATTCTTTGGTTTCAAGGGGAAGGAGATGGTTGGACTACCACCATTGAAAGATATAAAGACTTGTTCCAACAATTACAACAAGCTTGGCAACAGGATTACCAACCAGCATTTACTTATCTTTTTCAAATTAGATATCAGTCTTGTGGACACACGAAGCCTTATCCCTTTGAAGCACAACGACAATTAGCAGAAGAATTGCCTAAGGTGGGTATTATAAGCACCACTAACCTCGACCATGATGGCTGTCATTTTCCTTATGAAAATGGGTATCGAGAAATGGCGGATAATTTATTTCTGTTGATGCGAAGGGATATTTATGGTTTAAATAGCGTAGATATAGCTGCACCAAATATTAGCAAAATAATCCAAGTAGCTGATAGCGAATTGCTTTTAGAATTTAATAATACTTCTAGTCTCTCTGTTGTTGGTAATCCATGGGGAGATTTTAGATTGGAAGATAGTAATGTACGCGTTATTAATGGGTTAGTAGAAGGGAATCAAATTAGATTATTCTTATCTGATGCTGTAGCGAATATAAAAGGGGTCTCTTATGTAGCGCATACAGGAAGTGCATTGGATTGGCTATTCAATCCAAAGGATATAGGGATACTCCAATTTTATAATTATCCTGTAACGCTCGACCAGAATTTGGCGCAAAATGAATCTGTATCTATCCCTTTAAGTGAGGAGTCCTCAGAAATTATTGAGGAAGTAGCATCAAATATATCGATTGATTGTAATGCAATCTCTGTAGTAGCAGCAACCAATCGTTTAACAATAAATGGTTTAACTGCACCTAATGTAATGGTACAGGTTTTTGATAAAAATTGGTCGTTTGTATATAAATGTATCGGACCGAATTGTTCCATAAATACAAAGGTATTGGATAATTTAGAAGCGGGGAGTTATTTTGTGAAAATTCAATTATTATCAGAGGATTGGCAATTAGAATGCTTTTTAGAAGAGGCTTATATGGTAGCTGGAACTATCATCAGTGCTGATGCAGATTGTGCGTCGACTCAAATAAGTACTGGTCGGAATACAATTCTAGTAAGTGGTTTGAAAGCTGCGCCAGTGTCTTCCATATTAGTGCTGTCTATGAATAGGAATCAAAAATACTTTAATTGCTGGGGAGCAGGTTGTGGGGATGCGGATGAAATGACTATACCAATAGGAACAGGTACTTATAGAGTAATCGTGAAAAATTATACAGCCGCTTTTGAAGAGTATTGTGAAAAAGAGCAAATAATAGTAGTAAACAGTAATTTGCAGGAAACGCCAGTTTTTAATAAACAAGGCTATATCCCGACCAATACGCTAGAATTGAGTAGAATGGTTATTTATCCTACAATTGCTAAAGAAAATATATATATAAACATTTTTGACCCTGAAAATCAAGTGACGCAAGTACAAATATGGAGTCAATATGGACAGAGAATCCAATCACTCAATGTAGCAAATCATCAGCTCCAAATAGAATTAGATATACAACACCTTTCAAAAGGTGTTTATTTCCTTAATGCACCTTTACAAGACGGCACAAATCTTACGAGAAAAGTTATCGTAAAATAGCTTTTTCCTTTATATTTTTCCTTTATCCCAAGCCGTTTAATTTAAGGAATAGATTCAGTCAGTACTCCCATTTGTGAAGTGCTGGCTGTTTTTTTTGCACTATTCAGAATAGAGTGTAGCCAAATTGTAACAATTGAGTTCACTCAGAAAAGTCTGAATAGAGCTAATTTAATATAGCTCTGGTGGTTGAAAATTAATATTTCGGTAGCCCCCCAGATGTGCCAGATTTTCAAAATCTGGCACATCTAAAATTATTAAAACTCAACCGCCAGAGCTACCAAATTTATAACTTCCTATAAAAGAGCAATGTATAAATTTGACGAATTCCGAAAATTTGTCAAATTGCACTCTAAACGTATTCTCAATAAGCAAATAGCGAAGATCTGGCAAGATGCGACTATCCACCAACAGCAAATTGATACAAAAATCGACCTTGATGTTGATTTATTTTTTAATGGAAATTCTTTGTTTCGCCTACTAGAGGAAGATCAGCTACAAGGGTATTTATTATTAAGACGAGGATTTGGTTGTAAAATTGGTGGTTGCGGAGATGCCAGTTCACAAGGAGAAGGACAAGTGTGTTCAGCAAACGGTGGTTCTTATGAAGTCTTTGATTATGCACTTATATTGGATACTAGCATGACCATTCTAAAAGTACTGGTCGTAGATTATCCGGGAGATTACGGGTATGAAATTACAAGCAAAGGGTGGCTAAAACAATTTATTGGTTATCAAGGCAAACCAATAAGATATGGAAAGGAAATAGATGCTGTTTCAGGAGCTACTATATCTGCGAATTCGATTACCTCAGATATAGTAGCTGTCCATGAAATGTTAGAATATTTTTTAGTCGAGAAAAATTTTGTAGTAGTAGATTAGCCTTTTAATGCTTGTTGCTTATCCAAAGAATATTCAATTGTGCCAAGAACAGATGAATCATTTTTTAAAAATGATTGCCAACCTCTTGTAAGGGTTTGAACAGGACACTTTAACTTGAACTTTCTATTTATCCAAGAGGATTATTCCCTTCCTTAAATTCCCATTTCCCATCTTTGGACTGCTGTTGCTGCTGCTTTCCTGCTTGTGGGTTTTGTGATTGTGGAAGGTTTGTATTAGCTTGGCTCTTATTCATATATTTTTTAGCAAATTTATAAATCATTGGTCCAAACATAATTAAAAGTCTAAATAAACGGCCCATTTTATATTAAATTTAGGATTAGCAAATTAGATTGATTAAATATACAATCTATTTCTTTTGACTAGTATCTTCTTCCTGCGTCACCTATTTGCTATTTACTTCCCAAGTAATGATGAAAAATTAAGTTCCGCATTTTTGAAATGAGTATTTTTTGTGCAATTTGAAAAATTATACAAAAAATGGTCAATTCAAAAATCTAAAAGCAGAATTTATTTTTTCATCAACACTAAATTTTTTTCGTCTTTTCTTTAATCAATCGAAACCCATTTTGCTCAAACTTATCGAAACGTTTATGTACTCTTAAATACGCCAAGCCATCATGGGTTTTAATCGAATTAAAATCTTTAAATCCATTAGCGACTGCTTGGTCTAGATGTACAAAAGATTTGGTTGCATCTTCTGTGAGAGAATAAGCACAAGCTAGATTAAAATGGGCACTCGTATCCATCGGATTAATCTCTAAGGCTTTCTTGAAATCTTCAATAGCCCCCTTATAGTCATATTCCTTATATTTTTCTACACCGCTCTTTTTGAATTTGGAATTATCAGGTGGTGGCGGTGGCGCTTTTCTCTGCGGTGCCCGTCGATGATCGACATATCGGCCATCTCTAGGTTGTTGCTGTTCATAACCTCCTCGCTGACGAGGCTGTTGTCGTTGCATCTTACTTTGCTGACGTTGATGCCGTTGGTATGCCCTAAATATAGTTGGGCCAAACATGAGTAATAATTGTAGTAAACGTCCCATTATATTGCTAATTTATAGTTCGTAACTATTCTTTTTTTTGTTTGAAAACTTTAATTTTCAAGCAAAAAAAGAACCTGCTATATAGTTACTATATTTTGTAACTATTCAGTAGAAGTCAGATGCCCAATAATCTATGAAATGACGTTAACAACGTCTTAAATCTGACCTCTGACAATAAAATGGTCTGACCTCTGACTTCTTCTATATAGTTACTATATTTATTAATTTTGACTTTGTTGTAAGCAATGTGTCACTCGTTTTATAGATTCTTTAACTTGTTAACAATAATACGAAATTTTACCGTAAATCGGATTGCTAATTCGTTCTTAGTAGTATGGTCTGTCCTACTCAATTGGGATGTTACGGATTAAGAATCCGTTTTACGCTAAATCTGCCTTTAAAGTCTTAGTCGCTTTTAATAAAGCCAAACAAGCGACTATTTCCAAAAAAGCGATATAAAATAATGCCCAACGAATAGAATCTGCCCCATATATAGGCTGTAACCAATCACTAATAGCACCTGCTAAAATTGGACCTGTTCCTGTGCCAAATAAGCTAACAACCATTACAAAAATGGCACTAGCCGTTGCCCGCATTTGGACGGTAACCAATTCTTGTAGCAAGGTATAGGCAGGACCAATATAAAAGGCATAAAGAACATTGGGTATTAAATAAAAGAGGAGGGCTACTGTTTTATTTGGAGAAAATAATAAGCCAACGGCAAATGGAAAACTTAGGATAAAAGAAGCTGCGGGTATCCATAAATAATAGCGACTATCTTTAGCACCAAATTTATCGCCTAAATATCCTCCTAAAAAAGTCCCAAGAGAACCACATACACCAATCGCAAAAGCCAACCACAAACCAATTTCTGCCGTTCCCATATCATGTATTCTCATAAAGAAGGGCGCCATCCATGTAGCATAAGCTGTTCCGACTAAGGCATGGAAGCCACTACCTAATGCAATATACCAAAGTGTTTTTTTCTTGGCTATATATTGAAAAACTTCTTTAATAGATGGGGCTTGATTGGATGCTTGTGGTGGATCTAAATTGCCTCTAATTGGTTCTTTTATCGTGAAAAAAAATAGGATAGCAAATAAGACCCCGGGTGTACCAACCACGAAGAAAGCCGTCCGCCATCCATAAGCTTCTTCCATGAATCCACCCACCAAAAAACCTAGTAATAAGCCAAAATAAACGCCCATGCTCCGAATAGCGAAAGCTCTTCCTCTTTCTGCTTTAGGGAAATAATCAGGGATGATAGATAGAGCAGGAGGGGCGCTCCCTGTTTCTCCGAGACCTACGCCAAAGCGAGCAAGGAATAACTGCCAAAAAGAGTTCGCAAAGCCCGTAAATGCAGTAATACCACTCCATAGTGCTAGAGAAAGACTAATAATATTTTTCCTACTGAATCTATCGGCTAGATACGCAGTCGGAATACTCATCGTCGTGAAAGAGAGGGCAAAGGCAAAACCTGTTATTAAGCCCAATTGGGTGTCATTCAATCCTAAATCTTCCTTAATGGCTTCTTGTAAAATGACAATTAATTGGCGGTCTAAGTAGGCAAACGTGGTTACACCTGTCAGTAAAAGGAGTACATACCAGCGGTAGGAGGTAATATTATGGTTCATTGTTTGTTGTCCGTCCATTTATAGTTGATATATTAGTAGTACTAAAATTTAGTTCGTACTCCTTTCATGTATAAGTACTCAATGAAAAATGATGAATGAGAAATGAGAAATGATGAATACCGAATAAGAAGTAAAACTAGTTATATAGCGTCTAATAAATTCATCATTCATCATTCATCATTCATCATTTTTCATTGAGTACTTACTTTCAATTTTTGTCATTTGACGATTGTCAACGTCTAATAGGAATCATTAATAACCAATTAATTATTAAACTACTAGACAAGATAGAGTAATTTTTTAGTCTAGATATGTTTTTAAACAATTTTATAATTTTGCCCTATGCGAAAACTAAAATTACAAGAACTCAATCGGCTTTCTCCCGAAGCGTTTAAAGCTTCAGATAAAACCCCTATAGTGTTAGTCTTAGACAATATTCGATCAGGTTTAAATGTGGGTGCCGCTTTTAGAACGGCAGATGGATTTGCTATAGAAAAAATTTATCTATGTGGTATTACTGCACAGCCACCACATCGAGAAATTTTAAAAACGGCAATTGGAGCTAACGAATCGATGGAATGGGAATATATAAAGGAAACCAAGAACATTGTTGAACAATTGAAGGGAGAGGGCTATTATATTGCTGCGGTGGAACAGGCAGAAGATAGTACTTCTTTACAAGATTTTGCATTACCAATGGATGCTAAAGTAGCCTTAATATTTGGCAACGAAGTGAAGGGTGTTGATGTGGAAGTGATGAATTTAATCAATGAATGTATAGAAGTCCCTCAATTTGGCACGAAGCATTCTTTTAATATTTCTGTGTGTATGGGTATCGTCCTTTGGGAGGTGTTTAGAAAGTGGAAATATGGAGCCTGATATTTATTTGTTGAAACAAAATTGCTCAAAATCCGATTCACCAAGTAAATAATCTAAGGTATTTGGGTACATTTACCCGATTTAAATTCGTCTTAATAACGAACAGAATATTGGGTGGTGGTTGAAAGATTCGACAATCTAAATCGACCTAGTTTACTATTTGTGAAGTTTATACATAAGTGAACAAATAAACATGCTAAACAAATAAACCCATAAATTTTAGTCAATATATGGACTTATAACTTATATTTGCCAAATCCTTAACGATGAATTCCCAAATTCCCTTACCAAAACCTAAGGAGTCAGCCAGACTACCAAATCACCATTTACGGCTAACTTTTTGCACTATTATTTCGTTCTAATAGTCGAATTAATCACTCAATGAGTAAAAGATTAACGGAGTAAATAAGACAGAAGCTTTATGATAAACCGCTAGGAGAATTTATTTGAATGGATTAAATATTCATTTTGTCCTCTATCTGTTACGCCTTACGAATACACCAATTTAACACCTAAACACTTAGCTACAATATTGCGATAATGAAGAGATTATTTTTATCAGTTAGTATGCTGTTTTTATTTTGGGCAGGGTTTTCTTATCTTACTGTTCCCGAAGAATCCACCCAAGAAGAAGAAGAGGTTTTTTTATTTGCACCACTTCCTGCATTAGATAGTGAATTTGCTGCTTTTACAGAAGAATATATCTCCTATTTTAAGTCAGTTATGGCGGAGACCAATACCCCAGGCGCAGCGATAGTGATTGTCAAAGATGATCAAATTTACTTTATGGAAGGCTTGGGCGTGAAAAGGACGAAAACAGATACCCCGATAGATGTGAATACGGTATTTCGTATTGGTTCTTTATCTAAGGGTTTAACCGCTTCTTTAACAGGTGTTTTAGTGGATAAAGGGCTTTTGTCTTGGAACCATAAATTACAGGACCTATTGCCAGAATTTGAATTAATAGATGAAGCACAAACCGAACGAGTCAATTTAAAACATGTTTTGTCTCATACAACAGGTTTGCCCTATCATGCTTATACAGATATGATAGAGAGAGGTTGGGATTTAGAATACATCAATAAACATTTTAAAACGGTTGACTTAATTGCAAAAGAAGGAGAAATATACGCTTACCAAAATGCGGTATTTAGTCTAATTGGAGAAGCAATGGAGGAGACTACTGGTCATCATATTTCCACTTTATTAGATTTAGAATTATTTCAGCCATTGGGTATGACGAATGCTTCTGCTAGCTACGAGGATTTGATTGCTAGTAACAATTTTTCTTACCCACATGCAGGGGGTGGGCAGTATTGGGGAAAACGAAAAATAAGCAAAAAGTATTTTAATGCTATTCCTGCGGGAGGTATCAATGCTAGTATTTCGGATATGGGTAAATACCTTCAACTATTATTAGGAAATAGACCTGATTTACTTTCGGAGGCTAGCCTAGACCAAATATTTGAACCTATCGTAAATACCCGAAATAAGCGTAAATACTTTCGTCGTTGGCCTTTTGTAGAAGAAGCCTATTATGGTTTAGGTCATCGAGTAGTAACTACTAAAGATGATATTTTAATCTATCATGGTGGCTATGTGAATGGCTATAAATCAGAAATTTCTTTAAATCGGAAGGATAAAGTGGGTATTTGTGTATTAACAAATGCACCTAGTGCTTTGTCTGGTAGAAGTATCCCTGCTTTTTGGGAAAGATATGAGGCGATGCAGAAAAGGAAAGAAAGTGCGGAAGTGCGGCAGGAGTTTTTATTGCCGACAATGGAGAAGGGCTTATAAAGAAAAAGAAGTCAGAAGTCAGACCGAAAAATAAATTTT
>Ga0209831_1001701_pt1 | contig 19838 bp, 13 predicted proteins | sample Maine_Asex4_meta_FD_187451 | JGI IMG/M metagenome (GOLD analysis project Ga0209831, IMG submission 187451) | Marine algal microbial communities from Maine, USA - Maine_Asex4_metaG (SPAdes) (version 2) | ecosystem: Host-associated > Algae > Red algae > Unclassified | place: Maine, USA | collected...
AGCGCTATGATTCAGCCCACCCACTTTCGTGGTTCACTCTTTTCGAGTATTGTCATACTCGATTCGTCTACAACGAAATCATTCGTTCATGCCTTAACCTTAACAAATTCTCTTCTATAATCTTTTCCGACACCTTAAAATTTAAATGGTATTAAAGGGAAGAGTTCTATTACTTGATTTCTGGTTTTTAGATTGCAAGCCATGTATTACAGAAATTACTGGATTTGATCTGATAAGCTCCAAGTTTAAGGGAAAGCCATTAAAAGTGCTTTCTTTTTTTTTAGATGGATATGATGAATTAAATGAGAAATTACTAAGCAAGCGGAATTTTAAATTTTCAATACTACCTGATGCAAGATTAATCGGTAAGATAGTATACCCACTCAAAATTCTACTTGACAAAAGAGGTGTAGTAACAGACATTAAGAATTCAGGAAATATAGCTCCTCGTGCACATTATGACTTAAGAGATGACTATAGCCCAATGATTAAGAAATGCTTATCTATATAGTCATTCTTCATTTTCTATATTGTAACGATTCTTTGATATATTTTCAAATAGTATAATGTGTTAGTAGGTGCTTATTCCTATCTTTACACTAATGGAAAAAATAATTATACTTGACTTTGGTTCCCAGTATACTCAGCTTATAGCAAGGAGACTACGAGAGATTGGCGTGTACTCTGAGATTCATCCATATACTACAGAAGTTGACTACAGCGATAATCTGATAAAAGGTGTTATTCTATCTGGAAGTCCTTGTTCTGTCAATGACGATGTGCCTCTTCACATAGATGTCTCTCATATATTAAAGCAGAAACCAGTACTTGGTATCTGTTTTGGTGCACAACTTACTGCTAAGCAGTTCGGTGGCAGAGTAGAGAAATCAGACAAGCGTGAATATGGCAAGGCCACTCTAGTTATCAAATCTGATGATGTATTAGTCCATAATATTGATAGTAATTCTCAGGTATGGATGTCACATGCTGATACTATTCTTGAGTTGCCAGATCAGTTTGAGATAGTCGCCTCTACAGAGTCGATTGCGATAGCTTTATACAAGTCTAAGCAAGATGCATTTGACTACCCATTCTATGGAATGCAATTTCATCCAGAGGTCACACATTCTCTTATCGGTAAGGATATATTAGATAACTTTCTGAGTAATATTGTAGGATGTGATAAGACTTGGTCACCAGATTCTTTTATAGATTCTTCTATCAGTCAGCTTAAGGCTTCATTGCAAGATGACAAAGTTATCTTGGGTCTAAGTGGTGGTGTAGATTCTACAGTAGCAGCAATGTTATTACACAAATCGATAGGTGATAATTTAACAGGAATTTTTGTTAATAATGGTTTGTTACGTAAGAATGAATTTACGGAAGTATTAGAATCTTATAATGGCCTGGGACTTAACGTTATAGGTGTAGACGCTACTGATGATTTTCTTAATGAATTAGAATCAGTAAGTGATCCTGAGACCAAGCGTAAGATTATTGGGCGAGTATTTATAGAAGTATTTGACAGGGAAGCTAAGAAGTTAGAAGGAGTAAAATGGTTAGCACAAGGCACCATCTACCCTGATGTCATAGAGTCGGTATCTGTTAATGGACCATCAGCGACTATCAAGTCACACCATAATGTCGGAGGTCTGCCAGAGAAACTAAACCTCAGAATCGTAGAACCTTTAAGAACATTGTTCAAAGATGAGGTGAGAGAAGTCGGGAGAGCACTGGGATTAGCTGAAAGTTTTATCGGGAGACATCCATTCCCAGGCCCAGGTATGTCGATAAGAATATTAGGTGAGATCACTCGCGAGAAGCTTGCACTTAACCAAGAAGCTGATCATATATACATTCAAAACCTAAAGAAATCTGGCTGGTATGATAAAGTCTGGCAAGCAGGCACAATTTTATTACCTGTCAAATCCGTTGGTGTAATGGGTGATGAAAGAACTTATGAGTTTACCGTGGCATTAAGAGCCGTTAATTCTATGGATGGGATGACTGCAGATTGGACACCACTACCATATGAACTCTTAGGGAAAATATCGAACGAAATAATAAATAATGTCAAAGGTATCAATAGAGTTGTCTATGATATAAGCTCTAAGCCACCTGCGACAATAGAATGGGAATAATTATGAGAATTATAATTCTGGTATTATCGGTCTTAATAACTGTAGGATGTGGAGGGACTAAGAAGACCACGCGATCTGGACAGACTATGACTAAGCCAAAGACGAGAAAGTCTACAACCACTCGTAAGGGCAAAGGTAAAGTAGATACAATATATTGGACTGAGATAGATAAATCTAAAGACTATTACGATGCGATCGAAAAATTAGATTTAGAAAAAAGATCAAGTTATAATGTAAGCTTGTTCTTGCCTTTATCTCTTGACAAAGAAGACACTGGGTCTTCTACAATACCTAAGTCAAAAGTAGGGATCATGACACAATACTATGCTGGCGTATTAATGGCGGCTGAAGTGTTGGGAGATGAAGGTATCGCTATTAATATGAATGTTTTTGATGGCGAGTCAGGATCCTTTCAGAATAAATTACAGAAGTGTAAAGATTCTGATGTCATCATCGGTCCTGAAGATAAAGACCAACTTTCTGTAGCTGCTAACTTTGGCAAGAATAACGAAATTCCAATAATATCACCTTGGAGAAGTAGCACCAAAATAGCTAATGATAATCCTTACTATATTCAACTAGTACCAGGTCAGGTAGCACATTATGATAAGATCGTTACAGATGCACTATCTAATTATAAAGCTGACCAGATATGCCTTCTTGGCAGGAAAGAGTCTCTCGATATGCGGTACATGGATTACATGCAGAAAGTAGGTGCAGCAATTAATAATGATGGTAACAAGAAACCATTCAAAGAATTTTACATCAATGAAGATTCTCTAAGTGTAGGTGAGACGGCTTTTGATTCTATTTTCTATGATCAGAAGACGACAGTATTTATACTACCGAATTGGTCTTTCGAGAGAGATAATGAGTTCGTCTATAACACGGTAAGAAAAATGAGTGCTGAGAGAGGTTTTGAAGATGTTGTATTATATGGTATGCCTATCTTAATGGACTCCGAAAGAATAGGATTTGAGTACTACCGGAATCTTAATATGCGTGTATGCAAGTCATCTTATGTAGATAGACGCTCACCTGAGGTTCAAAACTTTAGAAAGCAATATTATGAGAAGTATAAAGATCTGCCAAGTGAGAATGCATACGAGGGATTTGATATGATGATGCTCGTAGGCAGGCACTTATTTAATTACGGAAAGAAATTCCAATATTATATGGAAGATTATGACGCCAATTTATTACAGACACGTTTTGATATTCAGAAGGTCTTCGATAAGAAAAATGATGAACAATTCAGTAATATCAAGTACTTTCAGAATAAGCATCTCTATATTATGACATTTGAGAATAATCACTTTGTAGCTAAATAAGATGATTACTGAAAGACGATTGGCAAAATTACAAAAGGTAGCTGCTTATCGACAGAATATGACAGTGATCCTTGAGAATGTTCACGACAAGCATAACATAGGCGCAGTTATGAGATCTTGTGATGCTATAGGTATCCAAGATATCTATATCCTTATGACGGATCCTCGTGTGCAGAGATCTAAGTCCGATAACCTTAAGCCTAGCTCTACTGGTGTAATGAAATGGCTGAATGAGCACTACTTCGAGGATACAGCACAATGCTTTGAGCAGGTTAAAGCTAATTATGATACTATATTAGCGACGCATATAGATTCTGACTCTAAATCTCTTTACGATTTAGATCTGACTGGTAAGGTTGCTTTTCTTTTTGGTAATGAGCATGAGGGTATTACACAAGAAGCACTAGATTATGCAGATGGGAATTTCTTAATACCACAATATGGTATGGTGCAGAGTCTTAATATATCTGTAGCCTGTGCTATCACAATATTTGAAGCAGGTAGACAACGATCTGTAAATGGGCAATACAATGATGATACTTCTAAGATGCCAGACTCCAATGTCGAAACTCTAAAGCATTTTGAATATAAACATGAAGAAAGTTACAGAAAATGAATATCGAAACTTTCAGAGATCATTGTATAAGTAAAAAAGGGGTAGAAGAGACATTCCCTTTTGATGAAGTGACTTTGGTATTTAAGGTGATGAATAAGATGTTTGCCTTACTTCCTCTGCAAAGTGAAAATCCAAGAGCCAACTTAAAAGCAGATCCTGAATGGTCTATAGAATTGCGAGAATCATATCCACAGATCTATGGAGCTTTCCATATGAATAAAAAGCACTGGAATTCTGTAGAGATAGAGAATGATATCGATGATACATTAATAATAAAGATGATAGATCATTCCTACGATTGTGTAGTAGCTAAATTAACTAAGAAATTAAAAGAGGAGCTAGCTTCTCTCTAAATGATAAGAAGAGTATGATGTTAAAGTATAAAATTCAGATATTGATAATCTCCATTGGACTTATTTTAAGTTCTTCTCTACATAGCCAAGAGAATTATATCAGTGGTGTCGAAATATCTATAGATCAGGATTATTTCGCAGATTTCTTAAGAGATGAGAATAACGAAAACAGAAATTATGCAACATCATTGAGATTAGGAATCTATGGTGAGATTGCAGATAATACTTACCTAGGGTTACCATGGGTAAGACAAATAGTTGATGGTTTTTTATTAGATAGGATTTTAGAGAATAGAGGTTTTAGACAAGAGCGAGAATCCCATAGTTTTTCTTTTGAAATCAATGGCTTCAGTCCATCATTGATATCCGACGAAGTACCAGGCTTTAATGCAGCAATAGCTGGCGGTTACAGTTTAGAAAATGATAGACCATTTTCTTCTTTTACTGGATTCCGTAGTTCTAGAAGATTAGAAGGTAACAAATTGTTCGTTCATTCGGCTCGACAATTAGATCTTGCAGTAACGACTTCATTTACTGCGGGCTTCGCTAGTTTTGGATTTATAAAAGGCGTCGAAAATCTTTTTGGCAGTAACAGACCTGATGGTAACCTATGGAGTAAAAACGAAAATGCTCCGTATCCTACTGGTCAGTTAGTGTTGTCTCCCGTCCCGATGCTCATGTATTCTATCTCAGCGGAGGCAGTTGTCTTACGTCCTATGAGGAAAGTGCTCTTACAGGTGAGGCCAGAAATTAATCTCGGCTATTATACTAATGTAGCTATAGGTTTTGATTTTGGTAAGGTCATGAATGTAGAGAGACATATAGATAATCTATCCTATACAGATAATAATAACCCAGGTTTAATTGTGGTCAATAATGAAAGCTTCGGTATCTCTATCGCTGCCGGTGGTACGGCTCGTTTCGTTCTATTTAATGAACACATTAATGGACTTTACAAATTCAGTAGAGGAGATAATTATATCACCTTCGGAGAGACTAAGAAGATTGTCTTAGAAGGATATGTAGGTGTCAAGTTGCAATTATTTAAGAAAGTAGAAATCAATTTCTCTATCAATCAGCGAACTTCAGAATTTAGCAATAGTCTAAGAGCAAGACCTATGTGGGGGACTCTAGGATTAAAGTACCTTATGGGGGAAGAAGGTGAAGGATGTTATGATTAAGGGTATACCTACGCATATTTCTTATAATTTTATTCGTTTATGTTTGTACTTTCCAAATATTAGATTTTTGATTAAATATGCACATTGTATAAAATTACAATCATAATTTCCTGCAAAATGTTAGTATTTTGGTATATTATTTTGTATTTTATAAACAATTAAAATAATAATCATGAATAACAACATTAGTTTCCTATTTCCTATTTCCTATTTCCTATTTTCATTTTTGATATTTTCATCAGTGCTCAATGCACAAAGTCCAGAGAATAATATCTCAGATGGTGCTGTCGATCCAAGTATTTACGACTTTGATAAAGATCTCCATAAATATTATCAAGATATGCAACTGTTTATCTTAGATAAAATGGCAGAACCTATGCCCGATGAGTTAAAACATCAAATTGAACATGCAAGAGAGCATTCAAATAGAATTTTATCTAAGCATGAAATTGTAACAATGGTTGAAAATTTTTGGAAGTTTGATTTCGTTTCTAATCATGATCAACCAATATCAAAAAGTGTAAATCTAAAATCCAATCAAATATCAAGCTGTGATAATGGAGGATTTGAAAATGATTTTGTTGGTTACGAAAGGTATAGGGGGATGTTTGTTAGATCTAGCCCAGATTGTAATCCATTGGATGCATTTGGGAATGGAGCTCAGCCTATTTCTTGGGAGCAATTAATAGATATTCCAAATACGTATCCCCAAGATTACGTGAATGATATAAATATTGTTTATGCTGGGATAGATCCATACTTGCCTACTTCTTCCAATCTTAATCAAGTTCAGTTTGGTAATAGTGCTTTAAGAATTAATAATATCGTTGCTAACAATTCTTCACAATGTGGTTTTGGATTTCAAGGCATAAACAAGGTAGAGAAAAAATTTATTGTAGAATCAGAAACTAGTGAATTTGTGGTGTGGTATGCTGTCGTTTTGAATGATCCATTAGGAGGACACATTAATCAATTTGGAAATCGAAAACCTTTTTTTAATATTCAATTTTTAAAAGGTGAAAATGTAGTTGATGAGCTGTGTTGGGACTCAGGAGAAGATTTCTTTACGGACATAGCAATTAGTTCAGTTAATTGTAATGACAATAATAATCCATCTCCTAACGTCCGATATCAAAATTGGAGATGTTCGATCTTTAATTTAAAAAATTATTTAAATGATGAACTTACATTAAGAATTACGACGGCAGATTGTGGTGTCGGGGAACATTTTGGTTATGCATATATAGATGGTATATGTGAAGCCTGTGCTGAAGTATTTCTAACAAGTTTAGATAGATGTGCATTGTCTACTTATGAGTTATGTGGATCATACAATACTGTAGAGGGAGCTAATTCAAACTTAAATCTTTTATCGATGACTTATGTATTAGTTGATGAATTTAATAATATGGATACTCTTCCAATACCAAATAGTAATATTGATACAATGGCCAAAACATTTTGTGTTGAGGTAGATCCAACGTTTATACAACCTGATATTTGTTATGATATTTATACTATAGGTTACTTTTCGACAACTGTTGGTGGCTTACCAATAGTTATAAGAAGTTCTACATTTATTCCAGGTCAATTCAATGATTTTTGTGATTATAAAGGAATGGATTATTCGTCGACTGTAACATGTGATAATAATAATACATCACTTGATATTTCCGATGATCAATTCAGCTTGGTATTAGATTTATCTATACCTGATAATGCCAACTGGGTCATTTATCAATCTCCATCTATTGATATAGCATCTGGCTCAGGGGATCAAATAGTCACTATAGGCCCATTTGATTACCAAGATTGTGATGTTTTAACATTCTATGATCCTATCTGCGATACATCAATTGTACTTCAATATGATGTTGTCTGTACAGGTTGTACGAATTTGTTTAGAGTTTGTGCTAATGATATTATATGTGATGATCGAGGTACATCAAATACGAGCGATGATCAATGGTCTATAATATTATATGTTGAGAGCAACACTAACGGAACTTATTCTGTAGATCCTCCTTTTACTTTAGGAACGTATAATACTCCTATGACTATTAATATGGGAGAAATTAATCAATATGGTTCGACACATACTATAAGAATAGAAGATTCTAATCAAGGATGCTTTTTAGATTATACTATAGAAGTTCCTGCCGGATGTCAGGCGGAATGTACCTATGGTTATACTCAGACAATATCAGACTGCAAGCTAGATAAGAATGGTTTTTCTTACTACAATGTCACATTCGAGTCAACAGGAGGTTTTAATAATTGTATTCCAGATTTCTATATCGTCAATTCTAATGGTTCTACTTCTTTATTAAATATATCTGTTAGTGGATCATTTATAGAGTTAGGCCCATTTTATATCTCGCAAGGAGCCATAAGAATTAGAATAGTTGGTTGTAATAATTGTGAAGAAGAAATAGTTATTTTCCCTCCTTTTTGCTCAACAAAGAAAAGGATAACTGTTAATCAAGAAAATCATGAGTATATAAATAGAAATAATGCATACGTTGTATCAAATTCATACAATTCATTTATAGTATCATGGGAAGATGATTATATGTTTAGAGACATTAAATTATTTAATATGAACGGTCAGTTGATATTGAATAGATATAGGGTTAGGAATCATCAAAAAATAGATGACATACTTTTGCCAACTGGTATCTATATTATACAAGTTATAGATGAATTGGGAAATGTATCTGTATTAAAATATTTTACGCATTAATAACAATTATATAATGCTTAAGTACTATTTAATTGTAATTAAACTTATTGTCTCATGTTGTATTGTTGCACAATGTGATCCTGATGATTGTTCTTTATTTTTCGAGATACCAGATGATATTGTAATCTGTCAGCCTGAAGAGTTTGAGCTCAGAGCCGAAGTATCCAGCCCATACAGTAAGTTCTTATGGTATTCAGATGATGGCTATCAGAATGATGAGGATATAGAAGATGCAGTCAGTATAGATAGAACTACTACTTTTACTTTTAAGTTAGAGTCAGAAATAGAAGAAGGTAATTTGATCGAAAATGGAGATTTTGAAAATGGATTTAACGATTTCTATAACCAGATTGATGATTCAGTCTATTTACAAGAGACTGATGAAGTTCTGTCATATACTGGTTTAAATTGTTTCCTTGACGAGAACTTTCTTAACATAATAAATTTTGGTTTTAATGGTCAGAATTTAGGAATAATATGGTGTCAGGTAGTGGAACTAAAGCCTAATGTTTCTTATGATTTTCAGTTTGAGATAGTAAGGGGGTTTCGGGAAAGGATAAATATTCTGATGAACTCGTCAATTGTTGAGACAATAAATTATAATAGTAGTGATTGTAATTCAGATTTAATTGAATTTAATTTCTGTAGTGAATATTCAGGAGAAGTTGAAATTTGTTTAGAAATTGACTACGAGCTTGAGGGTATAGGCATAGACAATATAGAGTTATACGAACAACCTTGCGAACTAGAAGAAAGTTTTACAGTAACACTTTCAGAATATGAGTTAGATGTTACTGGTGAGCCATTGTTTGATTGTAGTAATACGAGCCAAAATCTAAGTTCTATAATAAGTAATGAAAGCAATAGTAATAGCTATAGTTATAACTGGAGGACAGTAGACGGTAATATTATGTCTGATGTAGCTGCTTCAAGTATCAGTATAAATTCTGGTGGTACATATGTACTATCAGCAGAAAATGAGTTTGGATGTATACGGACGGATAGTATTACTGTGACAGGAGGTGGAGATATACCTCTACTTATGATACAGGACAGTATTATAGATTGTAATAGAGACAGCATAAGGTTACAGCTGAGTGATAATAACTTTGTACAGTATGATATCTCATGGACAGATCAGCAAGGTGTAGAGTTATTCCGTCAGGATAGTCTATACATTATATTAGAAGGATGGTACTATTATGTAATTATGCCTAATACAGCAGGTGGCTGTAGTCATAGGGACAGTGTCTATATAGATAGAGATGTGCCACCACAAGGAATAGAATACAGTGGTGATGAGTTAGATTGTCTTGTGAGTTCTGTGCTGCTATCGGTAACGGTAGACAGCTCTGCTGCCTATGAGTGGCAATCTCCTGATGGGAGTACTGTAGCGGGTGCTGTCATAGAAGCGACCTCGGAGGGATTATATTATATCACTGAGACAACACAGAGAGGATGCATATACGAGGATAGTATAATGATTAATGAATACGAACCTATATGGGATTATACAATTGAGGCATCGCCTGAGATTAATTGTAATATACCATCGGCACTTATAGAAGTCCTCTACACAGATCAGTATACGGTCACGTGGTTGTCTGGAGAACTCGCTGGAGCATCAGGACCGACACAGCAAGTATCATGCGGTGATACTTATATCTACGAATTACGTGATGCGAGATCGTGTATTCATATAGACAGTGTTATCATATCTGAGGACATTTTTATACCAGCAATCGATATTGTGTATGGCACATTAGATTGTAATCAGACGACTACGATAGCTTACAATATGGAAGATGATGATTACACTTATATATGGTCATCAAGTAGTGGTACGATCACATTAAGCGACAGCTTATTTATCTCATCAGAAGGCATCTATTCAGTAACTGTTACAGCAGTTAATGGATGTACTATTGCTTCTACTTTTGAAGTCATTGCTGTAAGTGATATCCCTAGTGCTATAATTGAATCTGATGTGATCACCTGTGCTCAAGAAGAAGTAGCCCTTACTGCAGATATCTCTAGCAATGTCACATCATATGAGTGGACTTTTCCAGATGGTAACATGGAAAGTGGTTCTGTCTTGCTGGTCTCAGAAGCAGGTATCTATACCTTGCAATTGATGACTCAGAATGGTTGCGAATTATCTATATCCCACGAGGTAGTGACAAATATAGGCCTACCACAACTTGATCCTCAAGTATCTGGGGATATTAGTTGTCAGGCCGCTACAGTTACAGTATCACAGACTGTCCTTGCCGAGACTGTCTTGTGGTTTGATTCTAATGGAGACGAAATTAGTAATTTAGCATCATTTGAGACAAGTACACCTGGGGCCTATACGCTCATTATGATGGCACAGAATGGTTGTGTGGATAGTATGTCTGTAGATGTCATAGAGATTATTCCGAGTTTCGATTATAGCATGGTGTATGATAGCATTTTGACATGTGATAGAAGTGAAATCCCGCTGACTTTAGATATTGATACAGCCATATATAGTGTGTATACTAATGCAGGTGGAGTTACATATTATAACGTATTAGAGATACCCATCGATGTGGTAGGAGAGGTGGAGGTGACGATAATAGATTCGCTATTATGTACTGTAGAAAGAAGTTTTGTCATTACCGAAGATAGACAGCAGGCAACTGCTGATATCTTCTATGAAAATCTGACTTGCAATAATCCCATATCAAAATTGCTACTGAGTGAAATTACGAATGTAGAGACTACAATATTGACTTATCCTGATGGAATTATATCATCAACTCTTCCACACATATTAAATGCTGGAGGTACTTACACACTGGAGTTATCTGCAATCAATGGATGTGATAGTATACTGACATTTGTAGTAGACTCAGATATGAATATCCCACAAGTCAGCATCATGGGAGACACCTTAGATTGTGTCACAACAGAAGTTAATCTAATAGCATTATCGACTACGAATATAGCCTCAATCGAATGGGTAGGGCCTAATTTAGAAACGTATGATGCAGAGAGCATCATAGTATCTGAGTTAGGATTATATACTGCCAATATTGTAGATGATACTGGTTGTGAAGGATCTGCGATATATGAGTTAGTCGAAGAAGATAAGAGCATTAGTATAGCTACAGAGGTAGGCACAATTAGTTGTGGTACTTCTGTGACTGAGCTTGAGATAACAGTCATTACTGGTATCGTAGATCAATATATAATTTATGATACAGATGGTGGCATATGGGATGTTGGAGATAGCTTTGATTTCTTAAGCATAGATATCACTGATCCTGGCAATTATATTTTAGAACTTCTAAATCCTGATGGATGTATCACTAAGGATACAACAGAGGTAGAATTTGTAGAAGACCCCGAAGATGCATTTCTGCTATCAGGTCCATCTATGATCTTATTAGAATCCGAGATTCCATATCAGATAGATATTGTCACAGATGTAGAAGATGCTGATATTGCTGAGATTATATGGTCTCCAGAGGCAGGCCTTGATTGTATGGATTGCTTAAACCCAAAACTCATATACGCAGGTATAGATACTTACACGATGACATTAGTGAGAACAAATGGATGCCAACAAAGTATTGATATCGATATAGAACTCCGCGAGACCATCGTCAATATATTAGACACAGTAGAGATATACATCCCTAATGTCATCAATATTAATATGGAGACGGAGAATAACGGATTCAGAATATATGCACCTACGGATAAGCCCGTGATGATCGATTACTTGGCGATATTCGATAGATGGGGCAATAAGATGTACGAAGCAGATTCTTATGATACCAATTCTGAGTTACATACATGGAGAGGAGAATATCACGAAGGATATGTAGAGATGGGTGTCTATGTCTATTATGTAGAATACACCATCAAGGATAAGAAATACAAACGAGCAGGGGATCTGACGGTGTTGTGGTAATAGGGACAAGCTTCACTTTTATAATTTGGTTAGATTTTTTCCTCCCTAACCCTCTCAAGAAGGGGAAAACTTTCATCATTAATTCTCACAGATCTTTTCTTTCAATTTGACGTCATGCAGTTTATTCCATACTTCATGGTCAAAACCTTTAGGGGAAAACCTAAAAACAAGAATTTTACTTTCCTCATCAGAACATCGGTGAATCATTGTCTCTACATTAAGAGTAAATGTATCTTTTGTGATAAATGAATCATGTAGTTCTATATTTCCTTTATAAGATTCTATTCCTTTTGTGATCTTCTTATTGAGTAGATTTACTTTCGTCTTTGGAAGTATTTTGTCTTGCTCTTTATTGACAACTGCCATCAAACCATCAAAATATATTTCAAGATTTTGTTCAACTTCTTTTTTGGAGATTACCCCATTCTTTTTGACCTTCCAAGCGAATACATATGACCAGAAATCACTACTGTCTACTTTAGACCAGTTCTTGGGGAATCGTGAATCTTCCCATCCTTGATATGGAATGTCTGGAGCGAATCTGAGTGGGAAATGAAATATTTGATTAGCCCATTGTTCATCACTATCAAGTAGATTGTAGTTAACTATTTTGATAACGTCAGTATCTATACCGAAACCCTGAAGAAGATTTATTGCATTTACATTATTGGGATCCAGAGATATTGCTTTTTTATAGTTTTCTATAGCTTCATCTTTTTTACCTAATTTGAGTAACGCTTCTGCATAGCTGTCATAGACATTTCCAGATCTCGGGTTAGCTTTGATATTTAATTTGAATATGGATATGGCTTCTTCAAATCTCTCATTATTCAGAAATTCATATCCTGTGAGGTTAAGTTCTCTTTCATCATTGTAGTAATGATTATCGTCTTTTATTCGCTGATAATATGCCAGTCCTTCTTTAAGTCCATTTGTTATGATTTTATCATATAAGGCAGTGGCTACTGATTGTTTTGGAGCATCATATGACTTATCATATAGTATGGCCGCTATCGACTCAGCCATTTTATATAAGGGAGCTCCTCCAGTATTATTGAGTAGTATAATTGATATTCTGTCAGATGGTACACGTATAATTATTGAAGAAAAACCATTTACAACACCATCATGATCTATCGTTTCGATGGGCTCATTAGTGTTGCCTAATTTTTTGGAACTGATGTTCCATCCATATCCGTAATGGTCTCTCCATGCTGGGATATGTTTAGAGAACATAAGGTCCATAAATTTTTGCGGTAATAGTTTTTGAGTATATAATGCCTGATCCCAGAGATGCATATCTTCTACAGTGGAATACATGCCACCTGCTGAGAAGGCGACTGACATATCTATGTGACTTGAGTTCTTATAAGTCGGGCCTACCTTGTCATATCCGGAGGCTTTATTTTTATTAATTTCCGAAGGATTTTCGTATCCAGTATTATTCATTTTTAGCGGCGATAGTATTTTCTCTTGCAATACCTCTCCATATGTTTTGCCTGTTTTATTCTCAATAATGGCTCCTAATAAAGCGTATCCCGAGTTACTGTAATCGAATCGTTCTCCTGGCTCAAATAAAAGAGTAGAATCAGAAAAAGTCTCTATAAGTTGAGAAGTACTTACTGACGTACCCATTATCTTCTGATAATTAGGAAATGAAGTATAGTTAGGTATTCCAGAAGTATGTGTCAGTAGATGATGGATGTTGATTTTTTTCCCTGTACTTTTAGGATAGTCAGTTAAGTAGCTTGTAATGGGTGTCTTTAAGTCAATGACTTCGTCAGCAACTAACTGCATAATCAACATAGCGGTAAACTGCTTAGTAACTGATGCGAGTCTAAATTTTGTATCAGGCTCATTTTTAATATCCCATTCCTTGTTTGCGTCACCATATCCCTTTTTTAAAATTATTTTACCATTTTTTGAGATTAAAGCAGTACCATTGAATTGGCTGTATTCCAAATATGTAGTTAATAGATCATCGATCTTTGCTTCTGTCATCTGAGCAGAGATGTCACATAAGTTTGTGATGATTAAGATGCTTATTATGATAATAGGGTTTGACATTGCTTGAGTTATGAGCTTCATATGATGTGTTGTTTTCTTTTGCTCAAACTTATTGTAGTTCCTACTTGGCTATCGACTTATAATTGTAAAAGAAATGTCAACGAATGTAAAATCTATGTGAAATGACTGTAAATAGCTTCAAATAGCCGTATTTATGTGGATGATTAATAATTTCCCCAAAATCATTATCTTAATTTTCATACTGTCGACTTCTGTTAATGGGGCAGTTGATAGTAACAAAGATTTCGCAGAAACAGTAAAAGTAGCGCTCAGAGATGCCGGGAATAAGATCCTCATTTGTAATGGTGATACGACTTCGATCATTCTGCCTATTACGGAATTAGAAGATCGGAAATTTCAACTTTCTTTTGAAAATGATTTATCATTTGAGCCTGATGACTTAATGTCGATAATCGAGAATAGCCTTAATAAATGCAAATTGCCTAATCGATATCGAGTTCAGGTATTACAATGCCACGATAATCAGGTAGCTTACAGCGCTGTGATCTATGGAGACCCTATGAGTAATGTAGTTCCATGCAGTGGAAGGACTATGCCGAGTGGTTGTTATATAATTGAACTTGGTTTTCTTAAAGAAGTATCTATTGCTCTCACCCCAGATAATTCTTTAGTATATAATAATTCTTTATTCTTTGTTTCAATATCAATTATCTTACTTACACTTTTAGGTTTGTATTTCTGGCTGCGCTTTATGTCTAAAGGTGGTAAAAAAATTAAAGTACAAATCATAGAAGAAGTCCCAATTGTTATCGGCAGAACTCAATTCTACCCATCAGATTATAAACTTATATCTGATGCTGGAGTGATTAGCTTATCACAAAAGGAATGTGAGATTCTGAAAATTATGGCCGCTTCTCCTAATGAGATAATAACCAGAGAAAATTTAACTAAGCAGGTGTGGTCAGATAATGGCGTTATAGTTGGAAGAAGCTTAGACACTTATATATCTAAATTACGCAAGAAATTGCAACTGGATACTTCTGTAAGAATTAGTAATATACGTGGTGTAGGTTATAAGTTAGAGATTGATGGACTTAATTAGAGTAGTATTCTAAGGATTATATAACAGAGGATGTGTTATTTTTATTCTATAATTGTTTTGCCAATGCTTCCAACCTTACTTCTAATTCCACCAACATCTTATCATCAAAATCAAGATGAGTTACATATCGAACTTGTTTCTCTCCGAAAGCTGATGCCTTAATCTGCTTCTGAGAAAGTAGTTCTACAAAGTCCGTAGCCATCATTTCTTTAAGTGTAAATATGACAATGTTAGTCATCACTGGGCTGACACTTTCTACGTATGATAATTGGCTTAGTATATTGCCGATACGTTTAGCTCGATTGTTATCATCTACTAATCTATCGATGTTATGATCTAATGCGTATATACATGCGTTAGCTATTATTCCAGCTTGTCTCATGCCACCACCCATAACCTTTCGGAATCTGCGGGCTTGTGTGATGAAATCATTCTTCCCAATAAGAACGGATCCTACTGGTGCTCCTAATCCTTTGGATAGACAAATCGATATGCTGTCAAATAATTCTCCGATTGCTTCAGTCTTATCACCAGTCTCTACTATGACATTAAATAATCTTGCACCATCGAGATGTAGTATGAGTCCATGCTTTCTACAACAATCGCTTATGGCTTTTAATTCGTCATAAGTGTAGTAATTGCCACCACCTTTATTGGTGCTGTTCTCTACGACAACCAACTTACTGATAGGTAACCAATCGTATACCGGCTTGATCGCTTTCTCTATAAGTTGAGGTGTCAGTTTGCCATGTTCGCCATGTACAAGGTTGACACCTATACCAGAGTTATATGCATAGCCTGCAGTTTCGTACTGATATACATGAGAGGTATACTCACAGATCATCTCATCTAATGGATTAGTATGTACTTTAATGGCTATCTGGTTAGTCATAGTTCCAGAGGGACAGTAGAGTGCAGCTTCCTTGCGGAACATGCTCGCTAAGCGTTCTTGCAATGCATTTACAGTTGGATCTTCTCCGAATACATCATCGCCAACTTCAGCTTGACTCATAGCCTCTCTCATGCCTTGAGAAGGCTTTGTTACAGTATCACTTAATAGATTAATAAGCATATCTACAATTATTTATATTTTTATGATATTAAGTAGGCCATATGCCATTTGGAGACAAGACTTTTAAGACTGCATTCTCGGTTGATAATATCATATTTGGTTTTGATAAAGACCACCTAAAGATATTACTTATCAAGAGAAAGGAAGAGCCATTTGCTGGTCAATGGGCACTTCCAGGTGATATCGTCCGCCCTGACGAGGATCTTCGAGACTCTGCATTTAGAGTATTAGATCAGCTGACGGGGGTTACAGACGTCCATTTAGAACAAGTTTTTACCTTCGGTAAGGTAGATAGACACCCTAAGGGTAGAGTTATTACAGTAGCTTACTATTCATTAATCAATATTGCCGATGTTGACATTCGAGCAGCATCATTTGCTGAGAAAGTTGCTTGGAAGGAAGTTAGATCTATAGAGACACTGGCATTTGATCACCTAAAGATCATGCATACTTGTCTTACAAAACTACAGAGGGATGTTAAGTATAGGCCTATAGGCTTCGAATTATTACCTAAATACTTCACACTCACAGAATTACAAAAGTTATATGAAGCTGTACTTGAGATGGAATTAGACAAAAGGAACTTCCGAAAGAAGATATTAAAGATGAAAATCCTACATACTACACATGAGCTGCAGGTCAATGTAGCCCATCGACCAGCTAAATTATTCGCCTTTGATAAAGAGAAGTACGAAGAAGCTAAAAAGAACGGTGTCAACTTCGAGTTGTAATCTGTTGGTTATTAGCTAATTAAGTCCGCTTATTAAATTTTATAAGCTCTTAAGTTCCCTGAGGCTAATCATACATTCCTATAATCCAAGAATTCTAATCTAATGGATGTTCGTGTGCTGTTATTATGGGTATTATAATTTACCTTTGTAGCTTATGAGTGAAATTAGAAATTTTTGTGTTATTGCCCATATTGATCACGGGAAGAGTACCTTATCAGATAGACTGTTAGAGTTCACTAAGGCTATATCAGAACGTAATATGCAACATCAGGCATTGGATGACATGGATATCGAGAGAGAAAGAGGTATTACGATCAAGAGTCATGCGATCCAACTAAATTATAAACACACAAATGGTGAAGACTATGTCCTTAACTTGATAGACACTCCGGGACATGTTGACTTCTCATACGAAGTATCAAGATCTATTGCGGCATGTGAAGGTGCATTGCTATTAGTAGATGCAAGTCAAGGAATCCAAGCACAGACTATTTCTAATTTATATCTGGCACTGGAGCATGATCTCGAGATTATTCCTATCCTAAATAAGGTGGATATGGAGAGTGCTATGGTCGAGGAGGTATCTGATCAAATTATTGATCTACTCGGTGTCGAATTAGAGTCTATAATTCATGCAAGTGGTAAGACAGGATTAGGTGTAGAGAATATTCTTACTGCTATTGTTGATAGAATACCTAAGCCTGTAGGAGATCCCGAGTTACCATTACAAGCACTGATCTTTGATTCTCTATTCAATCCATTCAGAGGGGTTGTAGCCTATTTTAAGATTGTAAATGGCACAATGCGTAGTGGTGAGAAAGTTCGATTCTTCAATACTGGTCAAGAATATAATGCTGATGAGATCGGCGTTCTCAAGATGGACATGGAGCCTAAGAAGGTACTAAAAGCTGGCGATGTTGGATATATAATAACGGGAATAAAAATAAGTCGAGAGATAAAAGTAGGTGATACGATAACTTCTGTAGCTCATCCTGCTGAGAATGGGATACAAGGATTTGAGGAAGTCAAGCCAATGGTATTCGCAGGTCTGTATCCTATCGAGAACGAAGATTTTGAAGACCTTAGAGACAGCCTTGAGAAATTACAGCTAAATGATGCAGCACTTGTCTATGAGCCAGAATCATCAGCTGCTTTAGGCTTTGGATTTAGAGTAGGATTCTTAGGTATGTTGCACCTTGAGATTGTACAAGAAAGACTAAGTAGAGAGTATGATCAAGAGGTCATCACGACAGTACCAAACGTATCCTATATTGCTTACACTAATAAGCACAAAGACGTAAAGATGATTATCAATACGCCTAATGATCTTCCAGATCCTACAACAATTAATAGGGTAGAAGAACCTTACATCCGAGCTCAGATTATTACTATGCCTGATTTTATAGGAGGTATAATGAGCCTCTGCATGGACAAAAGAGGGACATTGACAAAGCAAGTATATCTGACTACAGATAGGGTAGAATTGACATTCCAACTGCCACTTGCAGAGATCGTTTTTGACTTTTATGATAAGCTGAAGTCTATCAGTAAAGGATACGCATCCTTTGATTACGTTACCACCGATTATAGAGAGTCAGACTTAGTTAAATTAGAAATTAAATTGAACGGAGAATCTGTAGATGCTATGTCATCATTAGTACACAGAACTAAAGCAGATTCTTTCGGTAGAAAAATATGTAAACGTCTTAAAGAGCTCCTTCCGAGGCAGCAATTTATGATAGCCATACAAGCGGCGATAGGTCAAAAAGTAATTGCAAGAGAAACGATATCTGCGTTAAGAAAAGATGTTACGGCTAAGTGTTATGGAGGTGATATCTCACGTAAGAGAAAGTTATTAGAGAAGCAAAAGAAGGGTAAGAAAAAGATGAGAAATATCGGATCAGTACAAGTGCCACAAAAAGCATTTCTTGAGGTCTTGAAGATTAATGATTAAGATGAGTTATGAATTATGAATTATGAGTTGTTAGTGTGATGATAAATTACGATTCATGGATCTGATCTATCAATTCCTTCAATTTAAGCATACATTCTATAGGCGTCATAGTCTCAAGATCTATATCTTTTATAATCCCTCTCATCTGTTTCATTAATCTACTATCTTGATCGAATATATTGAGCTGTAAACTTTGTTGTTGTTGGCTTTTTGATTGTATGATAGATTTTACGTCATCTTTGTTGCCGACAGATTTTTCTTCTAATGCTTTGAGTAATTCTTGTGATCTTGTAAGTAAAGAATTAGGCATTCCCGCGAGTTGTGCTACATGAATACCAAAACTGGAATTGCATGCGCCTGGTATGAGTTTTCTCAAGAAAATAATCTTGTCATCTATTTCCTTCGTTGCTATATTGTAATTGAATATTCTCTCAAAAGAAGCTTCTAATTCACTCAACTCATGATAGTGAGTAGCGAATAATGTCTTAGGTTTTCCATTAATTTCATTATGTAGGTATTCGGCGATAGCCCATGCTATCGATATACCGTCATAGGTACTTGTACCTCTACCTATCTCATCTAATATGATCAGGCTTCTTGAAGATAGATTATTTAAAATACTCGCAGTCTCATTCATCTCTAC
>Ga0209831_1001703_pt1 | contig 19820 bp, 13 predicted proteins | sample Maine_Asex4_meta_FD_187451 | JGI IMG/M metagenome (GOLD analysis project Ga0209831, IMG submission 187451) | Marine algal microbial communities from Maine, USA - Maine_Asex4_metaG (SPAdes) (version 2) | ecosystem: Host-associated > Algae > Red algae > Unclassified | place: Maine, USA | collected...
GAGGATGGCGCAGCTATAGCTAAATGTCAAAAAAACAAGTTATAAATCAAAAAAAAACTAAATAATGCTTGGATAAACCATAGAAAACGGGGCTAATTTTTAGAGTGCGCTAAGTCGTATTAAACAACAAAAAAAATACATTTCTAAAAATAATGTTAGATCTTACTACATAATCAGCCATCAAATTTTATGCGATTGCCATACCAGCAAAGCGCATTACACCTCTGAAACCAAAATTTTCCGTATGTACATTTTTTATTTATAAATCATGAATGAAGAATATTGATTCAATTTCATTCATTTTATAAAAAATCTACCTTGCCCGTTCCTAAATTATAATATGCTGGTACTATTTTAACATTACCAGAATCAACTGCTTTTTTAATAATATCTGATCTGTTCTTTAAATCTTCTGCAACTAATTGAGCATTTTTTTTCACTACATCTGTAATGCTAGCTCCATCGCCACAAGCGGTTATAGCTGGTGTAATATGTGAAAGCATTTGGTTAATGTTATAACCATTATCGCCACCACTAACGGCTGCTGTAACTGCGCCACAGGCTTCGTGGCCCAAAACAACTATTAAAGTAGAACCACAATGTGCCACCGCATACTCAATACTACCAATTGAAGATGTATTGGCTACATTGCCAGCTACGCGCACTACAAATAATTCTCCCAAACCCGAATCAAAAGCGAGTTCTGGTACTACACGGCTATCGGCACAACTTAAAACAATGGCAAAAGGTTGTTGGCCTTTTGTTAGCTCTTCTCTACGGCTGCTATTTTGCAACTTGCCATCTAACTTATCATCTGTAAAATTTTGGTTGCCTTGTTTTAGTCTATCAATAATTTCTATATTTGTCATATTTAATTTTTCAATTTTTTGTAAGATAAAACTGCAATTTAATAGTTTTATAACTAAAATGGAATGGCCTGTTTATTTAATTTTACAGCCACAATAATTAACAGAAAAAAATTGCTAATTATTTTGTAACTATTCAGATGTCAGATCATTTCATTGTTAGACTTCGGACCTCAGATATAATTTGGTAGAAAAAGAGTGTTTTTGAACTCCATCAATCGAATTTGTCTGACGTCTAACAGCGAAGCGGTCTAACTTCTGATCTCTACTGAATAGTTACATTATTTTACTACTTATTCAAAGTTGTTTAATAAACCTGCTTTAGTTTTTTATTAAGTTAATAATTGGAAATGGGATATTGATACCCTTTTCGTCAAAAATTTCTTTTAAAGCAATAATCGCTTCACTTTTTGCTTCTAATGTATCTAAGTTTGTTTGCGCATCTACCCAAAACCTGATTTGAAAATTTATTGAGCTATCTCCAAAATTCAGATAATGAAATTCTATTTTGTTATTATCAATGGGCGGGTAAATTTGTTTTATAGTATTAATTGCTATTTCCCTTACCTGTTTAAGGTTGCTACTATAGGCAACACCGCACTCTATACTTGTTCTAACTCTTTTTGTTAAACCGTAATTTTTAAAAGGCTTTTCTAAAACCAATTGGTTTGGTATTACTACTATGTTATTATCCGATTCTTTTATTTTAGTGTTTCTTAAATCAATTTCTATTACTCTGCCGGCAAAACCATTGGTTTCTACCCAATCGCCAACATTTACTACATCTTTTATTGCTAAAAATATACCCGAAAAAGTGTTTGACAAGGTACCTTGCAAAGCTAAACCAACTGCTAAACCAGCCACCCCCGCACCAGCTAATAAAGATTTTAAAACTTCATCTAAATTTAAAATACCTAAGGCTACAAATAAACCAATTGCAATAATAATAATTGATAAAACATTTGAAATTAAGCTGCGCATGGAAGCTTGCCGCACCATTTTTTTTAAAACCTTGTTTGACCAACTTTGTAAATGTTTTGATAACCACAATGCTACCATAAAAATTACTATTGCTAATAGCAGGTTAGGTAAATTTAAAATAGCCTTATCAATCCAGTTTGAAAGTCTGTCAAGCATTTTATTCCACGATGATTCCATACCTAAGTTTAAATTATTTGTTAATTATTGTTAGACTAATAATAGAGCTTATGTTATTAAGTATATCAACAAAATTTTAATAAAATAACAATTGTTATAAAGGCATAATAAACTTACTTAATGCTAATTTTGTTGTTAAATTATTAATAAATATGAGTAAAAATGTAAGTAAAATTAAACTTGACAAATTGTAATTGGAAACACTACCAAATAAATTAAACAACTTCTCTTTAAATTGTAAAATATTCTATGTACACACGCCTGGCTTTCATTGAAATATTGGATGATGCATTTTTTTTAAAATTCATTTAAAATTTGAAACATTTCATAATACCGCCTTAATTAAAATTGATGAAAGTACAGAAAGAATTTTAAAAATAGGTTTTATACCTTTGCGCAATTATATTAATTATACTAAAACGGCAAAATTAAAACAAGCCAAAAAAATGTTACTAATGCAGATCAGACCACTAAAATAATTTTATTTAATTATCAATTTTTCTTGCTCTTAAACAGAGTATAGATAGAATTTTTCATTTAATGAAATAATAAAGGCGCTAATGCTTTAACAAATAATTATATAAGAAAACAATAAAAATTAGTTTGGATGTACTTTACCTTCATTTTTGAATTAAAGATGCTTTTAAAGCAAAAAGACTTCTTAAAAAACAACTAATATTTAACAAACTATTAACTGTATGAAAAACAATGAACGTATCGCCAATTAATCGTTTTAGAAATTTACTACGCAAGTATAAAACTGAAATTAGGCAAATTTATGTTGTTGCCTTGTTTATTGGTGTAGTAAACCTCACTTTACCTTTAGGCATACAAGCTATTATTAATTTTTTGCAAACAGGTGTGTTTACAACCACTTGGTTATTGCTGGTTGGTTTTGTAATTTTCGGCATTGCACTTACTGGTTTTTTACAAGTGTATCAACTTCGTATTGTTGAAAACATTCAGCAAGATTTATTTGCACGTTCCGCATTTGAGTTTGCTTTTCGCTTACCTAAAATTGCCTTTTTACAGTTAGATAAGGTACACGCGCCAGAGTTAGTAAATCGTTTTTTTGATACGCTAACCATACAAAAAGGTTTACCTAAAATTTTAATAGATTTTTCATTAGCTATTTTTCAAATAACATTCGGCTTAGTTTTGCTAACAATTTATAGCCCTTATTTTGTTTTATTAGGTTTTGCACTTGCCATTATTTTATGGTTTATTTTTAAATTTACAGGGCCTAAAGGATTAGCCACCAGCCTTGTAGAAAGCAAGTACAAATATCAGTTGGCACATTGGTTAGAAGAAATTGGACGGATGAACCGAAGTTTCAAAATTTTTGCAACCCATAAATTACACCTGCACAAAACCGACAAATCTGTGGGGATGTATTTAACCGCCAGAGAAAAACATTTTAAAATAATACTTAGGCAGTTTAGGTTATTTATTGCTTTTAAAGTAATTGTTGCAGCCGGTTTATTGCTTTTGGGTGGTTTTTTAGTTTTTAAAGAACAGATGAATATTGGCCAATTTGTTGCAGCCGAAATTGTAATTATTTTAATAATAAATTCGGTTGAAAAAGTATTAAGAACCATAGATATAATTTACGATGTATTAACAGCTTTAGATAAAATTGGCTACGTTACCGATTTAAAATTAGATGAAAATTATGGAACTGCTACAGTTACCAATCAAAAAGGTTTAGCAATAAGAGCAGAAGAAATTAGCTTTGGATTTCCAGAACAAAAACGTAAAGTTTTAGACAATTTATCATTACAAGTAAATCATAACGAAAAAGTAGTTTTATCTGGCAAATCGGGTAGTGGCAAATCATTGTTATTACAAATATTATCTGGTATTCATCAAATTGATGATGGTGAATTATACATCAATGATGTACCATTTAACAACTACGAAAAAGAACAATTGTATAGCACTTATGGAGTTTCTTTGCCTGTTAACCAAATATTTGAAGGCACTTTTAAAGAAAACATTTTATTAGGTAGAAATATTTCTGATACTGAAATTGCAGCAGTAACAAGGGTTTTAAATTTACAAGAGTACTTGTTACATCAACCAAAAGGTATAGATAGTTTTGTAGATACTGGCGGAAGAAGATTGCCCCGTACCATTTTACAAAAATTGCTTGTTGCACGAATTATCATAAACAAACCACAGCTACTTTTAATGGAAGACCCACTTCAATTTATTGAAGAAAGTGAAAAGAAAAGAATAATTGATTACTTAACAGACCAACAGCACAATTGGAGTATTTTAGTAGTTTCTGATTTTTATTACTGGAAAGAAAAGTGCGACAGAATTATTGAACTAACAAAATAACATTTTAGATAAATGCTAAATATTTCTGAAAATAGTATAGCTGATTATGTGAGCCTTAGTGATTTTGAATCTAACAAGTTACTAAAAAAAAGTAGACTAAAAAGGGTAACACTTTTTATAGTACTAAGCCTATTGATAACTTTATTTATTTGCCTGTTTTTACCTTGGATGCAAAACATTAATGCTAAAGGTTATGTTACAACACGTTCTCCAAATCAAAGGCCACAAGATATACAATCTGTTATTGCTGGCCGGTTAGAAAAATGGTTTGTACAAGAAGGCGATTTTGTAAAAAAAGGTGATACCGTGGTTTACATTACGGAAATAAAAAGTGAATATTTTGACCCAGAACTTTTAACCAGAACCTCAGAACAAATTGATGCAAAGGAGCAAAGTATTACTTCTTACAATAATAAAATGGATGCCTTACAAAACCAATACCAAGCCTTGGAAGCATCGTTAAAATTAAAGTTAGAACAAACCCAAAATAAAATTGAACAAGCACGCAACAAAATAAGTATTGATAGTATAGATTTGGTTGCCCAACAAAGCAATTTAAACATTGCCGAAAACCAGTTGTACCGCACACAACAATTATACGATAAAGGCTTAAAAACCTTAACCGAATTGCAAGAAAAAGAATTCAAATTACAAAGCGTAGCTGCCAAAGTAAACGTTCAAAAAAACAAATTACTGAACCAAAAAAATATGATGGGCAATTTAAAAATAGATCTTCAAGCTATTGAAAAAGAGTATGATGATAAGTTGTCTAAATCTCAATCTGAAAAACAATCTGCCTTATCGGCAAAATTAGAAAGTGTTGCAGCAACTTCTAAACTCAAAAATCAATATAGCAATTATAATGAACGGCAAAAATTTTACTACATCAGCGCACCGCAAGACGGCTACATAACAAAAACACTAAAAAAAGGTATTGGCGAAACAGTAAAAGAAGGTACCGCCATAGCAACCATAATGCCTGCTACGTACGATTTGGCGGTTGAGCTTTATATGAAGCCACAAGACATACCATTATTAGAACTAAACAATACCGTAAATTTACGGTTTGATGGTTGGCCCGCAATTGTAATAAGCGGCTGGCCCAAATCATCAACTGGTATATTTACTGGTAACATTGTTGCAATTGATAAGTTTATAGGCGTAAATGGTTATTATAGAATATTAATTAGCCCAAATACTGCCGAAAAAAAATGGCCTCAAAATTTAAGTATAGGCACGGGTGCAAATGCTTTCATTTTATTAAAAGAAGTACCAATATGGTATGAAGTATGGCGGCAGTTAAATGGTTTTCCACCCGATTTTTACACGCAAAATAATAATAATGCTTCTAAGGTAAAACTTAAAGCTCCTATAAAATCAATAAAATAAACTAATGAAAACAACCGTGTTATTGTACTTTGTAACTATTATTTCTATTTGCTTATTTAGCAAAAATAATTATGCTCAAGTTGATAGCATTACATTAACCTACAAAAAATATTTAGAGAATATTATTAACTACCATCCTGTAGCAAAAAAAGCCGATTTAAAAATACGTTTAGCCAATGCAGAAACATTAGCAGCCAAAGGCAACTTAGATCCTCAGGTAGAGGCCAACTGGAATCAAAAAAATTTTGAGGATAAACTTTACTATCAAAACTACGAAGCTAAGTTAAAACTACCCACCAAATTAGGTATTGATGTTACAGGCGGCTACGAAAACAGTAATGGCAACTTTGTAAATCCAGAAAATAAAATTGACAATTGGGGCTTATGGTTTTTAGGTGTTGAAGTAAATGTATTGCAAGGTTTGTTTGTTAACAATAGAACCACGGCTTTAAAACAAGCAAAAGTATTTCAACAATTAGCACAAAACGAACAACAAATTATTTTAAACGATTTGGTTTATGATGCTGCTACTGCTTACTTAATATGGCAACTCTATTATCAAAATAATGCTATATTAGAAAATAATACTTCAATTGCAAACACCTATTTTCAAAATACAAAACAAACTTATTTAAATGGTGAAAAAACAGCTATGGATACTTTGGAAGCATACATACTTTATCAAGATGCTATTGGCTTTTTGCAAAATAATGAGCAATATTTAATAAAGGCGCGCTTAAACGTTCAAAATTATTTATGGTTTAATCAGCAACCTGCGATTTTAAAAGATAGCACTATTCCTGAAAATTATAAAAACCAGTTTTTACCTGTTATAATAAATAATGAAGCTATAGATTTTGTTAACCATCCTGTAATATTGGCGGCAATAAACAAACTTAGTTACATAGAAATTGACCAACGTTTGAAGCGAGAAAAACTAAAACCGAAACTAAAGCTAAAATACAATCCATTAATTGGCACTTCATCAAATGAAGATTATCCCATCTTATCATTAAATAATTTTAAGTGGGGTTTTAATTTTACGATGCCTTTATTATTTAGAACAGAAAAAGCCAACTTACAAAAAGGAGCAATAAAAATACAAGAAATTCAATTAGATTTAGAAAACAAACGCAACGAATTAAAAAACAAAATTGAAAGTAGCCGACAACAACAACAGCTTTTACAACTACAAATAAACCTGATAAGTGAAAACATTGAAGGCTATAAGCGTTTATTAGATGGTGAAAATATAAAATTTAATTTTGGTGAAAGCTCTGTTTTCTTACTTAATAAAAGGCAAGAAAAATTTATAAACGGGCAACTAAAATTAATTAAAACATACATAGAGCAGCAAATTGAACTTTTAAATTATCTGTATTTTTCCAATCAATTATTAGCAAATTGAACTAAAAGTTTTCATATCAAAACAACTTACAGTACAAGTTCATTTATAATGCTCGCACTTTCGCTTCATAAAAATATATTATTACGAAATGCTTGCAATTAACTCCACTAATAATTGGGTTAACTTAGGTTCTGCATTATTAGCAGTAGCAATAATGTCTTCTATATCAATAGGTTGCACCCGTTCTGCCGGAAAACAAACATCTGTAATTACTGATACCGCAAACACGGGCAACAACATATGTGCAGCAACAATTACCTCAGGTACTGTACTCATACCAACGGCTTCTGCACCAATACGGTTTAAATAAATGTACTCTGCAATAGTTTCTAAATTAGGGCCTGTTACACTTGCATAAACCCCGGCAGTACACCTAAAGTTATGTTTTTCACAAATGCTTAAGCCTTGTTGCACCATTGCTTTGTTATATGGTTCAATCATATCTGGAAAACGGCCGCCAAACTCACTAAGATTTTCACCACGTAAAGGGTTGTCGGGTTGCAAATTAATATGATCTTTAATAATCATTAAATCGCCTTTTTCTTGATCGGCACGCAAACCACCAGCGGCATTAGAAATAAATAATTTTTCAATGCCCAACAATTTCATTACCCTTACGGGGAAGGTAATTTCTTTTGCAGAATAACCTTCGTAATAATGAAAGCGACCTTGCATGGCTACAACAGCTTTACCTTGCAAATGTCCAAATATTAATTTCCCTTTATGGGTTTCTACCGTACTTACTGGAAAGTTAGGAATAGTAGCATACTCAATGCTATCAACAACATCTATATTATTAACCAAACCACCAAGGCCAGTACCCAGTACAATTCCATATTGTGGTTTAAAATCCTTAATCTTATCTTGTATAAATGTTGTAGTACTTTTTATTTTATTCAAGTATGTGTGCATCTAAATCTTTATTAAAATATTTGTTTACAAAATTAATAATGTAATCATCAAAATTGCTTTTTGTTTTAGCGTCAAAAGCCATTTCAACGGGCAATACATAAATTGGTAATTTGTGTTTTTGAAACCATTGTGGATGTAAAGCCAAACGCATCGCATCTTTTTCGGTAGTAATAATTATTTTATTTTGAGCTTCAATATTATTAAAAGAAACAACAATATTAGCTAAATCTTGATGACTAAAATAATGATGATCAGAATAATATTGCCTGTAAACGGCTGCTACTTTGCTCAACACATAATCTTCTAATGGTTGCGGATTGGCTATGCCGCAAAGCAGTAAAACATGTTGTTGCAGGTTTAGCGAAACCGTTTGGGTAGGCATATTTATAAAGTAGGGGTAACCATATTCTAAATGCGAAAAAAACACTTTCTGATCTGCTAAAGGTTTTATGTTTTGTAAAATTTCTTCTTTTTCAGTTTTAGTTATACCAATAGGGCATTTAGTTACAACAATAGCATCGGCTCTTTTGTAACCACTTTTAAATTCGCGTAAATTACCTACGGGTATTAAGTAATCTTTATAAAATGGATTTTGAAAAGTAGTAAGCAATAAATTTAAACCAACTTCTAATGATAGGTGCTGAAAAACATCATCTAACAAAATGGTTTCAATGTTTGAGCGTTTCATTAATAATTCAGGTATGCCTTCGGCTCGGCTTTCACGCACCGCTACTGTAATGTCAGGATGCTTTTTTTTAAACATTAAAGGTTCATCGCCAACCTCATAAGCTGTAGAATTTTGGTTGGCCAACACCAAACCTTTTGTTTTGCGTTTGTAACCCCTGCTTAAAGTAGCCGTTTTAAAATCTTCTTTTAGCAGCTTTATTAAATACAAAGTTAAAGGGCTTTTGCCACTACCGCCAACACTTAAATTGCCAATACCAATAGTAGGCAAATCGAAAGCATAGCCTTTTAAAATTTCTTTTTTGTACAACCAATTACGCAAACTTACTACCAAGCCAAACAAAAAGGCAAAGGGCAATGCTAACCAACGGAGCGCATCAAATTTCATAAAAAGCAAGTTAGGTAAAAGTTTGTGTAGATGGTAACATAAAAGATGTAAAAGCTCAACTTTGTTAGCAATACAATACAAAGTTATTTTACAACAACAAAATCTAACCAATAAATTACCATTTACAATACCTACTTTTGCAACAATGTTTAAAACGCTGGATTGGTACATCATCCGTAATTTTCTGGGTACTTTCTTTTTTACCGTGTTATTATTTTTAATAATAGCCGTAGTAATTGATTTAAGTGAAAAAGTAGATGACTTTGTTGAAAAGAAAGCACCTATTGATAAAATTGTATTTCAATATTACCTCAGCTTTATACCACATATTGCTTTTTTGCTGTTTCCTATTTTTGTTTTTATAACGGTAATATTTTTTACCTCAAAATTAGCTGGCAGATCAGAAATTGTGGCCGCTTATGGTAGCGGCATTAGCTTTTATCGCATTTTATTAGTACCATATTTAATATGTGCTTTAATTTTAACTGGTATACAACTATACGCCAATCACTATTTAGTACCTTACGTAAATACCGAAATGTTAGATTTTGATAACACCTATCTAAAAAAAGGCTATTACAACAGAAACCGAAATTTTCATTTTCAGGTAGACACCAATGCTTATGTTTACGTAGAAAATTATAACGTGCGCGATAGTGTAGGCTACAAATTCGCTTTTGAAAAAATAGTAAACAAAAAACTGGTTTACAAAATTAGAGCCGACAGAATGAAGTGGAAAACCGACCATTGGGAAATTAAAAACTTTTACAAACGCTACATTAATGGTTTAGATGAAAAAATTGAGCGTGGTACAAAAATGGACACCACTTTTAATTTACTACCAGTAGATTTTGGAAAAACCGAGCAAAACAAAGATATGATGAGCACTCCAGAATTGAAAGTTTACCTCGAAAAAGAACGTAAAAAAGGGGTGAGCGGTTTAGAAATTTTTGAAGTAGAAATTCATAGACGTACCGCCATACCATTTGCAACATTGCTGTTAACCGCCTTAGGCTTTGCCATTGCCTCAAGAAAAGTACGGGGTGGCATGGGCTTGCACCTTGCTTTTGGCGTTGGTTTAAGTGCAGCCTATATTGTGTTGTTACAATTCTCCATTACTTTTGCCACACAGGGTGGCTTAAAACCTTTTTTGGGCAGCTGGATGCCAAACCTTATTTTCGCCACCATATTAATATATCTGTTAAAAGTTGCACAAAAGTAAATTAGTCGATCAGTTTCATTTACACTTCATAGTAGTAATATTTGCATTCACAGGTATATTAGGTAAACTAATTTCTGTTGATGCTTTGCACCTTGTTACCGTGCGTATGTTTTTAGCTGCCCTTGGTTTGTACGTGCTTTATTTTTTAAAAAAAAACAAAGGTAAAGGTGTAAAAGCAGGCAGCTTTATAAAAATTGCTGGTATTGGTGTGTTAGTAGCTTTGCATTGGTTTACCTTTTATTATTCCATAAAAATTGCTAACGTATCCATTGCATTAGCAAGTTTTTCTACAACAACATTATTTACCAGCTTAATTGAACCCTTTATAGAAAAGCGAAAAATATATTGGATAGAAGTGGTTATTGGCATTATTATAGTAATGGGCTTAGTCCTCATTTTTCAATTTGAAGCGCAGTATTATATGGGTATTTTGGTTGGCATTACCTCTGCCTTTTTAATAAGTTTAGCAACCGTACTTAACCGCCAAATGGTGCAACATAACGATTATACTTTAATGAGCATTATCGAATTAGCCATCGGTTTTTTATTTCTGTATATTATTTTCATTTTTGAAAGCGGTAGCCCATTAGCCGTTTTTAAGTTAAACCTTATTGATTTATTTTGGTTACTCATATTGGCCTGGCTATGCACCTCTTATGCCTTTACCGCCGTTATGGAATTAATGCAACGCATAAGTGCCTACAAAGTAAATTTGGCTATTAGCTTAGAACCGGTTTACGGCATTATACTCGCTTTGCTAATTTTTGGCGAATCAGAAAAAATGAGTACAGGTTTCTATTTTGGTGCTTTAATTGTTTTTACAGCCGTTTTTAGCTATCCATTTTTAATGGCTCGGTTTAGTAAAGACGATTAAATATTTACCAATATTTTATTTATTAGAAGCGAATGCTTGTTTGCTGTATTTGGTGTGTCAGTCTAATATGTCAAAAGCATAACATTTTTTATTATATGATGTAATACCTAAGCAATTACAATAATATTGAACAGCTAAAAGAGAATTTGACTAAAAACGAGCAATTTATTTTTATAGAAAAGAAAAAAAACCCTTCACAATCTATTGATTATGAAGGGTTTATAATTTTATAATGCAGCCCGTAGGGGAATCGAACCCCTGTTTCCAGGATGAAAACCTGGCGTCCTAACCCCTAGACGAACGGGCCAAATTTTAGGAAAAGCGTTATATTAGGTCTTTCTCCTTAACTCAATTCCTAAAATTGGACTGCAAAGATAATTTTTTTGTCAATTTTAGCAATAGTTTTTTAAAAAATATTTTACTAAAGATTTTTGTAGAAACTACCTACAATATATATTTACAAAATGAGCAAAACCATAAAGCAACGAAAGGAACAATTTACAACTACTTCAAAAATAATTATTGAGTCAGATTATGCACCTGGCAATGCTCAATTATCGCCACCAGGTTCATTTCCATATACCAGAGGCATTCACCAAAGTATGTACAGAAGTCGTTTATGGACAATGCGCCAATATGCCGGCTTTTCAACTGCCGAGGCTAGCAACCAGCGTTATCATTACTTGTTAAAGCAAGGCGTTATGGGCTTGTCGGTTGCTTTCGATTTGCCAACGCAAATTGGTTACAACTCCAATCACGAAATGGCAGAAGGTGAAGTGGGCAAAGTTGGTGTTGCTATTGATTCTATAAAAGATATGGAAGTTTTGTTCGACAATATTCCATTAGCAGAAATTTCTACTTCAATGACTATTAATGCTACTGGCTTTATTTTATTGGCCCTGTACATAGCCGTAGCCAAACAACAAGGCGCTGATGTGAAAAAACTAAGAGGCACAATACAAAACGATATTTTAAAAGAATACGCCGCACGTGGCACTTACATTTATCCGCCCCAGGCCAGTATGCGCATTATAACCGATGTTTTTGAATATTGTAGCCAGGAAGTACCTCTGTGGAATACCATATCCGTGTCTGGTTATCATATTAGAGAAGCGGGTTCAACAGCCGTGCAAGAATTAGCTTTTACCCTTGCTGATGGCAAAGCCTATTTGCAAGCTGCCATTGATAAAGGTTTAGATATTAATGTTTTTGCAAAACGCATTTCCTTCTTTTTTAATGCGCACAACAATTTTTTTGAAGAAGTAGCAAAGTTTAGAGCAGCGCGTAAAATGTGGGCTAATATTACAAAAAAAATGGGAGCTACTGATCCTAAGGCTCAAATGTTGCGCTTTCATACCCAAACTGGAGGTAGCACATTAACCGCTCAACAACCTCTAAACAATATTAGTAGAGTTACTTTACAAGCACTTTCTGCTGTGTTAGGCGGTACGCAAAGTTTGCATACCAATGGTTACGATGAAGCTTTGGCCTTACCAACTGAGGCTGCTGCCAAAACTGCTTTACGTACGCAACAAATTATTGCACACGAAAGTGGTGTGGCAGATACGGTTGATCCGTTGGCCGGATCGTATTTTGTTGAAAAACTAACTACCGAAATTGAACAAAAGGCAAACGACTTGATAAGCATTATTGATAAAATGGGCGGCATGGTAAAAGCTATTGAACAAGGTTATGTACAACAAGAAATTGCCAACGCTGCTTACAAATATCAACAAGCAATTGAAGATGGCAGTTTGCCAATTATTGGTGTTAACCAAAATACAGAACCGAAAGAAGCAGACATACCAACATTAAGCATTGATGAAAGTATTAGAAAAATTCAAAGCCAAAAAATTGAACAATTAATTGCAGAGAGAGATAATGATAAAGTTAAACAGCTTTTGCAAACCTTAACACAACATGCAAAAGATAATGTAAACATAATGCCGGTAGTAATTGAAGCCGTCGAAAATAAAGTAACCTTAGGCGAAATATCAGATGCTTTACGTGCTGTTTTTGGTGAATATACAGGGTAATAATTAAAGCTTAAAATTTTGGTATGATGGGATAAAAAATTTTTATTAATGATATTTCGTTCCATTTAGATTACACAAATTTCTACGATGGCCTTAGTTCAGCTTTCCGTCATTACAAAATTTTCCGTAATGTAATGAAGTAAAATATCGCTGATAAATGTTCCGCTGTGCTCCGCATTTTCTGCGATGACGTTTGTTTGGATGTCTATTTGGACAATGAAGTTATAGTTTACTTAGCCATCATCGCAGCATTTTGCGTAATGAGGTGGAGCAAAATATCATCAATCTCTCAAAGATAATTTTCTCAATCATAATTTTCGTCATACCAATCAACTGCTAAATCTTTAAATTCAGGATTGTTCTTTTGAATTAGTTCAAGTTTCCAGTTCCTATTTCATTTTTTCAGCAATTTTTCGATGTGAATGGCTTCTTCAATAGAGGGATAGGATTGAAAATACAACAAGTTTTTAACATTGTATTTTGTAGTAAATTTTGAACCATTTTCGTATTTGTGTTGATAAACTTTATGTCTAATATCGCTTGTTACACCCGTATAAAATACGGTTCTGTTTTTGTTAGAAAGTATATAGACGCATCCTCCTTTTTCCATCTTTCAAATATAGGCGAGATTACTGATAATTCGCTCCGAAAACTCCACGAGTTTCTGCAATGACGTTTATCTACCTGGTCGTCATCGCAGAATTTTGCGTAATGCAATGGAGCAAAATATCAGCGATCTCGCTTTTAGAAAACCGAGGAACTGTATATAAACCTTAGTCACATCAAGTTAGGCGAGATCGCTGATATTCCGTTTCGTTTTACTACACGGAATTCTGCGATGACGTTTGTTTGGAGTGGAGAGGCAAGATCGCTGATAAATGTTTTGCTGCTCTCCACATTTTCTGCGATGACCTTGGTTCATTAAAACAAAAATGAATATCTTACCCAAATAAAAATTAAAAAATAAATGAACGAAGAAGCACAAAAAAGAATAGCGGAATGTAAAAGCACCAAAGCGAAAAATTTAGATTTAAGCCGTTTAAATTTAACTGAAATACCGGCTGAAATCAATGAATTGGTTTGGTTAGAAGTATTAGATCTTGATTCCAATGAAATTAGCAAAATAAATGGTTTAGAAAAATTAGGCGATTTAAAAATGTTAAGTCTTGATTCCAATCAAATCAGTGATATAAATGGATTAGAAAAATTAAACGCTTTAACAACATTGCTTTTTTCTTACAATCAAATCAGCGAAATAAAGGGTTTAGAAAAATTAAACGCTTTAACAGAATTATATTTTTCTTCCAATCAAATCAGCGAAATAAAGGGTTTAGAAAAATTAACCGCTTTAACAGGATTACATCTTTCTTCCAATCAAATCAGCGAAATAAAGGGTTTAGAAAAACTAACTGCTTTAACTTATTTAGGTCTTTCTTCCAATCAAATCAGCGAAATAAAGGGTTTAGAAAAATTAACTGCTTTAACAGAATTACATCTTGAATCCAATCATATCAGCGAAATAGAGGGTTTAGAAAAATTAACCGCATTAACAACATTACTGCTTGATTCCAATGAAATCAGCGAAATAAAGGGTTTAGAAAAATTAACCGCTTTAACAAAATTATATCTTAGTTCCAATCAAATCAGCGAAATAAAGGGTTTAGAAAAATTAACCGCTTTAACAGAATTATATCTTAATTCCAATCAAATCACTGAAATAAAGGGTTTAGAAAAATTAAATGCTTTAGAAATATTAAATCTTGAAGCCAATAAAGTCAGTAAAATCGAGTGTTTGGAGGAATTAGTCACTTTAAGTAAACTATGGCTTTCATTTAATCAAATCAGCGAAATTAAGGGCTTGGAACAATTAACTACTTTAAGAATATTACATCTTGGTTATAATCAAATCAGTATAATTGAAGGGGTGGAGCATTTAATCTTTTTAAATAAATTATCTCTTGATTCCAATGAAATCATCGAAATAAAGGGTTTAGAAAAATTAAGCCAATTAGATTCTGTAAGACTTGAAAACAACAAAATTGAAGATTTATCTAAAGCGCAATCTTATTTTGAAACTACTAATTTAGCCTTAGTTTGGGAAGAAGATTTATTTTATACTGATAAAGGAATAAATTTATACGGCAATCCCATAAAAAACCCACCAATAGAAATTGTAAAACAAGGCAAACAAGCCATACTCAACTGGTTTCAACAAGGCGAAGAAGAAGGCTTTGATTATTTGTACGAAGCAAAAATGTTAATTGTTGGGGAAGGTGGCGCAGGCAAAACCAGTTTAGCCGTAAAATTAAAAGACAGCAATGCCGATTTGCCCAAAGAAGAAGACACCACCAAAGGCATCATAATTGAACCTTTAAATTTCACTACTACTGACAACAAAAACTTCACCATTAATGTTTGGGATTTTGGTGGGCAGGAAATTTACAAAGCAACTCACCAATTCTTTTTAACCAAAAGAAGTTTATACGTTTTGGTAGATGATACCCGGAAAACAAATGTAACCGTTAACGATGCTACTTTTAAATATTGGTTGCAAACCGCAGAATTATTTGGCGATAACAGTCCATTATTAATTGTACAAAATGAAAAAGGAGACCGAAGTAAAGACCTTGATATTAAAAGCATTAAAGCTCAATTTGTCTTTGTAAAGGAAGTGTACTCTGTCAATTTGAAAACTTACAGAGGTTTAGATGCTGTTGAAAAAGCCATCCAATATTACATTCAACAGTTGCCCCATATTGGCGATAAGTTACCCAAAAGTTGGATTAGTTTAAGAGAAGAAATTACGCAACTTGCTGAAAATACACCTTACATTAGTTACGAGCAGTATATAGAAATTGCTGTCAAACATAAAATTGACGACCGAAAAAAAGCTAATCATATTAGTGCTTATCTACACGATTTGGGAACCATTTTGCATTACCAGGAAGATGACTTACTGAAGAACATCGTAATACTTCAAAATACCTGGGCAACTACAGCGGTTTATAAAGTGTTAGATGATGAAACCATCAAAACTAAAAACAGAGGCATCTTTAAAAAAGCGTACATCAAGCAACTTTGGTGCGATGAACATTATGCCGACAAACAAGCCGAATTATTGCAGTTAATGCAAAAGTTTGAACTCTGTTATAAAATTGAAGGGGCTGATGAAAGCTATTTAATTCCTCAATTGTTACCAGAAAGTGAACCAGAAAATTTGGTTTGGGAGGAGCGTAACAATTTAAAGTTGAAATACAAATATAAGTTTATGCCCAAAGGTTTGCTCAGTCGATTAAATGTAAGAACACATCAATATATTAAAGATTTGAACTTGGCGTGGAAAAACGGTTTGGTGGTAGTAAAAAATAACAGCAAAGCTTTAATAAGAGAACTGTATGCCCAAAATAAAATTGAAGTTAAAGTAATTGGCAGCAACAGTAAAGAGTTGATCTCAATTGTTCAGCACGAAATAGATGCGCTAAACAGAAAATACGAGGGCATCGTAGTAGAAAAATTAGTGCCTTGCATTTGCGCTACCTGTAAAACCTTGCAAGAACCCCGTTATTATAAATATGAAGATCTGCTGAAAAGAAAGGAAAAAGTTAAACAAACGATTGAATGTTTAAATGATCCTTTCGAAGATGTTTCGGTGAGTATGTTGTTAGATAATTATGAAGGAATAGACAAAGACATCATTAAACAACTAAAAATATATTTTGATGAAATTCAAAATTTGGTTGCCGAAAATAAAAACCTAAGAGAAGAAAAAACTGGATTAGTTGAAGACTTAGATAAAACAACTTTACTCATCAATGAAGTTTTTGACTTAATTGAAAATGAACATCCGGGAAAAGAAATTACTCCATATAATTTCAAAAATGTTTACAAAGCAGCCACCAAACAATTGAAAGAAGTTAAACTTTGGACTACTGATTTTCCTAAAGTAGCAGATAAGGCACAAAAGGCTTTTGATTTTATTTCGAGTTTTTTAAGTTGAAGAAGATTGGTTAGAGCGGCCGTTTTGAGGTGACATCTTTTTTTCAAAGGTGTCATCTCTGTAAGCAATATGGTTTTGACTACCCCGACCTTTACCTTGCGGTAAAGCCCACCCCTTCGCCCGCAAAGGGGAATTGGTCCGGCTTACCTTTTGTGTTGCCGACCAACGTCATGCTGAGATTTATGCAGCAAAGCGGAGTAAATGCTCAGTATCTCCCAGTTAATATACCGAAGTTGGATTGATCAACCTTTCTTAATTTTTATCCCACCAAACTTGCTTTAATTCTTCCCCTACAATTTCTATATCAGCTTCAAAATTTGCCTGATTAGCTATAAACTCTATTCTTAAATTATCCACAAATTGAAGCAACTGATCTTTGTTAATCATCTTTTTATCAATGCTAACAACAAATCTATCTTCTAAAGTATCTACTAAAATTGATTTCATTATTTGATCCTTTATAATGTATATGTAATGTACAATTTCTTTATAAATTTTGTTTTATTAAGTTTGGCGTCTTTATAGCATTTGCAAAAGAAATGAATGATCCATCACTTATAGATTCTTTAAAGCAGTTGTTGAATTTGATGAATGGCGGGCAGCAATATAATTAAGCTTTGGGCTTTCTATTTTACTTCGGGTTTTTTAAGTTGAAGAAGATGATTTATTCTGGCGTTTTGAGAAGACATCTTTTTTCAAAGGTGTCTTCTTTATAAACAGTATGGTTTTGACTACCCCGACCTTTACCTTGCGGTAAAGCCCACCCCTTCGCCCGCGAAGGGGAATTGGTTCGGCTTACCTTTTGTGTTGCCGACCAACGTCATGCTGAGATTTATGCAGCAAAGCGGAGTAAATGCTCAGTATCTCCCAATTAATCTACCGAAGTTGGATTGATCAACCTTTCTTTATTTTTATCCCACCAACCTTGCTTTAATTCTTCCCCTACAATTTCTATATCAGCTTCAAAATTTGCCTGATTTGCCATAAACTCTATTCTTAAATTATCCACAAATTGAAGCAACTGATCTTTGTTAATCATTTTTTTATCAATGCTAACAACAAATCTATCTTCTAAAGTATCTACTAAAATTGATTTCATTATTTGATCCTTTATGAGGTATAAGCAATGTACAATTTCTTTATAAATTTTGTTTTATTAAGTTTGGCGTCTTTATAGCATTTGCAAAAGATATGAATGATCCATCACTTATAGCTTCTTTAAAGCAGTTGTTGAATTTGATGAATGGCGGGCAGCAATATAATTAAGCTTTGGGCTTTTGATTTTACTTCGGGTTTTTTAAGTTGAAGAAGATGATTTATTCTGGCGTTTTGAGAAGACATCTTTTTTCAAAGGTGTTTTCTCTGGAAGCAGTATGGTTTTGACTACCCCGACCTTTAACTTGCGGTAAAGCCCACCCCTTCGCCAGCGAAGGGGAATTGGTCAGGTTTACCTTTTAATAGTCTTTCAACCTCATCTATTTCCACTACTGAATTAAGCGCAGCTATTTCCTGGTTTATATTTTATATAATTAATGTTGTACTTTGCTTCTCTAACATAGCAGGTATTCAATGAAAAATATAATCTACAACAAAAGCAACTCCGTTGCCCACATTAAACTAAACCGCCCCGAAGTATTAAATGCATTTAACGAAGCCATGTTGCACGAGCTAAAAACTGCTTTGCAAGATGCTGAAAATGATGCAGCCGTTAAAGTCGTATTGGTTTCTGGCGAAGGCAGGGCTTTTTCGGCTGGGGTCGATTTAAAATCTACCGATGCTTCGGGTTTTCAAAAAGGCGGCAGCTTTATGGAAATTGGTATGGAAGTCGGCAACCTTTTTACACAGCTTTCAAAAGTAACCATTGCGCAAGTACACGGCTATTGTTTTACGGGTGCTTTAGAAATGATGTTGTTTTTTGATATGGCTTTTTGCACCGAAGAAACACAATTTGGTGACACGCATACAAAATGGGCGGTAATGCCTCGCTGGGGAATGAGCCAACGTTTGGCAAGGCGTGTAGGTTTAAACAAAGCCAAAGAACTTACCTTTAGAGCGATGCGCATAAAAGGCATAGAAGCAGAAAGAATTGGTTTGGTAAACAGAGCATTTAAAAGCGAAGCATTGGAAGCGGAAGTTCAAAAAATTATTGACGAAATATTAGGCAACAGCTTTGAAGCTATTGCTGCAATTAAAAAACTTTACAACCAAGGTTACGAAACCACTTTAAAAGAAGGCTTATTAATTGAAAACAATGCCGACACTAATTTGCAAAGCACTTCTGAAAATTTGTCCGACTTTAAAACTAAGAAATTTCAGTAGAATATAACCTCAAATCCGCATACTAATAATTTTGTTTTTTCACTTTTTTACCATTTCCACTATTCCGCAAGCTGATGTGGCAGCCGGAATTGCTCTTATATATTTTAACTTTGACTATTAATTGAGTTGATTTATCTGTTCTGCCAGTTGTTTTAGGATAAACAAGCTATACCTTCCCTTACCCACTTTATTGATTGGCTGTTGTGAGAAAGCCAGACTAACCG